>JGI12635J15846_10003268_pt1 | contig 14142 bp, 10 predicted proteins | sample BlaSpr_A8_OM2_M2_FD_15846 | JGI IMG/M metagenome (IMG submission 15846) | reverse complement strand
CTTAAAGCAGGTCCCAGTGTTTCTCAGCCGGGTGCGAAGTGTCAACGGGTGGCAGGGTAATTCCGCGAGCACTTCGGCGTGTTTGCAACTCGGGTATTTCACGTACCAGGTTTACGTGCTAGTCCAAAGAGGTAGCTTCCGGCCCAAGCCCTTTTCCCGCGCCAGAGCCCATACCCTTACGGCAACGGCCAGGTCCCAGGAAGCGATTCCGTTGGATTTGAAAAGCGTAACCGCTGTCTCTTTCGGACGTCCGGGAACTTTGCTGTCCACGATGTCGGCCAGTTTTTTCACAGATGACCATTTCGACTCATCCTGGCCGAAAGCCATAATTAAATCTCCGGCCTCCTGGCGAGATTGCTCGATGGAATCAACGGCGATCAGGTCCGCGCGTCGAACTGCTGCTTCATCGAGTTCTTGTTTATGAGCATGATTCACGCCGATGGCATTGATGTGCATGCCCGGGGCGATGTCCGGGCCAGTTACAACCGGATGGGAAGCGGTCGTAGCGGTGCAGACGATATCCGCGCCTTCAATGGCTTGTGCCGCAGAACCTGTGGCATATACGGGGATTCCTAGGCGTTCGGCCATGTCCGCGCAGAATTTCTCGCGGCGTGAAGCATCGCGACCGTAAACGCGCGCCAGTTCCAGCTTTCGAACTCCTGCGATTGCTTCCAGTTGGGTCCTTGCTTGTCCGCCGGTCCCGATAATGGAGGCGATTCGCGCATCGCGACGCGCCATGAATTTAGTCGCCACGCCAGAGGCCGCGCCCGTTCGCAACTGGCCCATGTAATCGGCTTCAATCTGTGCCACAAGATCTCCCGTCGCCATTTCGTAGAGCAATACCAGGAATCGAATCTTGCCGGCCACGTAGGTGTACTGCTTCTCCGCGACGAATCCGCCTGTATAGTCGGCCGCCGCCATGTAATGGTAAAACCCTTTGGGCAATTCGAAACGGCGACGCGGCTGAACGACAACTTCGCCGCGAGCTTGTTTGCGCAGGCTCTCTTCTACGGCGTCCAAGGCCATGGCCATGGAGAGCACCGAACGCACTTCCGCTTCATTGATATGTAGTGTCATTGAGCTGCTCGCGGTTTTCTCTTAGCCTTCGCTGGCTTGCTAGCCTTACCTGGGACCTTTGATTTTGTTTTCGGCAGCGCGATGGAGCCGTCCTCGCGTATCCGGCGTACCACCGTCTGTATCAGGCGATAGACCCGCTCGTCATTATTACCAACTTGAGCGATTCCAGCCGGGGGATTCGCGTCCTTGCTGCGAAATCGAAATTCGGGCTCTCCTTTTGGACCGGTGCCTATCCGTACCGGCATCATCGCGCAAAGATTATTTTCTATATATGCCGTTTCGTAACGCGCCTTTTTTGGATTCCAGGTAAAAATGCGAATATTGGTGAAATCGCAAGGCTGAGAGTCCGCGCCACGAGTCCCCGCGACAAGGTACTGCGGTTTGACTCCAGAAATGTCGTTTACCTTGTTTAGTTCGAACCATGCCACAGGCCGAACGTTGGCGGAAGACGTCCCTGCTCTCACGGCGTCGGGCAAGTCCATTTCCACGAAACGTCCGATGATCCAGCCGGCGATGGGAGAGGTTCGATCACCGGGCTGCGTGGTTGTGGAACTATCCGGCGTGCGTGGATTGGTTTCGCTGGGCGGGTGCGTGGCTAGCCCTCGAACGAAAAGCCACTCTTCCTTCTTGGAGTCTTCTTTCCTGCGGTCCCCAGTATCGCCGGCAGATTCCTTTTCATCCGACACTTGGGGGATGTCGGCGACAGCTCGTCCGACAATCTCCACTGGATTGCCTCGGCCGAATTGATAAAGGCGAGGTTGCGTGCGGCCGGGCAGGACGCGCAGATTGGTGGCCACCTTGGTTCGGCCGCGAGCCTGCACCGGCAACTCCTGGGCTTCGCCCAAAAGTTTCGCGCTGCGTTGCCATAACGCCGTTTCCATCAGCGATCGCGCATCGATCCAGCCGGTCTCACCGCTGGTCGTTCGCACCTTTACGTTGTCGTTGTGGCGGGCCACGACCTCCACGTGATCGCCATAATGCAGCGAGTCCAGCGGTTCTCGAACCTGAGCGACGCCACTCCACAATGTGACGCTGCGCTCGCCAATGTAGCCCTCGCCAAGCACGTCGTGCTTCGGCCTGAAAATCCACGCGGCCACAGCGACGACGCACAACAGGGGAATGGCAATGAACAGCTTGCGCTTCATGGACAAGCCTTATTGTTGATTGTGGAATATTGGCAAAAACGGACGGCAACAGGTGTCAGAAAACAATCCATAAATGGGATGCATGGTAACGAGGCTCGAAATTTTTGGTTCCTGACTGAGGTTTGCCCCCGACAACCACGCATCATTAGCCGTTGATCTCTGGAAAGATTGTACCTGAATGTAGCGTGATGAGTTTTAACTGACCACGGCTGTCGCGTGTCGTGATTAGGTTTCTGTTAAAATTCCGCATCATCGTAACCGGACTAAAGATTTCCAGGACGCCACATTTATGACCAGATTAAATGCTCTTCAACCCGTAGGATTGCTGCTTCTGAGGCTGACGCTTGGAATCATTTTTATTTGGCATGGCTACCCAAAACTCACTCATCCCAACGCCATGCATGGAATGTTTGTACAACATGGTCTGCCCGGTTATTTCGTCACGGTGGCGGGCGTGCTGGAGGTTTTTGGAGGCGGGCTGCTTATTTTAGGATTTTTGATGCGTATCGCTGCCATGTTGCTGGCCATTGAGATGGCTGTTGCGATTTGGAAAGTGCACAGCGCCGGAGGATATCAGGCAGTGCACAATTACGAATTTCCCTTGGTGCTGGCGGCTGCGTGTTTCGCGCTGGCAACGGTCGGAGCTGGGCGAGCTTCGGTTGACTACGCGTTGTATGAATCAGGCCGCGGGCCACGCTCGGCAAGACCGAAAGCCAAATCGTAAGCTCCCATCGGCTCGCTTTACGTCAACACCTCCGGCTCGTATATGTCCTGCTTACGGTGTGACCGTAACTGAATTTGCTGCGATACGGGCCGGCGCTGGCGGGAGCGCTATCCAAAGGATCAAATACGCCAGAATGCCTGTGCCCGCAAACAACGCCAGCAGCAGCCACACTATGCGAACGAGCGTGGGATCGAGATCAAAGTATTCGGCCAGACCGCCACAGACTCCGGCGATTTTTTTGTTGGTGGTGGAGCGCGTCAAGCGCTTCGGCGTAGGTGCGCAGTACGCTGGTGGCGTGGGCGCCGAGGCCACCAAGCGGGCGCCGCAGTTGTAGCAGAAATTGGAGTGATCGGCGATTTCTTTCTGGCAATTTGGGCAGATCATTGAGACACCTCCACAGGTCTAATTCTCAAAGCATAATACGTCAAAACAGGGCAAAAAGTTCCAAAGCCGGGGTTACCTCTCTTGGCGTTCAGTCTGCCCAGCGACACATTACCGCTTCGGCCTTTTGAAGCCAGCCAAAACCCTTCATAGCCTCGAGGTTTTTAGTATTCCAGTAATCGCTTAACGGCGTTGATCAGGTGGGACGTCTGTGGGAGGATTACGTCCTCCAAATTGGGCTGATAGGCGCAGAAAGTGTCCATGGCCGCGACTCGCCGCACCGGCGCGTCAAGCTCCTCAAAAAGTTCATCGGCAATGCGCGCGGCAATTTCCGCTCCGTAACCCCAACTGAGCATGTCTTCGTAGGCCACGATGACGCGATGATTTTTTCGCACTGTCGCCGCGATCGCTTCCCAATCGTAGGGAGAGAGCGAACGAAGGTCGATCACTTCGACGGAGGTGCCCTCGCGCCCGAGCTGCGCAGCCGCTACCTCCGCGCGATGAACCAACGCCCCGTAGGTGATGATGCTGACGTCCGACCCTTCCGTAACCACGCGCGCTTTCCCAAAGGGTACGGTGTAATCGGGTCCCGGATATTCAGAGCGATTGTACGGCTGACGATAAAGATGTTTATGTTCGAGAAACATTACCGGGTCGTCGCAGCGAATGGCGGTTCGCAACAGGCCGGCCACATCGAGCGCGGTAGACGGCATCACCACTCGCAGGCCCGGACAGTGTGTAAAGATCGATTCACCGCTCTGGCTGTGGTACACCGCCCCACCGGTCAGATAACCGCCGATGGCCACGCGAATCACCGCGGGGCATTTGAACGCCCCGTTCGAACGCCAGCGCATGACGCACAATTCGTCGCGAATCTGCATCATGGCCGGCCAGATATAATCAAAAAATTGAATCTCCGCGACAGGCTTCAGTCCCCGGGTGGCCATGCCGATAGCGCGGCCGACAATGCTGGCCTCCGCAAGCGGCGAATTGAAAACGCGATCAGCGCCGAATTTGCGCTGCAGACCGGCAGTCGCTTTGAAGACCCCGCCTTTGCCTTTGACATTTTTTAGATTTTCTTCGCGGCTGGCGTCGGCAACGTCCTCCCCAAATACGGTAATGCGCTCGTCGCGCAACATTTCATCGGACAAAGTCGCCGCAACCATCTCCACCATGGTTTTTGGCGCGCCGTGATATTGCGGCTCCGCTTCGAAAGCGAAAGAGGTGGGATCGACGTCCGGGGAGTAAACATTTACCTGGATTGAGTCGATGGAGGGTTCCGCGGCGGCCAGAGCCTGATCCGCAGCTTCACGAACTTCATTGTCGACCTGCGCTTCAAGATCCTCAATTTGTTTTTGATCGAGTAGCCCTTCGCGAACGAGGAAAAGTGAGAATTTTGAGAGCGGATCTCGGTGCGCTTCTCTTTCGCGCTCCTCAGCGGATTTGTATAGCTTTTCGTCGTCAGATAATGAATGCGAATACGGCCGCGTAACTTGCGCGTGAACCAAGGCAGGGCCGCGCCGGTCGCGGCAGTATTGAATCGCTTCCCGGCAGGCAGCATAACTTTCCAGCGGATCGGTGCCGTCGCATTCCGCAATGTGTAGGCCGGAAAAACTGCCTACCAACTTGGAAATGCTGCCGCCGGCGGTTTGCACTTCCACGGGAACGGAAATAGCGTAACCGTTGTCTTCGATCAAATAAAACATCGGCAGCTTTTTAATGCACGCCGTGTTTAGCGATTCCCAGAATTCGCCCTCGCTGGTGGCTCCATCACCGGAAGACACGTACACAATTTCGTTGTCTTCATAACTCACATATTGGCCAAGCGGAGCCTTTTTCGCTTTCGCGAGGGCCTTGGGACGTTCCTGGTAATAGACGGTAGCTTCCGCCGCGCCCACGGCCTGCACAAATTGCGTACCCGTACAGGACGACCGGCTGACGATATTCCATTCCGGGTGGCCCCAGTGAGAGGGCATCTGACGCCCGCCGGAACTGGGGTCGTCTTTGGCGCCGACCGCCTGAAGCAAAGTTTCGAGCGGTGTAACGCCAAGCATGAGGCAAAGCGCCCGGTCGCGATAATAAGGAAAGATCCAGTCGACACCGGGCCTGAGAAGCAGCCCCGCTGCGGCGGTTATAGCTTCGTGCCCCGCGCTCGAAATCTGGAAATAAATTTTATTTTGGCGCTTGAGTTGAATCTCGCGGTCGTCCAGTTTCCGCGAAAGGTACATGGTGCGATACAGGCGAACAAGGGTATCGCGATCCAGGCCATGCATTTTCGGGGAGTCAAGCTTGGCAACTTTGATGCGCGTCTGTGACGCCATTCGTGCCGACCTCGCGAAGGATGGAAGCTGTCTCTTGCAGACCCTTAATTATAGCGGAATTTTCCGCTACTTATCCGGTGTCAAAAGTGGCCAATAGCCGAAAAACTAAAGGTTCTTGAGTTACATCAACTTAGGGCGGTTAGTCCAGGTCGCTGAATTGTTTCAGCGCTTCCTCGAAGCCGGCGTCGCCCTGCCGAAGCACTTTGGGAGAGGCGCTCTTGAACGGATCTTCCGTAGGAATACGATCAAGCCAACGTTGTTCAGACAGTTTTTCGTGACTGGAGAAGTACAGCCGCACCAGCAGTGATACGTTGCCGGTGCCGTTGCCTTCTGAGCCATCCTCGGTGCGGCCTGATTTCTTGCGGTTTTGCGACTTCGATTTGGATTTAGGTTTTTCCGCGTCTTTCGCGCCAGCCGCAGCGTCGGCGCTCGTCGAATCTTCCTCTGCGTCAGCTTCTTCCGGACGCTCCAATTTGTATTGAAGTTTTTTATCCAGGCGAAACGCCTGCTTCCAAACGTCGAGCTTGTGACGCGCTTGCTGTGCGTTTTCCTCGTCAGCAAAATCAAAATGCATGTAGATGTGAGCCATAGGGCAAAGTTTGCGACGCGTTGCGCGGCAAGTCAAGGCGAGGCTCAGACGAGCCGAGAATCAAAATGGTCCTTAGGAGATTCTTACCGGTTAAGCGTGGAAAGGCGGCGATTTTTTATTGAAGTAATCAGGGCAAAAATTGAGCAGGATCAGTACGCTTTTTCAATACAGGGCGATTTCCTTCTGACGGTGGCGGGATAGCCGCTGGGGCCGCAGGAGTCGCGGTGCCTCCCGCGCCCGGTGCTACAGCCGTTTTCTCGCCTTCCGTGTAAGCCTTCTTCAAAAATGCCTCGGCGACCTGCTGCGCCCCGCCAGTATTGTCGTTCGTCTGTCTCGCTTTACTGTATTCGTTGACCGCGCGCTCCCGCTGTGCCAGCAGATCAAAGATTTTTCCCAAATAAATGTGGCTCCAAACTTCAGTCCACTTCTCAGCGGGTTCCGGCACCGTCTGCAAAGCCTCACGAAACGCATTGGCCGAGGCCTGGTAATTTTTCTGGTAGAAGAACGCTTCGCCCATCCTGAAATTCGCTAACGGGCGATTTGGCTGAATAGCCAAAGCCCGCTGGTATTGCGTGACGGCATCGTAGTAACGCCCTTGCTCTGCCAACTCTTCGCCGCGCGCCACCGCCGCCCGGGCACGCAAGTTTGTGCTGGCCTTGAGAATCAGGTTGTTGGGATCGACGCGAATGCCCCCAGGTTTCGGGCGGCCAAACGTCTCGACCGTGAAATCCGACTCCGAGCCAATCACATCGATCGTTTTCAATTCCGGATTGCCTTCCGTATCGATGCGCAATTCAACCGGCATGCGGAAGGTGTCTAACGGCTGCTTGATCTTGCCGGAAATGCGAAATCCTTTGGGCGTGCGATACACCACGTATTCAACCGTAAATTCCGGTATGCCCGTGGAATTCAGCCACTGCGTAAAAAATCCGCGAAGGTCCGGCGGCGCCTCACCTTTCCTGGCTGACGCTTGAGCATGTTGTTGCGCCATGGCCGCAAAATCATCGATACGCGCGCTCTTACCTTCATACTTGGTATAGAAATCGTGCAGCAGAGATTTGAAGGCCACCTCCCCCATCTGCGCCCGCACCATGTGAAAAATCATCGCGCCTTTGTTCATCACCACGGAGCGATAGTCCGCGGAATACGGTGCAAGTCGCGCTGCCTGGGCAACGGGCGCGGCATCTTCAAACATCAGTGCACCAACCGCAAACTCGTCAACGGCCCTCAGCCCTGCTTCTCGCCCAGCATTCTGCTCGGCATAAAGCGCTTCCGAATATCGCGCCAAGCCATCGCTAATCCATACATCAGCCGGCGACGCTGGCAGCACCTCGTTGCCCCACCATTGCGAAGCCACTAACCTCGCAATCGTGCGGTCATTCGACTTTGGATCCCACGCCCGTTGGCTCAGCAACAACACTCCCGGGCCCGCAAATTCACGCAAGGTGCCGTCTGGAATCTGAATCACCGACATGGCTGGATCGGGCAGCGGCCCAAACATGTCGGAGAAGACCATCATGGAGCGCGCCACTGACGCGGCAAAGTCGCCGGCATTTGCAGACGCCGAACGCGGCGCGTACACCGCCACGCTTATCCCTTCAGCCTGTTGAGGATTGAGCTGTAGATTTCCAGCTACAAAGGTGCCATTGGGTGCCGCGTTTTTGCATTCGAAGGTATAAACGATGCGGTCGCCATCGATCGGATTTTTTCCCGCGGTTGGCGCGGGAGCCGAAGCCTTGCCGGTACCCGCCACAGCAAACGAAGCCGGCACATTCAGCCGGAAGGTTCCGGTATAGCGGTTCGAAGGATAGTCCGTCAGCGGAAACCACCGCGAGGGCAGAAGCAGATACGCGAAATCATGATTGATCACCGCCGCGCGAACGCCTGGGACCGGGCTGTTCTCTTCGTTGGCCAGTAATCCGGCGTAAGCGAAGGTAAGAGACAAATGGCCGCCCGCGCCCACCGGCGATGGCACCGTCACCATCAAAAATAAAGGATTCTGCCGGTCACGCTCAAAGTTCAGCAACTTACCGTCCGCGGATTTTACCGATTGTACTTCCAGATTGGGATGCAACTCCACGCGCACATTTCCGGAAACTTCCAGCGCTTTGAAATCAACCTTGGCGGTCGCGGTAAGAGATTGCCGGATGGTGTCCAGCGTTGCCGACACATCATAATTTTCTGCGACAAGCGCTACTGGCCGCGGGCCCTGCGCTCGCAACGACCCAGCCGCGAACAGTGCCAGGGTCAACGCCCCCAAGCGCGCTATTGGCCTTAAAGTTCTCTTACGAAGGGTCATCGGACCCCTTTCACGTTTTTGCATTGGAATCGGCACACCGACTTGAACGCCGCAGCTAGCAGCTACCTCTATAGGATACCAAACCCGTCACTTTGCGTTGCTTTGCGTCAGCCGTAGCTGGCCGACGATTGCGTCGGCAGCCCTCTCTACCGCCCCCGGCGGCCCTAACAACCGTGTTACATCCGCCAAGCCTTGCCGCATGGCCTCTAGTTTCTCAAGGCTTTCTTTGGATGCCGATAGTAGCGATACGGCTTCAGAAGCAACCCGGATGGGCGTGAAATCATCCTGAATCAACTCCGGCACCACCTCACGCCCGGCAATCAGGTTAACCATGCTGAAAAACTTGGTACGCACCAGCGGTTTGGCCAGCTTTGCCGTCATCGGCGATAGCCTGTAAATCACAATCATTGGCTTGCCGAGCAACGCGGCCTCAACGGTTGCCGTCCCGCTGGAAACAATCGCCAAATCGGCAGCCGCCAACGCGTTGTATGTAGCGTCTGATACGAAGCGCACCGCGTTGCCGGAACTAAAGCAGGCCTCCAACTCAGTTCGATTCACCCCCGGCGCGACGGCAACCACCGCTTGAACCTCCGGAATTGCGCGTCTAAGTTGCGTCAGCGCTTGCGCCAGAATCGCACCATGGTAGTCAATCTCTCCTCGCCGGCTGCCCGGCAGAATGGTGACAATCGGCTTGTCAGCAGCAAGACCATTTTCGGCGCAAAATTCTGCGCTCGACAGGCTCGCCTTTACGTTGCCCACTAGCGGATGCCCAATAAATTCAACGGCCACGCCCGCATCGCGATAAAACTTTTCCTCAAACGGAAAAATGCATAAGGCTTGCGCGAATCTGCGCCGCACTAGATTCGCCCGCCACGGCCGCCAGGCCCAAAACTGCGGGCAAATGTAATAAATGTTTCGAATGCCGAGCGGTGACAGCTTCCGCGCCAGCCGCAAATGAAATCCAGGAAAATCCGTGAGAATTGCCAGAGGCGGCCGCCGCCGTTGTGCTTCGTCAACCAACCGTCTCATCGCTCGTCGCAACGACGGCAGTTTTTTCAGCACTTCCGTAATTCCCAGGACCGACACTTCGGAATAATCGACAACAATTTCGACTCCCGCCGCGCGCATTTGCGGTCCACCCATGCCAAACAGCTCAACATCCGCGCGCTCTTTGAGCGCCGTCGCGAGGCGCGCGGCATACATATCGCCCGAAGCCTCGCCTGCGGACAACAAAATAGGTGTAACGTTCATGAACAGACGACGAAGTTTGTCCCGCGAAACTTTTTCTTAGGAAGCGGTTCGAGCGGGAAAACGCAAATCTGTTCCTGGGCTGATTTTATCGCCAGACATTCATGATGCTCAGTCATTAGCCTGAAGTGGTGAGGGCTCCGGCCCAGCACTTACGTCGACCGGCAAATGTAATTCCTGTTCCTTATATTGCAGCTGGTACAGCCGGTAATAAATTCCGCGTTGTGCCAGCAATTCCTGGTGCGCGCCTTGCTCTCTCAAGCGGCCTTTGTGGAATACGAGTATGCAATCGGCATGTTGGATGGTGCTCAGGCGGTGCGCAATCACCAGCGCGGTGCGGCCCGAAAGCAAACGGTCCAGCGCTTCGCGAATCAGTAGTTCCGTCTTGGTATCCACGCTCGAGGTAGCTTCGTCGAGAATCAGGAAGCGCGGGTTGTGCGCTAACGCCCGCGCAAAATTGATAAGCTGTCTCTGCCCCACCGACAAAGTCGAGCCGCGCTCATTAACCGCAGTATCCACGCCACTCGGCAGCGCGCGAATAAAATCGCCCAGGCCCACTTCGTTTACAGCATGCTCCACCGTGGCGTGATCGATCCCCGCGGTTCCGAGCCGCACATTCGATTCGATCGTTCCGGAAAAGAGAAACGGATCCTGTAGCACGATGCCAAATTGCCGCCGCAGATCCTGTAGTTCGATCATTCGAATGTCGATGCCATCCAGCAAAATCTGCCCGCGCTGAATGTCATAAAACCGCAGTAGCAGGGAAATCAGCGTAGTTTTGCCCGCGCCGGTATGCCCCACGATGGCCATTGTCTGCCCGGGCAAAACTCGAAACGAAACGTCGCGCAGGACCCAATCTTCATCCTTGGGCGCGCCGGTCTTGTAAGAAAACCACACATTGCGAAACTCGATTTCTCCGCGTGGATCGCGCAGCGGAATCGCAGTAGGATCGCTTGAGATCGTGATCGGTTCGTCGAGCAACTTGAAGATGCGTTCCGAGGCCGCCATCGCCGATTGCAAAATGTTAAATTTTTCGCTCAAATCCTGAATGGGGCGAAAAAATCTCTGTGCGTATTGCATAAACGCGACCAGCACGCCCAACGTCAACGTATTCGCAAAAATACTCAGTCCGCCAACCCATAGGATCAATGCCACCGCAGCGACGCCCAAAAACTCAACGGTGGGATAAAACAAGGCAAACGCGAGAATGGCGTCCTTATACGCCAGCATATGGTCGCGATTGCGCTTGATGAACTCCACTCGCGCGCGCCGTTCGCGATTAAACACCTGCACGATGCTCATGCCGGAAATGTATTCCTGAAGAAAAGCATTGATGCGCGCAATCGCGGTTCGAATGCGTCGATTGGCCTCGCGCACGAATCTGCGGAACACAAAGGTGACCGCCAGAATAAGCGGCAGCACCGCGAGCGCTGCCAGCGCCAGGCGCCAGTTCAGGTACAACAGCACACCGACCATCACCGCCAGCAGGAAAAAATCGTTGATCATGGTGACCACGCCGGCCGCGAACAAATCGTTCAGCGCATCCACATCGGTCGTCACGCGGGTAACCAGCCGGCCCACCGGGTTTTTGTCGAAATAGCTCATCGACAGCCGCTGGATATGGGCAAAAATCTCCTGCCGCATGTCGAACATCGTCTGCTGCCCAACCCGCTGCATGATGCGAATCTGCACGTACTGCGCCAGAAAATCGAAAAATAAAACCAGCAAATAGAGCAGGCTGATCAACACCAGCCCGTGCCTGGCCGCGTCTAAGGATATTGCCTGATGCGAAGCAGGCACCAGGTAGCGGTCGACACTCACCTGGAATAATTTTGGCGGCGCGAGTTCCAGCGGCGTGACCGCCAGCGTCAAAGTGAGCGCCAGAATCACGCGCCATTTGTACGGACGCATGTATTCCAGCAAACGCCTCATCAACCGCGAGTCGTATGCTTTTCCGAGTGCTTCTTCTTCGTGAGCGTTACTCATGCGCGTTCGAGTTCTTCTTCCAGCAATTGTTTCTGATAAAGGTCCGCGTAATATCCGCCACGCGCCAACAAATCATCATGCTTTCCGCGTTCAATAATTTGTCCGTCGCGCAAAACGACAATCTGGTCGGCGTCCTGCACCGTGGAAGTGCGATGCGAAATTAAAATTGTCGTTCGCCCGGCCATAATTCCGCGCAGGCGCGACAGAATCTGCTCCTCAGTCTGCGTATCCACCGCCGACAAGGAATCGTCGAGTATCAGTATTCTGGGATCCCTTACCAGAGCGCGAGCGATCGCGGTCCGTTGTTTTTGTCCGCCGGACAATGTGATTCCGCGTTCCCCGACCACCGTCTCGTATTTTTCGGTGAAATCCTCGATGTCTCCTTCGAGGCTCGCAACTTCCGAGGCTTCACGCACTCGTTCGGCATCGTATTGCGGCAGTCCAAAGGCGATATTCTCGCCCAGCGTATCGCCGAACAAATAGGTGTCTTGCGGCACATAGCCGATGGCACGCCGCAAAGTCTCCAGCCGCCATTCGCGTATCGGCCGCCCATCGATCAGCAATTCGCCGTTAGGAGCATCCCAAAGTCGCGCAACCAGCGCAGCCAGCGTGGTCTTGCCGCTGCCCGTCGGACCGATAATCGCCAGCGTGGAACCTGCAGGTATCCGCAAATTTATATTGCTGAGTATCGGGTGGCTCGAATTTGTGCTGACCCCCGTCCCGTTACCAGCGATAGCTTTGCTGGCAGGCGCCTTGTTCGCGGATGTTCCGTTGCTAGCCGTGGCGCCGGCGTTTCCATCTCCGGATAACGTCGTGGGATAGGTAAACGTCAGGTTACGAAACTCGATTTCTCCCTGCAGTTCCTTGTTGGCCGGAATTTTTGCATCGCGATCGTCAATGTTTGGCTGCGCATTTAAGATATACGTCAACCGGCCCATAGAAGCCGCGCCACGTTGGAAAATATTTGTTACCCACCCCAGCGCGATCATCGGCCATACTAGTAAGGTTAAGAAATTCGAAAACGAAACCAATCCACCCAGAGAAAGCTGATTACGCAGAAATAAGAACCCGCCCTTCCAAAGCACGATCAGAAAGGTAGTTCCAATCAGCGCCTGTAATGAGGGCATGAACATGCTCCAGGTGCGAATCAACTTTACGTTGCGTGCCACGTACTCGCGGTTTGGCTCATCGAAAGCCTGAATCTGCGCGTCTTCCTGGGCATAAGCGCGAATCACCCGCACGCCAGATAAATTCTCTTGCACCTTCACGGACAGCGCTGCTAGCGACGCCTGAATCTTTTCATACAGCTCATGAATTACTTGGCCAAAATGACGCACCACCAGCGCCACGATCGGCACAGGCAGCAAAACCCATAGCGTCAATGAGGGCGACAGCTTGAACATTAAAAAGACGGCCATCAGCATGGTGACCAGCGTCGTCGCGCTGTACATGATTCCGGGTCCCAACACCATGCGCACGGCGTTCAAATCATTGGTCGCGCGCGACATCAGTTCGCCGGTGCGGTTGCGCACATAAAATTCCGGCTCCATGGTCAACAAGCGATCGAGGAGATCGTTGCGAATGTCGAATTCAATATCGCGGGACACCCCGATCAAAATCCAGCGCGTGGAAAATGACAAAATCCCTTTCAGCGCGATGAATCCCACCAGTAGCAGGCAGTAAATCCCCAGGGTGTGCCTGCTATATGGAGCGTAAAAGGGAACTGCCCGACTCAGCCAACTCCCCGCAAAGGCTCCAACCCCGGTAGCGCCATTTGAAAACGGCCGCGGGCTACCCGCCAGCACATCGATAATGATTCCGGTCGCCAGCGGCACCACGTTGCCCACAACTCCCATCAGCGCCAACGCAAATAATCCCAGAGCTATGCCGCCTTTGTACCGCCGCAGATAGGGAAAGAGCCCGCGCAGATTTTTCCACGCGGAAACCTTCGGCGGCTCGTTGGCTACAGCTTTGGTACCTAAGGCTGCGCTGGTTGTTGCGGCCGCACTCATCGCAGCGTGGACCTCACATTTTGCAGGGACGCCGATTCCTTCAGGAAATGCTCATAGGTGGAGTCCAAAGACTGATAACGATTGGTGGCCGGATTCCAGCGCACCGCTATCGGCAGCACGTGCGCATCTCCATTTACCTTTAATGGTGTGAAATACAGTTGCAGCCCCTTCTCCGGATTCTGTTCGAACTGCAATCGCCATCCATTAATGGAATCGAGCGGTGTCAACCCCAAATACCCTTTAGGATTTTTCAAATGCTCATCAACGCGCAGCAATTCCGTCCACTTTCCGTCATCGTCTTGAGCCACGATAGCCCGAGTGACTACCGTTCCCGGCATATTGTTCTTCGGCGTTTTGGGC
>JGI12635J15846_10003262_pt1 | contig 14149 bp, 19 predicted proteins | sample BlaSpr_A8_OM2_M2_FD_15846 | JGI IMG/M metagenome (IMG submission 15846) | reverse complement strand
AGGTCGTTGCAGAACCCTCGAAGATGTCCTCGCGGTTAGCTTTCTTTGCGGCGCGGTCGTGGCGGAATTGGCAGACGCACCAGCTTGAGGGGCAAAAACCGCTATCCTTGCAACTTCTTTACCATCAATGCAAGCGACTGAATCGATTCGATTTGATGTTGGCGCACGTTGGAGCAAATTGTTCCGTTTTGCGCGGAATTGGTCGCAGAACAGTCACAGACCAACGCCGCGACGAAACCTAAGCTCGCGATGACCTTGAATCTCGACAGCGTCAATGCAAAGTTGAAACGTGCCGAAGTTCACGCACAGTCGCTGACCGACGAAATCATGCCGTGGCTTCAACTCAATACATACCAACTTCGTCAGACAGTGAATGCGGACAGTACCCGTTACGCCATCGTGGCACACGTCATCGGGCCAGAACCGCCTGTCGAAAAATGGAGCCTGATAGTCGGTGATTGCCTTCACAATCTTCGCTGTGCCTTGGACCATCTGGTGTATGCCATCGCTGTTCATGAATCTGGGATGGAACCACCGCCTGACGCGACGAGCCTGATGTTCTTAATCGCCGACACAAAAGGCGAGTTCATAAAGTCCAAGCGACTTCAATCCCTCAGCCCTGCTGTACAAGCGGCAATAGAAAATGTGCAGCCCTTCAACCGACCGCACCCAACCCTTCCTTCGTTGCTCTCAGTTTTGGCAAACTTGGAGAACGTCGATAAGCACAGGCTCGTCAGTCTCGCTCGTTCTACGATTGGACATGGGGATTTCAGCTTAAGTGGCCATCAGGTCGATTCCAGCAACCAACCGGAATTCAGTCCGTTTGCAGCGGACAGTTTAGTAGACAAGGCTGAAGTCCTGACAGCGGATTTCAAGAGACCTGCGCCGGGGCTAAAATTTGACAAAATCGAAGTTGATAGCTTGATTGCGCTGGTTCACAAAAAGAAAGACCCTTCAGACCCTTCCTACACAGGACAAAGCGAAAGCATGACTCTGCTGAAACAACTCATCGACGAGGTCAGAACAGTAATTGCGATCGTTGCAACGGCAGTGAAATAGATCAAGGAGCGTGAACATCAGTGGACATAGGTGGTCAACGAAAGACAGAAAAAGCGGGTTTATTGGCAACACACTGGCAACAGTTACCCCCGTGTGCAACCGCGAAGAAGTATTCGATCACTAGGGTTTGTTTGCTCCGTTCCCCAGCATGTCGGCGATGATTCCCCAGCTGAAAGCACAAACGAAACTCGAAAGAACGAGGCTGTATAAGAGAAATAACGCTACGCGAACAGCTACAAGGGAGCGAGGCGTCCATAGTTGTGCGATCTCTTCTTCATAAGGCCCTCTTGCTCGGAGCATCTCAAAATCAGTTTGCGACGCGAAATTCCGTTTGGCAAAATCGCTTCTTTCGAAGCCTACGCTCACGCTGATGGAAGTGCTTCTGGTAGGGATTTCGACCGTGCGAATGAAGCGGATGAAGCAACCCAGATACAGAAGGAAGACTATAAAACCAAATATGAAAGCGTTGCGCACCCATTTCCGCGCTTTTTGAGCGTCTTCGTTGCAAATGAAGTAGGAGACATATGTGGAGAAGAGAGCAAAAGCAACGGTTCCTATGCGACCCAATATTTCGGCTTCTCCTAACGGCGGGTATCCGTACGCCGAATATTCTGGCGGAAGAATCTTGGAGAGAAATGGCAGTACCGCAAACGCCGCCGTAAATGCGCCCGCTTTACTCTTGAACGACGCATAATAGCTTTCAAGAGTCATAGTCTATTGGCTAAGTTCGATTGAAATAACGTGGTTGGGTTCTCTGTACGGATCATGCTCAATTTCAGTTGACTTGTAACCCGCTTTCTCGAACTTCACATACCAGATCGCATAGGTTAAGCCAGCGATCGTCGTGTTAGTCCCTTCGGGATTTTCACGGCATGGGTCAGCGTAGCGGTGGTAGCAGACCGTCGCTCCTGCCGGATTGCTCCTGACGACCAAATCAAATGCGAGTGATTTCGTGTCGGCGACGATTGTGTAGGCCAGTTCGTTTTGTTCGAATGGTCGCAAGGCCGCTTCCGTCACCAAGTCATACCGGAAGGGAGTGTTCTGCTTGCGAGGCATTTCCATTGTCTGTGCCTGAGAGTCTTGCTTGTAACTGATCGGGGTCACTGGGGACTTATTGATCTTCTTTTCCATTTCGACGTAACTTCGACGCAAATCGGCAAAGAACACTTCCCCGCGCTGCTTCTGCTCGGTTGTGCTCGCATAGCTTTGAAATGCGTCTCTGGTTTTGTCGAGTGCCCGGATTGCGCCTTCTAGATTTTGCGACACGGCCTTCGAGAGCGAAGACGGCGAACCAGCTGAACTTGCTTGGGCAGCGGTAATCTTAAAGGTTTGAATCCTCGCTTGAAGTTTCGATGCTTCTGTTCTAAACAGCTGAATCTGGGAAGGATTGATCTGGACCGTGACAGAAGTTGGAATTATGAGATGTTGTTTTGCTACGACTTGGAACGGAACCTTCAGTTTGTTCATCGGCACACTCTTCATGCCCGTGTAGAAATCGAAGATGCCGAAATACCAAGTTCCGCCCGAAGCAGCTTCGGGAATATTTATTGAGCCAGATGCCGTTCGAGACCCTTTTTCAACGGGAACTGAAGTTGAAATTTCTCCATCGGGCCCGGAAATGAAGTATCGGACATTCCCACCAACGAAATTGGGAGCCACGTCTAGAGTTACCGTGAATTTTAGGTCTTCACCCGCCGCAATCTGGTCAGGAATGTCTACGTCTACCGAAGACTGTGCCCTAGCCGGAACGCTGAGGCAGATCGCCGCGATGGCAAAGCAAAATGTCAGTCCAAATCGGGTGTCCATAGCCTGCGGTAATATACCCGTACTTGTCACTTAGAACTAGTGTTACCAACGGGAGCGTTCGCACGCTCAGCTTCGAATGAAAAGGAACATTGTCATCGGAGAACAAAGAGCCGCGTCGCAACCTCTACCGTGGCGGAAACTCGTTGGGAATATGACCGTACTGATTGACGGCCCGCAACAATGCTTGCAGCGCCTCCGGATGGTCTACTCCGGTCAGGTGCTGCGGCATCACTGCGAGCATGTGGTGTGATGGGTCAGGATCGCTCGGCGAAGTGTAGTGGTGCGGATGGTTTGTAAAAACCAACATGGCGTATAGGTCCTTACCGCCGTGCTCCTTGCGATCTCGCTCCAACATCGACGACATGATTGCGGATGGCCTATATGGGTCCAGAGGGTGCCGACCGAGCACGCGTTCAGCCGCAGGATAAGGCAGATTCGTGTCAATAAACACGACGAGCGGGTGCTGCGGATTTTTCGCAATCGCGTCGTTGAGTAAACCACCGAATCGGAGGCTAAGTTTTACTGCCGGATTTGGAACACCTTTTTGTCCCAGCACGCCGGAACGATGTTTGCTCTTCGCTTCGACCGAAATGAGCTGCCCCGTGATCTTGTGTTTAGCCGTAAATTCTGCATGGCGGCGACTTCGGTCCGTCTCGTCTTCGTGCTCGATTGAAAAGCCCGCGCGAAGGCAGGTGGCCTCGGCAAATATTTCATGGCGGGCACCCTGAAACTGGTCCCTATTCTTCAATCTGTCTAAAAGTCGGTTGTCGAGTCGGCTGTTGTCTTCGATTGCGAAAAGATTGAATGCAAATGCCAAGTACGCCGCACAGGGACCATTGCGACCATTTATCGCGTAAGTTCCATCAGGGTCTCGCGGTTGCGCATTCATAAACCGGAGGGCGTCAACTCGCCATTGGTACACTGGGTGGCGCTCCGAATTGGGCTTCGCTTGCTCCGCCTCAAACCACTCCTTTCCAAAAAGAGCGGGTATGTAGTCCATGAGAAAGTCGGAAACGAATCGCCATTTATTCTTGCGCGAAAAATATAGCCTCCCGCCTGCGGCCACAAATTTGCGATCCCGATAGTCCAAGGAGATATACGGTCGGACGTGGCCGTAACGCGCAATCCAATTTTGTCGCGCGAGTTCAGCCTCTTGGTTTTGGCGCAGTACCTCTTCGAGAGCGCCCGCTAGAATCTTTCTGCCGTACACGAGTCGAGGCTTCGTGTCATTTTCGGCGGCCAGCGGAACGGCAGTTTGGGAGAGAAGGCAGCAGCGCTTGTATTTCTTCCCGCTTCCGCAGGAGCAGGGATCGTTCCTCCCAATCTTCATAGCCGCGCTCGGGATTTGCTAAAACTGCGGTTGCTGTTGTGGGTCATTCAGAGTTAAGACGGACGAGATTGCTTCGCGACCTGCTAGGGCCGATGCCGCCGCCTCGACGTTGAGGCTTCTGCCGTCGTGAAGATTGATCGTCCACAGTAGACGGAAGGGCAGAAACCCTTCTTCTGGTCGCGTAGCACGACCTTTCGAGAACACAACTCCCTGCACGTTCTGTAGTTTCTCGCCTTTGGCGGAACAGGACAGCGATCCGTCTTCGATGACGCCCGCGTAATGCTTCACAAACTCCTGCCAACGATCGTGCTCGTCGCAAATGTTTGTCGGTAACATGTGTCCATCCAAGAATCGTTTGAGTTGATCCTTGAAAGTGTCGAGAAAAACGAAGTCTCGAAGCAACCTGTGTTCTTCCAAAAAATTCGGATTCCCAGCAAGCGTGCTCTGAACGTACGCTTCTACGCGCGTCAAGAACGGCATTGTCGTATTTGGATACGTAAGGTCAACGTGAAGCGCCCAATGGCAGTACATCCTTAATGCGAAAGGCTGGGGATCGGGCGGGTTCCCATCGAGCAGTTTGCGCGTTTCAGCCAAGATGTAGACGACCTTGTGCTCGCTATCGATTCGCTCCGACAAGATCGCCTTGAGTTTTTTTACGATTGAATCCCGCATGGTCGAAGTGTAGCACCGTTAGTGACGTGACGTGGACGTAAGTGCGATGAAAGCGGCCTCTCCTCGTTCTGACGAGTCAGGGCGCGTCGCTTGATGGCGGGCGCGAAGTTTTCTAATGCGAATATCGCACATCGTGGGCTAAACTCCGCCCGATAATGCGGAGTTATTGAAACTGGAAGGTGTCGCCCTATGTACTGCACGCAATGCAGAACTGAGTTACCTGAAGGGTCGCAATTCTGTTCGAAGTGCGGCCACGACGTGACAGCGGCCAAGCAAAGGAGTATGCCCGTGTCGGGGATCGCTGCGCTTCTAGCGGCGGGGCTGCTCATTGTCGTCGTTGTCGCGAAAATTGTTTCGCTTGGTGGCTCTCCGCAGAGCCGCGTTGTACCACAGATGCGTCCGCAATCCTTGGCGCACCAGTACGTTCAACAGGAGCGCAGCCTGACAATAACAAGCACCGCGTTCACGGTGAAGGCGGGATCTTCTGAGTACTTCGCATTTTCGGTTCCAGCAAACACAACGAATGTTTTCGTAGACGGACATTTCACCGCATCCGGTGGGGCAGGCAATGATATCGAAGTTTACATTCTGAATTCGGATGAGTGGGTCAATTTCCAGAATCATCACCAGACGCCTACTTTCTACAACAGCCAACGAGCAACACAGAACAGCATCAGCGCAACTCTTCCATCGGGTGCTGGAACGTACTATCTCGTCTTTAACAACGGATTTTCATTGCTAACTCCGAAGGCGGTAGAGGCTTCAGCGGTGTTGCACTACACCAATTGAGCCCCTCAAGCAGGAAAACATCCGGGTACAGACGGAACGTGAAATCTCGAAGACGGAGATCGGATGACTTGGCCGCGAAAAATATTTATCGAATCGACGGCGCTTTTTCAACTCGGGCCACGGGTCGAAAATGTTGACTTAGCTCGACTCATCGAATTACGTGACTTTGTCAGCGCACGCCTATACGTCACTGAAGTAAATTGGTTGGAATATCTTCGATTCCGGAAAAGAGACCTTCGTGACGTTCGAAATCGGTTGGTCTCAGCAAAGAAAGATTTGGGGAAATACGGTCTTAGCCCAGAGGAGATTGATCCGATCTTGAATCAGATCGATTCGTTGCTTGATTGTCTAGAAGCCCACTTTCGAGACAAGTTTCAATCGCTAGGAATTCACATACTGCCCGTGACGTCAATCGATCCCCGCAGATTGTTAACGATGTCAATCGATGGTACGCCGCCTTTTGAAAAACCAAGGGAGCAAGGCAGTGAGCGGTCCACAGAGAAGGGATTCAGAGACGCCCTCACGATGTTTACGATCATGCAGGAAACCAGAGATGGTACTGACGATCATCCCCTCGTAATTACTAAGGACGATCTCCTAACAGAATCATTTGCTTTGCATTCAGGCGAATTTAACACCCAAGTCTCCTGCGTGGACGGTTTCGCGCAGGCTATCAAACATATTGAGGGTCGCCTTTCGGCTGCATATCGCGAGTCGCTTCGTCGCGAGAGCGAAGAAGCAAAACGAATTCTTATGGATAACCAGAGTGCACTCGAAAGAAAGGTTGCTGAGATTCGTGAACTTTCGTCCAGTGACCTTGGCGTCCTATTCGGGTTAGTGAAGGATGATGACGGCCAGAACCTCTCGGTCGATAGAGTGTTGTCGGTCGAATTTCAAGAAATCGAGTCTGCTATTTGGAAGGAAACAGGAGGATCGACTTCGCGGATCTTGTTTAGAATGAAGTGTCGTGCGCGGCTGCTCGCGACGCGGCCCTACAACATGCTCTTGGACTATCTTCCGACCTACCCAATTGGCGGGAACCTTGTTACTTCTGGATTCTTGCAGTCGAAAAAGAACGACCAACAAGAGAAAACGATTTCCGTTTGGTTCTATGGACAGGCTGTCTTCGACAGAGCCTATGGGGGGTGGACGTTGAAGGATTTGCAGATCGACCGAACCATGCCCGATCCTGAAGACATTTTTGAATTGATTAGACTGCGCGGCGAAGAGACAAAATAAAGCAGGGCAACTCGCCATGCATCATATCGACAGTGTTTGGTAGCCACACATCGAGGTTTTCACGCGTCCCAATCAGGTCGTACGGCTAAATATGGGTCGTCAGCGCCGTCTAGTCTCCAACGGCAAAGCTAGATTTCTGCATGGTGCGACCTTCGTCGTTTGCGTGCTTTTCATCGGATGCGGACTCGGCTTCGATCTACCCGGACAACAGAAAACGGTGGTGCTATTCAACACGGGCAATATGAACAACAGTTGCGTCGGAATGTCGAAGGGACTTTGCGGACCCGACAAGGAAAATATCGCTCGATCATTCACGGGGCTCTTCGGCAGTGAGTCAGAGTGCGGAAGGCTCGGCCTCCGTCGGTTGCATCCAAACGAAGAGAACACTCCGCAGAATCAGATTCCTCTATCTGCGACCGTGATCTACGCAGGTCATCGCAATGACACTTACATCGGCACTGGCGAGCATGAGGATACTGGGTGGATTTTCAACTTCGTCGGGCCAAACGGCTTCATCTCCGGACAGACCGAAACTGAACAGGAGGCAGTGCGAAGAGTTTGCATCGCGGCGAAAGGAAATGGCGGTTCGGTACAGGATGTCAGTCGGTGACCGCCATCATGAATTCCCTGTCGCACTAAACTAGCCTTATGCCCTCCACTGAGACGACAAACTACAAACTCGGCCATCATCTCGTCGCATTTCTGGATGTACTGGGCCAGCGCGACAAATTCAGAGGTTTGCGACTGCCCACGAATCCAGCGGAACATGCCCACGTCAACGAGGTGCTACGGCAGACCGCAGGCTTTGTGGTAAATCTCCGGCGCGCATTTGCACGGCAATTCGAAGTTTTTGAATCCGCTCTAACGAATATGCGGGAGTACACGAAAGTGCCGATACGTCTGAATTTTGTTGGCTTTTCCGATTCTTTCGTTACGTCTGTTCCTTTGCGTAACGACAACGGCGACTTAGTGCCAATCGTAACTGTTTTCTCTGCGCTCTCAGCCGCCGCTGTCGTAATGCTTACCGCAATGGCTAGCAAGCATCCGCTGCGCGGCGGAATCGATGTCGGACTAGCCACAGAGATAGCACCGGGAGAAATATACGGCTCTGGACTGGAGCGTGCCTACTTACTCGAATGCAAAACAGCGAAGTATCCTCGAATTGTAATCGGTGGCGAACTTTTGAGCTATTTGAGGGCGGCGCGTGCGCGGTTCGAGCACGGCACTGATGGAATGGCCAAATCAATCACAGCCATCGTGCAAAGCGCCCAAGAATGGGTGTCAACGGACACAGACGGGTGTCCGATTCTCGATTACCTTGGCGCGACGATGGTTCGGAACTCGCAACCAGACCACGCAAAAAACATGGTCCAGCCTGCATACGAGTTTGTCTTGACTGAGCAGAGGCGTTTGCTTGCCGAAGGAAATCCAGAGTTGATCGAGAGATACGTTTCGTTTCGACGTTACGTTGAGTCGCGTTTGCCCCTGTGGGGCATCACGCTGACCAGAACGTAGCCTCACTGGCTATCGGATTCTATTTCTTCGATCTTTTCCAGAGCCTGCCCGACCCGTTTGCCCCCGATCCTTGAGAAGTCGATAGGCTCTTTTCGAGACCTGTCCACGACGGGATGGCCAGCTTTCTTGCCGCCAAGGTGCGAAAAATCAATCGGTAGTGTTGGTTTCTTTTCGTTTGGCATAAATTTTCTCCTTATCGTCCGAAGACCGAGGAGCCGCTGTGGAGAATGCTGCGGAGTTCCTCGGGCGAATTCGCGGAGGAAATCGCTTTTCGCGTTTCGATTTCCGGATTCGGAAGCAGTTTCCCGTTTTCCTTCAACCAGCGATAAGCGATGGCGATGTTTTCCGCCGATGGCGAGTCAGTCGCATCCATCTGCGCGAGTGTCTCTCCCAGCAAATTCTTATTGGCCTCACCACCGGGCCAGTCTCGACCTTCCGGAGAGTTCAGGAATTCAGCGGTCGCTTGCTGCCACGACTGAATTTCAGACTGCGCACGATTCCTATCGACCGAGTCTCGCAACTCCTCAATCGGAACGCCCTGACTTTCGAGATAAGTTCTGATCGAGCCGGACTGCTCAAGGTATTCCTGAGACGACAGTTCACCGCGTTTGAACTTCAGTTCGAGGTCCGCCGCTGCGACGGGATCGTCGGTACGGGCAGCAACAAATCGACCCGATTCCGAATCGCGGGGCCGCTCCGGCATTGGCTCCGTTGCCGCTGGGCCGCCAAGTTGTTGTTTGTAAAAGGCAATTAGATTTTCGTTCATTTCCGCTTCAGTCTTGCCCTCCACCACGTGTTTTTGGCCAGAGACTGTGATCGTGGTCGCAAATGCTTTCGGTGTTCCCGCCACAGGCAAAAGAATATCGGGCGAGTATTTATCGCGGACCACTAAATTTTGCGCGACTGCAGCTTCTCGCAAAATCTCAGCGATTTCGAATTGACTGCTGGCGGCGTGGATTCTTTCCTCCAACGTCGTGTCCATTTTGATCGCGCTATCTTCCGGTGAAAAACTCATGGTAATTCTCCTTTGTACTCCGAATGCTGGTGATGCAAATCTCCGTGGTGCTTCAAACTGTTTTAACTTCGCCCCGGTGCGCCGATTGCCGACCTGATCGCGGCTTCTTTTTGGTCCAACTCAGCTTCGCTGTAGCCAGTCAATTCGTAGCGGTCGTTTTGGAAAGGATAAATGACCCTATAGTGCGTCGTTGGTCCCTGATTCGTAGGTTCGGCAGCCACCGCGTCAGGTATCGCCATCTCGGGTTTTCGCAACAGCGTTCCGTTGTACGGATCGTGCCAATCACGCGCGATCATCCCATTGCGCTCCAGTTCAGACTTCACGCTTTCTCGAAGCTGCTCAAAATTCGTGGCACCATTAACCAGCGCATCAATCTGCGGCGTGCTTTTTATGAATGCATCGGCGCTCATAGTCCTGCTCCTTTCTCTTTACGTTCAACTCGCTCCATCAACTCGCGTTCACCATCGTCGTTCTCGAATTCCCATTTCGGCTCGGGAAGTACCCCGGGTGGCGTTTCAACCAGTGACCCATTCTTCAGACACTCCCGTCGCCAGCGAACCCAGAAAGCCTGATAGTGCCGAGAACATTTCCCACGTGCAGTGGCATCCTGATCGCAGCCCTTGATCTCACACCGAGTTTTCTTCATACGCATCAAAGCGCCTCAGCTTTTCGAATTCACATCAACAAGAAACTTGGCGACAATCGGATGCCGCTCGGCTGTCGAACGCACGTGGTGCGGAAGTTGAGCGACCCGATACATCGATTCAATCGCCGCGTCAACGATTGGAGTCGTACTATCGGGCGCGAGCGACTTTTGCTTGGCCGCGAGTAGAGCACGCTTCACTTCATCCGGAATCGAGACTGCAGTGATTTTACGGGCAAAGATTTCGGCTGTGCGGCTGTCATGGTATATGTCCCAAGCTGCCGCCTTGTCCTCGCTGCTGATCGGTGCGTCCTGCAAAATGAGTTTCGCGCGGTCCATCAATCGCGGGTCCAGATCGGTCATTGGTTTTCTCCTGCTAATTCTGGTGCGGCCACTCGGCGAAAGTGGCGCATGCGCTCCTCGAATGGGAGCGAGTTAAACGCTTCTCGTTCGGCATACGAATTCTTGTTATTCGCATAGGCTTCGAGAAGATCAGGGTCCACTCCCAGTTCTTCTATCCGCGCGTCGAGAAGTTGGATCAGTTCAAAGATGGAAACTATGGGAACGTCGTGCGTCGCTCCCGTGACTTGATCTTTTCGAATCACCCATGCAGCCGCTCGCGAATCGTAGTGTCCGAAAATATGGCCCGTCAGTGCGTGGTGGGTTTTCTCTTCCAGCAAGCCCAGCAAATACGCGACACGATGGAATGCCCACGGGGACGTGCTGGGGCCTGCCTGCGACCGAAAATAAGCATCGCCGTCACAGCCAATTGAGTACATCGTCGATGTTGTCGGAAACAGGGCGCGATGGTGTGCAGCCGCTTCGTCGCTAAACCGTTCTGCCCCTCGAAAAACTACCGTCGAGGTTTCGCGATCTTTTTTAGCTTCTGCAACTTCGACCAATGCAGAGGGCTCGTGAACTTCGACAACGGGCGCAGGCGCGGCATTAATCGGCTTTGTACTATCGAACGGCATGTTCAGCCTCCACCGGATCAGCATCATCGACAGTACCGTCCGTTTTTAGTTTGGTGACGATGTACTCGACGCCGCCCTGCCACACATGATCGCCGACCGCAAATGTCTTCTTGTCGCTCTTCACTTCTGGCCCTTGCTGCGACGCGACACCGGGAACAGTCTCCAGTTTTCGGCCCGCGTATTTCTCATAAAACTTCAAGGCGTCAACCGTTGCGACACTCAAAGTTCCGCCACGCTTCATATCACGCTCAATGGAAAGGCGCACCGCGCGACCAAGGTCTTCAAGAATGGACTCGAACTCGGTTCGACGAAAATGCAAATCCAACACGCGCTTGATTCTTCGATTGCCCATGAGTTCGTAGCTGAAGATAGTCGCCGTCTTCACACTCGTTTTGTACGCGAACATCACGGCATCGAGTGCGTCATAAGTTCCCGTGAGTAATCCGGAGGAAATTAGGCGCGAGACAAAATTCTGTTGCTTCGGTGTCAGGCATTGAAATTCCCGTCGCTGAATAAGTTCCGCGAGGCGAAGTCGTTCCCCGGTTGGTGTGTTCGTGGCCATGGTGCTCACTCCGCGCCCCGTCTGAGGGCAAAGATTCGTCTCACCTTCTCGTTCTCGTACACAGCCTTTGCCGCCTCGGCGACGGATGGCTGATCCCAATCGGGCCTGCACATTCCAATAGCAGCGCGTAAATCGTCCCGGGCCACCGTGAAATAGAAACGAAGCACTTGTTGCAAATCGAGAATTTCGCCCGCGTCGGAGATGTCGTCGGCATGCAGGCGGATTTTCAGCGGCTCCAAAGTCCTAAATTCAGGCCGAAGAAACAGATGCTCCAAGGTTCCCGGCTCCGGCGTGGTTGACAAGACGACCGCCCCGGATTGCAAAAGTAGTACGGCCTGAACATCCGCGCTCGCCAGCATCGAGACAGCAACGGCCTCGGCGCGTTGAGCCGAGAAATGCGGATGCGTAATCCGAACTGCCGCCGTCACGTCGCCGTCGGTTCGAAAGGCCAGCGTCAAAATCTCCTTCAGCACCGGATTCAATCGCGCCCAAACTTCGGTCGTTTCGAGCCTCGCCATTCCCAATTCAGCCGTCATTGAAATCTCCAAATTTGAAGAGCAGCGTACGGCCTCCTCGACGGTCAACTTTGAGGAGTAGCGCCTTTAGCGCCTTCGGAGTCTATGAGCATGGTCCGAAGAGTCCGGTCAACGAAGCCGCGCACGCGCTCTCGTTATAGAACCGATAGTCAGAAACCTTCAGCCAGAATTAAGTCCACGTCACAGGTCCGTATACATATGGCGGCCAGAGTCAAAAACTTTGGTGCAGGGGATCGCGCGGTCCGGATCGCGGTCAAGGGGAGAGCGTCGCGGGCGGGACTTCAAATCCGAGGCGGCCTCCACGCGGCTGCTAGCTACGCCGGGGTCTTACGATTGCGTATGAGATTTCCCGGGATCGCTTAAAATCGATTCGTAACGAGTTGTAAGAACCCGATGGAAAGGGGGGTAGCGAAGCGCCTGCAGGCGAGCCCCCACCTCGGGGTTTTTTGATCTGAAATTTGGTGGCCACGGGACCCCTCTATTTTCCGCGCACTCCGCGCGAGCGGCAGGGATCTGCCGTGCCCGCCGAGATTCGAAAATGGATTTCACAACCGGGCTTCGATTCGGTGCGTGGGGCGTTTCGATAAATCGCGGAGGGTGTGGAGAGCTACGCGCTTGCTTTCAGCCGCTTCGTAATCAGTGCTGGGGAAACTCCAAGTTCCGCCGCGATGTGCTGGCGTTGCTCACCTGCGGCTACTCGCGCTTTGACTTCATCAACGTCAAACACTGGCGACGATGGGCGACCGATCTTGCTGCCCTTGGCTTTCGCGTTGCGCATTCCCGCGCGGATACGTTCGACGGTTAGACTTCGTTCCATCGTGGCGACCGCGCCGAGCACTGTAAAGACCATCTTGCCCACGGCGGTCGATGTATCAATCCCCTCGGTCGTGCTAACGAACTCAATTCCAAGAGATTCAAACGTATCGAGAGCATTCAGGAGATGGCGAGTGGATCGAGCAAAACGGTCGAACTTCCAAACGAGCACAACGTCGAACCTCTTGAACTCCGCGTCGGTCATCAGTTGATTCAGTTGCGGGCGAGATTCTTTCGTGCCGCTGATGCCGCGATCAACGTACTCGTTGACGATTTCCCATCCCTTGCGCTGGCAGTGTTCCCGTAATTCGCGCAACTGGACTTCCGGGTCTTGGTGGTGATTCTGAGTGCTGACTCGCGCGTAAAGGGCGGCTTTCATTGCTTCGACCTCTACCGCATCATTTCACAAAACAAATGGTTTGTCAAGTCAATCACATGCGGACCCTTTGTGAAACGCCGCCCGAACTCCTTATCAACCCGCCTCGATGCCGTATGACGAAATCGCGATTACGAGCTATTAGAGCGATCAAAACCAGCTGGCCACCATGTTTAACCGTTCGGTGCGATTGCGTGTAGCAAATCGCCTCCCAGCCCACTAGGCGTCGATCCTAGGAAGAGCGACAGTGTAGAAATTACACAATATGCTGGTCGCCGTCTGGCGATGTGACATAATCACCCATTGTGTGTTTTTTTTCACATTAGGGACCGCAGGTGCACTGGAATTCGATGAACTTTGCCCTCGCGCCTAGTTCGCGTCGCTTCCGTCGAGTTTGATTGACACGATGCGTTTGGTCTTCGACCCCTGATGGCAATCACGACGCGATCTCCAAGACTCTGCCCATAACACGACTGCAGAACGCACACGCCAGCCTGCGATGCTTTCGGCCCCATTGCTGCGCGTGGCCCGGCACGAACCCTACACCTCACGGCCTGCCAGCCCTTAGCTATTCTGTCTCTACTCCTGCGGGCAGTCTTAACCCCAGAAAGGCAACGAGCCCGCTGCGGTTTCTATTCGAAGCGTAGCCACGAAGAATGTGCTGGAGGGTACCTCTGGAATGCCGACCGCGTGTCGCAATGCCTAAACCACATGTCCGGTAACGCGACTTATCAGGACTTGGCTAATGCGGCGCATCTGAACTGCAGACCAGTTCCGGGACAAAATAAGAAATGTTAGCGTGAACCTGGAACCTCAAGGC
>JGI12635J15846_10003261_pt1 | contig 14150 bp, 8 predicted proteins | sample BlaSpr_A8_OM2_M2_FD_15846 | JGI IMG/M metagenome (IMG submission 15846) | reverse complement strand
TGCCGTGTTGATCACCGAATATCCGATTTGGCGGCAACTCAGCGCCTCGGCTGGGCGCGCCGCTGTCACGAACGTTCAAATCGTGCTGGTCACGGAAGCACCGGCAAACGCCGAGCTCGCCGGCGCGCAACGCTGGGAAGAGTTTCGCGGGGCGGGCGAGCCTGTATTCGTTCTGCGTCTGCGCAGCGACACGGCATGCATTGTCTACTCCTCCGGAACGGGCGGCCACCCCAAGGGCTGCATGATGACACATGAAAACTACCTGGAGCAGTGCGTGGCGCTCACATCCATTTATCCGTTCTGGCCGGGAGTGCGCTACCTCAGTATATTGCCAACGAACCATGCCATCGATTTCATGGTCGGTTTTTTCGGGCCGTTTACGTGCGGCGCAACGGTGGTGCATTTGCGCACGCTGCGTCCCGAATATGTGCGTGAAGCGTTTGCGAAATACAGAATTACTTATGTCAGTCTCGTTCCTCTCGTCTTGAAAAATTTGCAGAAAGGCCTGCAGGCGCGCTTCGACGCGCTGCCAGCGGGGCAACGAAAAATGTTCAATGTTTTCGTTGCCCTGAACAAAGCGCTGACGAAAAGCCGGCCGCGCCTCGGAATCAGCCGCCGCCTGCTCAAGCAAGTCCATGAAGCGTTTGGCGGAGAACTTCGCGCCATCATTGTCGGTGGCGCGTTCACGGAGCCGCAAACTTTGCAATTTTTTTACGATCTCGGCATTCCCGTCGCCAACGGATACGGCCTTACGGAAGCGGGCACGGCGATCACGGTCAACGATTTGAAACCGTTTCGCGCGGATACCGTCGGCAAACCGCTGCCCGGGATGGAAGTGCGCATAATCAATCCGGCCTCCGACGGCGTTGGCGAAGTTTCCGTTCGCAGCAAGACCGTCATGGCGGGCTACCTGAATGAGCCAGAACTCACGGCGGAAACCATCGTCGACGGCTGGCTTTTGACCGGCGACCTTGGGCGCTTCGAAGGCGCAGGTCATTTGCAACTCACGGGCCGCAAGAAAAACATGATCGTTACCGAAGAAGGAAAGAATATTTATCCCGAGGACATCGAGGCTGTTTTCGAGAGCCTCGCTGCAAAGGAATTTTGCGTTTTCGCCGCCAACTACATCTGGACTGCACGATCGATGACCGGCGAGAAACTTGTGCTGGTGCTTCATCTCGAGCCGGGACAGCAGTACAACGAAGAACTCCGGCAGGACATCAACGTGCGCAACAATCGCCTGCTAAACTACAAGCGTATTCACGGGGTCGTTCTGCTGGACGAGGACTTTCCCCGTACAGCTTCTCTCAAGATCAAACGCAACGATTTGGCAGAACGTCTCGCGAAGCTGGACAGCGCGGCCGCGATTCTGCCGTTGTAAAGCCAGTTTGGAAATAATTGTGTGGACCGGAAGTTAGAATTCTGGGTTCGTTCGCGCTCAAAATGGATCGTTTCTTCGCCATCGTCAACCCCGCCGCCGGTGGCGGCCGCTCCGCGAAACTCGCGGGGCCTGCTCTTGCACGATTGCGCGAGAAAGGGTTGAAGGTCGACGTCGTCGCTTCGACGTGTCCGGGCCACGCGGTGCAACTTGCCCGGGAGGCCTACGAGCAAGGTTACCGGCGTTATCTTGCCGTCGGTGGTGATGGCACCGCTCACGAAATCCTCAACGGTGTGTTTGCGGGACGCACCGCGGTTCAGCGCATCGCACTGGGTTTCCTGCCGCTGGGCACCGGCAATTCCTTTTTGCGCGATTTTACAAAGGATGGAGCGGCGGCTTCGATGCAGGCGCTGCTCGAAAGCCGCACTCGAACTGTAGACCTATTGCGCCTCACGCACGCCACCGGCGAAATCTACTCTTTCAATCTCCTTAGCATTGGATTTACAGCTGATGTTGCCGCGTTGACCAATCGCATGTTCAAGCCTTTTGGCGATCTCGGTTATTTGCTCGGCGTTTTCGTGCGCGTGGTGCAGCTGCGCCGGCGTTCTATGTCCTTGCGCTGCGATGACGATCAGGAATGGGACGAGGGGCGCTCTCTTTTCCTGACGTTCAACAACAGCAAGTACACAGGCGGCACAATGCTGATTGCGCCGGACGCTGATCCTACCGACGGGCTGATTGAATTTGTGCGCTGGGGCCCGATCGGCCGGCTGGGCTTGCTGCGGACATTGCCGCGTCTTTACGACGGCTCTCATATCAAACATCCGCTCGCTTCGCGCCGCGCGGTGCGCCACGTCGAATTCAAAGCGGGCGCACCTGTGGACATCATGATCGACGGAGAAGTTGTGACACTTGAGTGCCGCGCACTGGACATTGTTCCCGGTGCCGTGGACATCTTTATATGAAACCAGCCTGGTTGGTGTTGCGCAGCGCGATTCTGTGGATTTTCAGCGGCTTGCATTTTTTCCTCGTGGTGCCAGTGCTTATTTTTCTCGGCATCTTCCTGGATCCCCGTAAACATGATTGGCTGCAGCGCAGTTTCTCGCGGCGCATCGCGTTTCTTTCCGGAGCACAGGTCGAGGTCCGCCGCTCTCCTGGCTTTGATCCCAACCAAACTTCTTTTTTCATGGCTAACCACGTCAATCTTTTCGATCCGTTCATGCTTTACTGCGCTATCCCGCAGTTTGTCCGCGGATGGGAGCTGGAATCCCACTTCAAGATCCCCGCATACGGCTGGCTGATGAAGCGCTTCGGCAACGTGCCCGTTCCGGATGTCCGGCGCCCCTCGGATTTGAAGCGCATGTGGCGGCTCACGCGGGACGCCGTCGACCGTGGTACCAGCCTCATTATTTTTCCGGAAGCGAAGCGGACGCGCGACGGGCACGTGGATCAATTCCAAGACGGCGGCTTCCGCGTCGCGCAGCAGTTGGGCATTCCGATCGTGCCCGTCAGTCTGGTGGGATCCTTTCAGCATCACCGGACGGGCCACTGGATGTTGTGGCCAGCGAAAATTACGATTCTTCTGCACGACACCATCGAAACCAAGGGGCTCACAAAAGAAGATGTGCCAGCGTTGCGCGAACGCGTTCGCGAAATCATTGCGGTGCCGGTGGAAGAAGGCTTGAAACGAGAGCAGTGAATCCTGCCATCGGCGGGTAGTGGGGCACAACTGCCCGTGCCGTAATCTGCCCGCGTTTGCCACTTGAAAACAATGTTCTGGCCTGATTCCTGAGATTTGTCTTGGGTGCACGTCGCGACGGACAGGGACTCCTTGCGAAAACTTTGAGGGAGGGAGTACCCCACCTCCGGGTGTTTTTCGCAAAGGGTGCGGCAAGCTTGGTAGGGAGTTGGGAAAAGGGAAGCTGGGGGAGAGGAAAAGCGATCCTGGCTAAAGGGAGAGCTTGATTCCGGGGAGGACGCGGCCGGCGCGGGTTTCCTGCCAGGTGTAATAGATGCGGTGGATGACGGTGAGAGTGGAAACGACGGCAATTACCCAGAGCACTGGGCCCACGCGATTGAAGATCCCACCGATGATGAGCAGCACAAGGCGCTCGGGGCGCTCCATAAAGCCGACTTTACACAAGGGAATGAGGGACTCGGCCCTGGCGCGAGCGTAACTGACCATCACGGAGCCCGCTGTGGCGACCGCGGCAAGCACCACATAGGGGGTCCGACCGCTGACGGAATAATAAACCAAGAGGCCCATGTAAAGAGCCATGTCCGCGTAGCGGTCCAGCGTCGAATCGTAGAATGCGCCGAAGGCGGTGACGCGGTTCTGCTTTCGAGCGACCTGCCCATCCAGCATGTCTAGGAAGCCAGCAAAAAAAATGATCAGCGCTCCGGTAAAAAAACTCCCCACGGCAAGGAAAGCCGCCGCGATGAAATTCACAACCAGCCCGAGAAATGTCAGGAAATTGGGATTGACGCCCGTGGCAGCGAGAGCGCCAACTATTTTTTCGAGCAGCCACTTGCTGCCGATTCCGATTGCTCCTGTAAACGTAGCCATAGCTCTCTAGTAGTGTCTCAAAACGACCGCATTTTCGCGAAATGGAACTGACTACTGCGATTGGGCGGCATCGTACACCACACCCACCGCGCATCGCAAACAGTCAAGGCTCCGCGCGAGTTTTGATGAATCATTCGAATCACTCGCATCTGTCAATTGTTCTTGACGGAAAATCAGGTTCATCCTACAGTCGGCAAGTCCGGGGATTTTCGACCACTCACGATGAACGAACTCAACCGCCGCAATTTTCTCCTGCGAGCAGGAACAGGTTTCAGCGCCGCGTGCTTTGCCGCGAATTGGCCCGCCCTGCTGTCCGCCGCAACGCACGCGCATAGCGCTGCAAAGGCGGCGACGCCACCAAAATTTGAATTCTTCACTCCGGATGAAGCGGCCGAGATCGAGGCCATCACTGCCCGCATCATTCCGACGGACGGCAGTCCCGGAGCACGGGAAGCCGGCGTCGTTTATTTCATCGATCGTGGCCTGACCACCTTTGGGGCCGATGATCAGAAAACGTATCGGGGAGGCTTGCCCGAACTGCAGGCCCGAGTGAGTGAGGTTTTCCCGGACGCCACAAAATTCTCCGCCTTGACTCCGGACCAGCAGGACGAAGTTCTGCATACGTTCGATGAGCCGGCGAAGCCGTCGCAAACAGCAGCCAACTCCGGCCAACGGGCCATCCGGCCCCGCCCCGGCGCGCAGAATTTTTTTGAGACGCTCCGCCAGCATACGATCGCGGGATTCCTGATCGACCCCGATTACGGCGGCAATCACGACGGGGCTGGGTGGAAGGTCATTGGCCGCGAGCGCGAACATATGTTTCAGGCCCCGTTCGGGTACTACGACAAAGACTATCCCGGGTGGCAACCGATAGCGAAAGAAGCGGAAAAGAAATGAGGGTCGACCAGCCTCGCTACAAAACTTCCGATGAAGTGGACTTTGTCATCGTCGGCTCGGGCGCAGCCGGCGGCATCCTTGCCAAAGAGCTTTCAACGAACGGCTTTCGAGTCGTGGTCCTGGAGCAGGGTCCTTATCTGACGGAAGCTGATTTTAATCACAACGAAATCGAAATTCTGACGCAGGACAAGCTCACCAATCATCCGAAGCTTCAGCCGAACACGTTCCGAAAGACACCGGACGAAAAAGCGAAGCCGCAGCGCGCGCTGGTTTACGGGCGATGCGTGGGCGGGACCAGCGTGCACTTCACGGCCAATTTTTGGCGATTTCACGAAATCGATTTCATCGAACGCAGCAAGGTCGGCCCGGTTGCGGGTACCGGCCTTATGGATTGGCCGATCACCTACGCGGACCTCGAACCGTACTACACGAAAGTGGAATGGGAGATCGGCGTTTCTGGGCTTGCCGGTGCCAGCCCGTTTGATCCGCCGCGGTCGAAGCCATATCCGATGCCGCCGCTGCCGGTGAAGTCTTCGGGGGTGATTTTCGAGCGTGCGGCGCGAAAGCTTGGCTGGCACCCTTTCCCGGCGCCCATGGCGATTCTTTCTCAGGCGCGCGCAGGACGAAGCGCTTGTATCAATTGTGGTTTTTGCCTCTCCTTCGGTTGTGAAGTCGGCGCGAAGTCCAGTTCGCTGGCCACCGCCATTCGAATGGCGGAAAAAACGGGCCGCTGCGAGATTCGGCCGAATTCCTACGTGCACCGCATCGAAACGGACGCCAATGGCCGCGCGGCCGGCGCTGTTTACTTCGATGAGAAGCGCAACACGCATCTGCAGAAGGCCAAAGCCGTGGTCGTTTGCGCTAACGGTGCCGAGACGCCGCGGCTGCTATTGCTCTCTGCCAACAAACAATTTCCCAACGGTCTCGCAAACTCCAGCGGCATCGTCGGGAAATACTTGATGCTGAACAGCGGTGGTGTTGTCACCGGTCAGTTCGAGCATCCGCTGAACGACTATAAGGGCTTTGCCGTCAGCCGCGTGCTGCACGATTTCTACGAACTCGATCCGCAAAAAGTCGGCTTCTATGGCGGAGGCGGGCTTGATGCTCGATTCGATTTCACGCCTATCAACTTTGCTTTCGGCGGCCTCCCGCCCGGAACTCCACGCTGGGGAAAGGACTTTAAGGCTGCACTGGCGTACGATTTTAACCGCACCATGGAAATTTTTTGTCATGGCACATCTTTACCTGTCGAAAACAACAGTTTCTCACTTGACCCCGATCTGAAGGACGCCTGGGGCCTGCCAGCGCTGCGCCTGACGTACAAAGATCATCCGGATGATTTGAAGCTCGGGAATTGGATGTTCGCCCGCGCTCACGAACTCTTTGAGGCGGCCGGTGCGCAGAAAAAGTGGAGTTTCCCCGCGGGTGAGCAGCAGTTCGCCGTGCATCTTCTCGGCAGCTGCCGCATGGGAAATGATCCAAAGACGTCGGTGATCAATGCGGACCACCGCACCCATGACGTCAAAAATCTGTTCCTTTGCGATGGCAGCAGCCTGGTGACTTCCGGCCGAGGCCAGCCCACCATGACCATCGAAGCGCTGGCCTTCCGTGCCGCTGACCGCATTACGGCGCTCGCGAAGCGCGGCGAAATCAGCGCCTGACCTGGCGCTCCATCTGAGAGAATCCAGTTGTTTCTTGTAACTGTGTCGCGCGAGCTTTCGTCACATCACCTGCGAGGGTCACTATTCATGAATAGGAATCATCGGAATGTCCGGTCGACCGTCTGCGGAATATCAATGAGTGTTTTTCTGGCGACCGCGGGGGCGTGGGCACAGTCCGGTTCACCGAAAGCCCCGATGGCCCCGGCGGGTCCCAAACTCGCGGAAGAAGAGTTCAAGAATATTCAAGCTCTCAAGGGAATTCCGGCCGATCAGGTGATCCCCTCGATGCAGTTCATTGCTGCTTCGCTTGGCGTCGAATGCGAGTTCTGCCACGTGGCGCATGCGAATGAAAAGGACGATAAAAAGCCCAAAGTCACCGCGCGCAAGATGATTAACATGATGATGTCAATCAATAAAGACAACTTCGAGGGGCACCGAGTAATTACCTGCTATACCTGCCATCGCGGCTCGGCGGGTCCTGTGGGCACACCCATCATCACGGACGAAGAGCCCTGGCCGGGAGCGGATGAAGGAAAAAAACCCGGCGAGGCAAAAGCCTCGTTGCCGAGTGCGGACCAACTTATCGACAAGTATCTTGCCGCCATTGGCGATGCCGAGGCGCTCCAGAAAATCACGAGCCGCGTGCAAAAGGGAACGCTTACGGCATTTGGAGGCCAACATTTTCCCGTCGATGTCTATGCGAAGGCTCCTGACAAGCGCGTGTCGGTCATGCATCTTCAGGGCGGGGATAGCGTCACCGGTTTCGATGGGAAACAAGGGTGGCTGAGTGTTCCAGCGCGCGTGCATATGATGTCGGCAGCGGAAAATGACGCCGCTCGCATCGATGCGGATCTTTACCTGCCGGCACACTTGAAAACGCTCTATCAGAAATTCAGCGTGGATCCCGGCGAAAAGGTCGATGGTCACGACACTTACATGGTTACGGGGCGCACCGAAGGCCAGCCACCGCTGCGCTTATATCTGGACAAGGAGTCGGGCCTGCTCCTGCGTCTCATCCGCTACGCCGAAACTCCTCTTGGCAGTAACCCCACGCAGATCGACTATGCGGATTATCGCGATGCGAATGGGGTGAAGTTGCCGTTCCGTTGGACGCTCTCGCGCCCTGGCAATCGATTCAAGATCCAAATCGAGCAAGTTCAGCAAAACGTTCCGGTCGACGACGCCAAATTCGCGCCGCCACCGCCGCCAGCGACACCAAAACCTCCTGCTCCTTAGACCCACTTTCGAAGGCAACGACGACCCAATTTCTCGAGCGTTGGAAGGCCGCAGCTTGTGCTGCTGTCGTGCGGTTCGATACCCCGGGATTGGGTGTGCGCTTCTGGCGCGTACAGGTCGTGGTACCAGAAGCCTCTAAGTTTCCTGTTGCGAGTCGTTCGAATATCCGCGAGACTTTGTGCCGCATTTCTCGAATTCAGGAGGGGTCATGGTTCGACTTTGCGGAGCGCTGCTTTTTGCGGCGATGTGCGCGTCATATTCGGCGTTCGCCTTGCCACCTCAAGCCGCCGTGGTTCCCAAGCCGGACGCGGCCGCGGCGCCCGCCCCGGAGAAGCCCTCCGCGGCGATTCCGCCTGTGGTCCTGCACCCTCTAGAAAAGACAGACCTCGAAGCGTTTTTTGACGGCATCATTCCGCTGCAGTTGGAGCGCAGCGATGTGGCCGGCGCCACCGTTCTGGTGATGAAAGATGGAAAGGATGTGCTGAGGAAAGGCTACGGCTTCTCCGACGTATCGAAGAAAAAACCGGTTGCTCCAGAAACCACCATGTTTCGCTTGGCTTCCATCTCCAAACTCTTCACTTGGATTTCCGTAATGCAATTGGCGGAGCAGGGCAAGCTGGACATCGGCGCGGACGTAAACAAGTATCTCGATTTTCAAATCGCTCCGGCTTTTGGCAAGCCCATCACTCTGCGGAACCTGATGACCCACACCGGGGGCTTCGAGGAGGAGATTCGCGACATTCTCCTGACCGACCCGAAGAAGGCGACGCCGCTCAGGGAGTTCCTGATGGAGAACCAGCCGCGGAGGATCTTTCCGCCGGGGGAAGTGCCTGCCTATTCGAACTATGGCGTTGGACTTGCGGGGTACGTCGTACAGCGTGTGAGTGGCGAGCCGTTTGAGCAATATGTAGCGGAACACATCTTCCAGCCATTGGGGATGAAACACTCCAGCTTTAATCAACCGCTTGCAGAACAACTTTCGTCGTTCCCCTCCGAGGGCTATCGGAACAATACGGAAAAGCCAGCCGTCGGATTTGAGATATTCAGTCCAGGTCCGGCCGGAGGCGTTTCGTCAACCGCGTCCGACATGGGCCGGTTTGCGCTGGCGCTTTTGAATGGCGGCGAGTGGGAGGGTCATCGGATTCTGAAGGCAGAAACCCTGCAGGCCATGTGGACGAAGCAGTTCGGCACCTCGGATGCGCTGCCCGCCATGTGCATGGGTTTTTACCAAACCTGGCGCAACGGGCTTCGTTTCATTGGACATGATGGCGACCTGATCGCTTTTCACAGCATGTTTCTCCTCGAGCCCAAGGAAAAGCTGGTGATTTTCATTTCCTACAATTCCGCCGGCTCGGCAAGCAAGACGCGAGCTGAAATCTTGTCGGCCTTTGCAGACCGCTATTACCCGTTCTTGCAAACGCCTGAATTTCAGAAACTACCTCTTGATGCACTCAAGGCTATCGCTGGCAGCTATCAGGCAACACGCCGTTCCGACAGCACCAAGCTGAGCATCGGGAACCTCATCGGGCAGAGTCAAGCCACGGTGGATAAAGACGGTGTGCTTAAGGTGGATGACTTCAAGGATTTGCGCGGACACGTGCGGCAATGGAAACCCATGGCTAAGGATTTGTGGGAGGAGGTTGACGATCAGAGACGGTTGTTTGCGATTCGTGATGGCTCGGGAAAGATCGTGCGAATCGCGGTGGGCTTCCCGGGCGTGCAGCTCGAGCGAGTCCCCCGGTATGAAAACGGCAATATGATTTTGCCAATTCTGATGGTCAGCCTGGTGATACTCCTGGCGGTGGTTGCGGCTTCCTTGCTGCGGCTGGGGCGAATGATTTTTCTTTCGAAGCGGCCCCCGCTCAAACAGCAGCCCGGGAGCGTGCGGCTCACGCTGGGGGCAAAGTTGGCCGCTACGGCGTGGATCATTCTGACCGTCGGAACAGCGGCACTCATGTCGCGTTTGGCGAATGAGACCATGCTGCCGACCCGTGCGATCGACAAATATTTTGTCCTGATGAATCTGGTTACGGGCTTCGCCATCCTGCTCAGCTTCTTCGCCGTTTTGGCGGGATTGCGGATTTGGCGGCTCTCCGACGTTCGCTTCATTTCCAAGTTGAAGTATTCGCTAGTGGCAACGGCCTGCGTTTTCCTAAGTTGGTTCTCGCTCCATTGGCATCTGATCGGTCCCGCGCACCGATTCTAGAACGGCAAGGGCTCGGCATCCCCTTGAGGCGCGATTCCGGGGCCACGTCCAACCGTAAATTTTTAATGTGAGATACGTTTTCAGTAGAAATGGTGGGCCTGGGTGGACTTGAAGCACGACCTCGCCCTTATCAGGATTGAGGTCGTTGGTCCCGTAGCCAGCCGTCATCCCGGCAATTGAATCTCATCGATCGGGGATTTCTTCGCGGCCACGACCCGATCGACGTACAGACGAACGATCGGCCATCGTGAATTGCCGAGAACCACGATTGCAATGATTCGGTCCGCGAGACTTTGTTGGTAGCGGATGCAAGACAAAGAGGAAGATTCTTGTCCAGCTTGATCTTCATCGAATGTGCGGAACTGCGGGAGCGGGCAGGTCCTCTTCGGCGGAAGCGGCGGCAAACGCAATCGCGGGTTGAATGTCCTCGGCTTTCAGGATAGGAAAATCGGAAAGAATGTCTTTGGCGGAATCTCCGCTCGCGGGGCTGGCGAGTACGGAGCGCAGGGTTGACACGCCTGCCTTTTAGAGACTGGTTCACCGCCGCAGATTCCGCCGTCGCGGACGATGCGCTCTTCGTAGTTTTTCAGGTTACTGGTTGTGCCGCTCATGGTACCTACCTCAACTTTGGCTTATTCGGCTCTGCACAAGGATTCGTAGAGACCCGCATTTTAGGCTGCTTTCTGAAGAATCACGAATTCGGTCTTGTGGACCCGCCATGCGCTGGGCCTTGAGCATCAGGTAGCCGAGATTCTTGTCGCCAAGGCCCCTTCGAAGGAGGATTTTGATGTTGCCGTTGATGGCTTCCACCACTTCGAACCGAACCTTGGTGCGGCTATTTGAAGCTTTCTGCGGTGGAACTAGGCTTGAGCGTGGAGTCTTTGTTGACCATGGTGCTCCAGCCTGCTGGGTGTTTATCGATCACAACGCGCAGCATCTGTGCGAGATCGTTTTTGAAATGCCCTGCCAATATTTGCGACAATTCGTCTACCTCTAGAAAAACTCGAGAAATGACAACTGTAGCGAAACGATTGAGGGATTGAATTGCTCTCTTCAAAACAAAAGGCCGCGTGAGAACAAGTTCACGCGGCCCGGGGTTGGATTTCGTTTTGTTTTATGGATACGGCAGATATCTCCACAGATCGTTTAGCAACCTAAAGCCCTTTCCAGTTGAGCCCGCTGCATCGAAGCCTTCGCCGCCGAAAATCCAGAATTGCTGGTCCCCGGTTTGCGCAGGAGTGGTGGTCCAGTAGGCAGGGCCCCAGCGGGTTCCGGGGTTGTTTGTCACATGGGGCCAGACCTGGGGGCTGGGAGCCAGACCGTAAATGCCTGGTTGGCTGACCGCGCTGGGTCCCTTGATCCATGTCCACTGATTCAACGCAATGATCGCTGGGTTTCCCGGGTCTGTTGTGGTATCGAGGGTGAACTCCCAAAGGTCGCCGAGTGAGCCATTTCCTGTGGCATCGAAACCCTGTCCGCCAAAGAGCCAGAGGTTTCCATGGGTGTCGCTCCAGGCGGCAGGGATCCATCGGGCTCCCGGCACATTGGTAGAGGCCGCCCTTCCCTGGATTCCGTAGTTTCCGGGAGTACTTGTTGCCCCCTTGGACCCACTGACCCAGGTCCATTGCTTGGCCACAGGGTCAAACTTCCACAGGTCGTTGAAACCATTCGTGCCGCTTGTAAACCCACCGAACATCCAGAAGTTCCCGATGTTATCGGACCAGGCGACGGACGCCTGACGCCCGGGGGGCACATTGCCGGCTGCGGCAGTGCCTTGTGTACCATAGGTGCCAGCTTGATTTCCCGTAATAGCGCCGCTCACCCAAGTCCATTGGCCGCCGCTGTACTTCCATAAGTCGTTGAGCAACAGGTTTGAACAGCCGGGACCTGTCGAATCGCAGCCAAATCCTCCGAACACCCATACGTTGCCTGAGAGATCGCGTCTGGCACTAGCTCCCCAGCGTCCACCAGGCAAGTTGCTTGCTGAGGCTGTGCCCTGCGTCCCGTAAACACCTGGCTGGTTGCCACCACCGGCGTGAAGCGTCCAGGTGTTCGTGCCAATGTTGTACTCCCACAGATCGTTCAGGAACGCCAAGCCACCGTCCTGTCCCCCAAATAGCCAGAGATTGCCGGTGCCAGGATCGGTCCAAGTGATTGCTCCCCAGCGTCCCGCAGGGGTGGGTCCCGTCGGAGTGGGAGGCCTCACCAACGTCCACACGTTACCGCAACTACCACCGTAATTCGCAGTTCCGGTAAACACCCACAACTCATTGAAGAATCCCGGCAAATTTGAAGGTGGCGGAGTCGTGCTGCTAAACACATCGCCAGTTAAGAGCCACAGGTTGCCGACGTTGTCGGTCCACGTCGCCGAATAGTTGTTCCCGCCGGGGGCAAAGGTGCTCACTGGTGGGCATGCTGGTGGAGGGGGAGGGGGTGCAGGAGGTGCTGGCGGCGCCGGTTGAGCCGAGCCAAATTGATCGGTCTGATTCGTGCCAGCCATCCATGTCCAATCATTGTGTCCGCAATCGACAACGGGTACAGGGCTCACCGGGGTCGAGAGAGCGGTGCCGCTGAAATCCCAGTCGATGCAGCCTTCCCTTTGGGTGCCCGGCGCAACAAATTCATTAACATCATAAGGGCTGCCGTGGGCGATGGGCGTGGCAAAAACGTAGTCGCCATTTTTGGGTGTCATAAGATTGTCGCCGCCATTGTCCTGCAACTGCATGGCGCCATTGATGCCCAAGACTCCCACGACGGTGACGTTGATGGGATGGAACACCGCCGGGCATACCACCGCTACGTTAGTAACATTGGCTGTAGCTGTCCCGCTGCCCAAGCTCACGGTGCAGGTTTGGTTGGGACCGGAAGGTTGTGCAGAAACCGTAACCTTATAGGCTCCGTTGACGGGGACAAGTATCGGGAATGTGAACACGCCATTCTTCGTAATCGCCAGAGTGTCGCCACCATTGTTTTGCAAAGCAAAACCGGTACCTCCGGAATATCCGGAAACCGAGCCTCCGATGGAAAGCGTTCCAAGAGAACAGGTGACCTGAACAGTGATGGCGACGCCTGCCGTGGATGTGCCACTGCCGTTGGTGACAGTGCAGGTCTGAGCCGGGCTGGTCGGCTGGGTGGAAACCGTAACATTATAGGTTTGACCGAAGGGGATGGCGGTTTTGAACTGGGAGGTAGTAGTGGTCCCGGTAATGGTAAGGAACTCGGTGCCATTTTGCAGAACCAGGCCGGTGCCCGTAAGGGCGGCAACCGTCACCCCGATGGCCTGGGTGCCTGTGGTGCACGTTACAATGACGGTGGTGACTGTGGCTGTCGCAGTGCCACTGCCACCAGCCACTGTACAGGTCTGAGGTGGCGTGGTGGGGGGGAGAGAAACCGTAACTAAGTAAGGCTTGGTGGCGACAATCGCGGTCTTGAATGTAAAAGTGCCATTGGCGGAAACTACGAGACTCTCGGCTCCGTTATTCTGCAGCGTCATGGATGCGCCCGCCGCCAAGCCGCTGACAGTCCCACCAATAGTGAAGGGACCGCCGGTGCCGCCTCCGCCACCCCCTGTGCCAACACTGCCAGAACCGACGGGACCGCTGCAAGCGGCGAGTGCGAGTGAAATCAAGATTACCGGGGCGAAAAGGAAAAATTTTAGGGGGAACTTCATGGCGGTCGATTGCTCCTTTGATACCTTGCTCCGAAAAGCGGCGGCGGATTTTTCGCGCGCTCGCTGCGTTCCCAGCGCTGCCTGAGAAGAATTTTTGTTCCTTCCGAGCCTGGGGGTGAGCTTTGGTTGTTTAGTGAATGCCGCCCGGCGATATACCTTGCGACATCTGCTCGTAGAGTACTGGGACCGCATCAGCAAAGGCAATTGACACGGCAACGGCTGTGCCTACATAGGTATTATTGTCCTCTTCTAATTCTAACGTTTAAAGGGTTGCTGCGGGCGTGGGGAAACGGATGAGTGGTTACCGCAATTGACGACGATGCTTTCCACGAGTCCTGTTTCTCGCCTCTTGCTCTCCAAGGAGTATTTGATGAATCATTCGCTGACGGCCACAGCTGTTTTTGCTCTGCTTGGTTTGACCGGCTCGCCTGCGGCTCAGAAAAAGGCCGTGGCGAAGGCGCTCACGCCTGAGAGTTCTTTGAGTGCGCGCTCGATTTCGGATTTACAGCTTTCGCCTGCTGCTCGGTACGGCTTTG
>JGI12635J15846_10003259_pt1 | contig 14155 bp, 16 predicted proteins | sample BlaSpr_A8_OM2_M2_FD_15846 | JGI IMG/M metagenome (IMG submission 15846) | reverse complement strand
CGGACGCACGCCGATTTCGTCGTCGACACTGGTGCCGGCCTCGAGTCCGCGCGCAAACAAGTGCGCAACATTCTGCAGGAGCTTTCCAAACGATCCTCGCGGCGCTAAGAGCGATTCATGCGCGAGATCGTCCTCGACACCGAGACCACCGGTCTCGATCCCTTTCAGGGCCACCGCGTGGTCGAGATCGGCTGCGTCGAGCTCGTCAACCGCATTCCCTCCGGCGCCACCTTCCATCGCTATCTCAATCCCGAGCGCGACATGCCGGCGGAGGCCGAGGCGGTGCACGGGCTCACCGTCGCGTTTCTTTCCGACAAGCCGTGCTTCACCGAAGTAGTGCACGAGCTCGTCGAGTTCCTCGGGGACGCGCCGCTCGTGATCCACAACGCGGGCTTTGATCTCGCCTTTCTCAACGCCGAGCTGAAGCGCTGCGGCCGCGCCGACATCGCGCGCGATCGCGCTGTCGACACCCTCACGCTCGCCCGCCGCCGTCACCCCGGCGCCTCCAACCGGCTCGACGATCTCTGCGCGCGCTATCGCATCGACAGCTCGCGCCGCACCAAGCACGGCGCGCTGCTCGACGCCGAGCTCCTCGCCGAGGTCTACGCCGAGCTCGTGGGCGGGCGCCAGGCGCGGCTCGGCCTCGTGGAGGAAACCGCGAGCCCGCGCATCGTCGACATTGCCGTGACGCGCCACCGCGTGGCGGCGGCGGTCTCGCGCTTGAGCGAGGAGGAGCGCGCCGCCCACGCGGCGTTCGTTCGCGGCCTCGGTGCCGGGGCGATCTGGCGCGACTATCTCGATCTGCCGGAAGCGGAGACGACGGCCTAGAGCTACGCCGTCTGGGCCGGTTGGCCGCCGCCCGTTTCCAGCCGCTGGCGGTAGAGCGCGGCGAAATCCACGGGATCGATGAGCAGTGGCGGAAAGCCGCCGTTGCGTACGGCATCGGAGATGATCTGGCGCGCGAACGGAAACAAGAGCCGCGGGCACTCGATCAGCACCACCGGCTGCAGGTTCTCCTGTGGGATGTTCTGCAGGCGGAAAATGCCGGCGTAGACGAGCTCGAAGCCGAACAGCACCGACTTGTCCTGCTCGGCCTTGCCTTCGATCACGAGCTCGACCTCGAAGTCGGTCGCCGACAACGGCTTGGCGTTGACGTTGATCTGGATGTTGATCGCGGGCGGCTGCGCCGGTGGGCGCAATGAACTGGGGGCGTTGGGGTTCTCGAAGGAGAAGTCCTTGACGTACTGGCCGAGCACGTTGAGCGAGGGCGCCTTGGCCTCGCCGGGGCCGCCGTTAGTAGCTGCCATGGTGGTCTCCGGGGCCGCTTTCGGCCAAAGGCTCGCTCTTGCTGCGGCGGGCGCCGTCGCTATCACGGTTCCCGGGGAGCGGCAAGAACGGCGCGCCAAGCGCCGCGCGGGTCGGCAGGGGGTTGGAGGAAGGGACGAACGGTCCCATATTTCGTCAAGGCGTGAGGCGCGGTATGCTCATAAAGTCGACAACATGAGTCCCTAAGAGCTGTCGCCGGCGTGACGCGAGCAGCTTCGAGCGATGAGCAGCGTGTTCGACATCTATACGATCATCTTTCTGGTGCTGGCCGTGTTCATTTTCGCGCGGCTGCGCAGCGTGCTCGGGCAGCGCACCGGGCGCGAGCGCCCGCCCTATGATCCGTATTCGGCTCGCGACGCGGCGAAGCCTCTAGCCGGCTCCGACAAGGTAGTCACGCTGCCGGGCCGCGCCACGGAGAAGGTCGAGCCGCGCACGATCGAAGCCACCAAGCCCGCGGCCGAGCGCTGGGCCGGCATCGCGCCGGCCGACTCGACCGTCGCCAACGGGCTCGACGCCATCGCCGCCGCCGACGCGAGCTTCGATGCCGGCCATTTCGTCACCGGCGCCAAGGCGGCCTACGAGATGATCGTGCTCGCCTTCGCTCAGGGCGATCGCAAGACATTGAAGAATCTGCTGGCCCGCGACGTCTATGACGGCTTCGCCGCCGCCATTACCGAGCGCGAGGGCCGCGGCGAGACCATGGAGTCGCGCTTCGTCTCCATCTCCAAGACCGAGATCACCGCCGCCGAGGTCAAGAGCAACACGGCGCAGGTCACGGTGCGCTTCGTCTCCGAGCTGATCTCGGCGACCCGCAACAAGGCGGGTGAGGTGATCGACGGCAGTCCCGAGCGGGTCAGCGAAGTGATCGACGTCTGGACCTTCGCCCGCGAGCTCGGCTCGGGCGACCCCAACTGGAAGCTGATCGCAACCGAAGCGGGCTGAGACGAGGCGTGTCGAGGCGCATCGCCCTTGTGCTCGCGTTCACGTTCGCTGCCGCCCTCGGAGCGCGCGGCGACGACGATCTCGATCCGCTGCGCATTCCCGACACCGCGCTCGAGTTCCTGAGCTTCCGCGACCTCGACGGTTGGACCGCCGACGATCACGCAGCGGCGTTCGCCGCCTTCCGCAAGAGCTGTGTCGTGGTGGTCAAGCGCGGCGAGCCCGCCCGGCCGCGGCCGCTCGACGAAGGGCTGGGCGAGGTTTGTCCGCTCGCGCTGAAACTGCCCGAGCGCCCCGACGGCGAAACGGCGCGGCGTTTCTTCGAGGAGAATTTCCGTCCCGTGCGCATCGCCCGGCTCGGCGACAGCGACGGGCTGCTCACCGGCTACTACGAGCCCGAGGTCGAAGGCCGCCGCAGCCCCGGCGGCGAGTTCACCGTGCCGGTCTACAAAAAGCCGCGCGAGCTCGTGACCCGCGGCAACAGGGTCATCCGGCGCAAGGCCGCTCGCAGGAGCCGCGTCGGTCGCAGGCTCGGTCACCGCATCGCGCCGTTCCATGAGCGCGCAGCCATCGAAGACGGGGCGCTCAAAGGCCGCGATCTCGAGATTTGCTGGATACGCGAGCCGATAGATGCGTTCTTCATGCAGATCCAGGGCTCGGCCCGGGTGCGGCTGGAGGACGGCAGCGTGGTGCGGCTCAACTACGCGGCGCAGAACGGCCACGCCTACACGCCGGTCGGCCGTCTCCTCATCGAGAAGGGCATCGTGGCGCGCGAGGACATGACCATGGAGCGCATCCGCACCTTCGTCGCGGAAAGCCCCGAGGAGGGCCGCGAGCTCATGCGCGCGAACAAGTCCTACGTCTTCTTCCGCGAGGCGACCGAGCTTGCGCCCGACGCCGGCGCGATTGGCGCGCAGGGCATTCCACTCACGCGCGAGCGCTCCATCGCCACCGACAAGGCGATCCACGCGTACGGATCGCCGTTCTGGATCGAGGCGGAGCTGCCGCTTGAGAGCGAGACGAGCCAGACGCGCTTCCGCCGGCTGATGATCGCCCAGGACACCGGCGGCGCCATCGTCGGCCCGGCGCGCGCCGACATCTATTTTGGCGCCGGTGTCGAGGCCGGCGCCATCGCCGGCCGCATTCGCCACGCCGGGCGCTTTTATCTCTTGGTGCCGAACGCGGTGGACCCGGCGCGCCGCCTCGATCCGGCGCCGCTGCCGAGGCCGAAGCCGTGACGCGCGATTCCAAGCGTCCGGCCCCGGCCGGCGACGATCACGCGCTCTGGGGCGAGATCACGCGCTCGATCAAGCCGCTAAAGGGAAGGAAAGCGGCGCCGGTCCACGTCGGATCCGATCCACCCGCGCGCAAGGTGGCGCGGCCCGTATCGCCGGTGCCGCAGGCTCCCGCGCCGCGGTCGGCCCCGCCGCCGCTCGCGCCCATGGAACGGCGCATGCGCCAGCGGCTTTCGCGCGGCTCGGCCGGGGTCGACGCCCGCCTCGACCTGCACGGCATGAGGCAGGCGGCGGCGAAACCGCGGCTGGAGAATTTCCTCAAGAACGCCCAGGCGCGCGGGCACACGCTCGTTTTGGTGATCACCGGCAAGGGCGGTGGCGACGACCCCGAGCGCGGCGTGCTCCGCCGCCAGGTGCCGCATTGGCTGGCGCTGCCGGAGCTGCGGTCTCTCGTCGTCGGCTTCGAGGAGGCAGACCGCGGCCACGGCGGCGCCGGCGCGCTGTACGTGCGCGTGCGCCGCGAGCGCTAGAGGATGTAGCGCGACAGGTCCGTGTTCTTGGCGAGGTCTTCCACCTCGCGGCGCACGGCGTTGCCGTCGATCACGATCTTCTCGCCGGAGCGGTCGGGCGCGGTGAAGCTGATGTCGTCGAGCACGCGCTCGATCACCGTCTGCAGCCGCCGCGCGCCGATGTTCTCGAGCCGCGTGTTGACGTCCACCGCCACGTCGGCGATGGCGTCGATGGCGTCGCCGGTGAACTCAAGCTCGACGCTTTCCGTCTTCATCAGCGCAACGGACTGCTTGATCAGGCTCGCCTCGGTCTCGGTCAGAATGCGGCGGAAATCGTCGCGCGTCAGCGCCGAAAGCTCGACGCGGATAGGCAGACGGCCCTGCAACTCGGGCAAGAGGTCCGAGGGTTTTGCCACATGAAAGGCGCCCGACGCGATGAACAGCACGTGGTCTGTCTTCACTGGCCCGTACTTGGTTGAGACCGTGGTGCCTTCCAATAGCGGCAGCAGATCGCGCTGCACCCCCTCGCGGCTCACGTCGGCCCCGCGGAAACCCTCGCGGCCGCAAATCTTGTCGATTTCATCCAGGAACACGATGCCGTTGTTTTCGACGTTGCGGATCGCTTCCTGAGTGATCATGTCCTGGTCGAGGAGCTTGTCGGATTCCTCCGCGAGCAGCAGCGGATGCGCCTCGCGCACCGAGAGGCGGCGCGGCTTGGTGCGGCCGCCGAGCGCCTTGCCGAAAATGTCGCCGATATTGATGGCGCCCATCTGCGCGCCAGGCATGCCGGGAATCTCGAACATGGGCATGCCCTGGCCGCCGGCGGCAAGCTCGATCTCGATTTCCTTCTCGTCCAGCTCGCCGGCGCGGAGTTGCCGGCGGAACGACTCGCGGGTGGCGGGGCTTGCGGTCTTGCCGACGAGGGCATCAAGCGCGCGTTCCTCGGCACCCTGGTGCGCCTTCGCCTGCACGTCGCGGCGCTTAGAGTCGCGCACGAGCGCGATCCCGATTTCCACCAGGTCGCGCACGATGGAATCCACGTCGCGGCCGACGTAGCCCACCTCGGTGAACTTGGTCGCCTCGACCTTGAGGAACGGCGCGCCGGCGAGCCGCGCCAGCCGCCGCGAGATCTCGGTCTTGCCGACGCCGGTCGGGCCGATCATCAGGATGTTCTTCGGCAGCACCTCCTCGCGCAGCTTGTCGTCGAGCTGCAGGCGGCGCCAGCGGTTGCGCAAGGCGATGGCGACCGCGCGCTTGGCCTCTTTCTGGCCGACGATGTAGCGGTCGAGCTCGGATACGATCTCGCGCGGGGAAAAGTTGTTCATGCTCACTTGCCAAGGGTCTCCACGACGACGTTGCGGTTGGTGTAGATGCAGATGTCGGCGGCGATATCGAGCGACTTGCGCACGATGCTCTCGGCGTCGAGATCGCCCTCGATGAACGCGCGCGCGGCGGCGAGCGCGTAGGGTCCGCCCGAGCCAATGCCGGCGACGCCGGAATCGGGCTCGAGCACGTCGCCGGTGCCGGCGAGAAGCAGCGTCACGTCCTTGTCGGCGACCAGCATCATGGCGTCGAGGCGGCGAAGATACCGGTCGGTGCGCCAGTCCTTGGCGAGCTCGACGCAAGCCCGCGCGAGCTGCCCCTTGTGCTGTTCGAGCTTGGCTTCGAGCCGGTCGAACAGGGTGAGCGCGTCGGCGGTGGCGCCGGCAAAGCCGCCGATCACGTCGCCGCTGCCGAGGCGGCGCACCTTGCGGGCGTTCGCCTTGACCACCGTTTGGCCGAAGGTGACCTGGCCGTCGCCGCCGATGGCGACCGCATTGCCTTTGCGCACGGACAGGATGGTGGTTCCGTGAAACGTTGACGCATCGCTCATCTAGGACCCCCGAGAGAAGCTGTTATCTAGGTATTCAGGCGCGCGATGCAAAGGATCGCATGATTAGCGCCGAACCGGTGGCGTGACGGGGTCGATACTGCTAAAAACCGCGCCGTTTCAGGAGATTGCCATGCGTTCGGGCAAGGTCACGCGTGCCACCAAGGAAACCGAGGTGACGGTCGCCGTCAACCTCGACGGGACCGGCCGCGCCGAAATCGCGACCGGCATCGGCTTCCTCGACCACATGCTTGAGCTCTTGGCGCGGCACTCGCGCATCGACATCTCCGTCGCCGCCAAGGGCGACCTGCACATCGACCAGCACCACACCACCGAGGACGTGGGCATCGTGCTCGGCCAGGCAGTGAAGAAGGCGCTCGGCGACCTCCGCGGCATCACCCGCTACGCCGACGTGCACGTGCCNATGGACGAGGCGCTGACCCGGGTCGCCATCGACGTGTCGGGGCGGCCGGTGCTCGTCTTCCGCGTCGAATTTCCCCGCGAGGCGATCGGCTCTTTCGACACCGAACTCGTGCGCGAGTGGTTCCAGGCGTTCGCCACCAACGCCGGCGTCACCTTGCACGTGGAGACGCTCTACGGCGACAACGCCCACCACGTGGCGGAGAGCTGCTTCAAGGGGCTCGCGCGCTGCCTGCGCGCGGCGGTGACCCTCGACGCGCGCGCCGCGGGCGAGATCCCCTCGACCAAGGGCAGCCTCGGCTGAACGGAGGCGAAGGTGAAAACGTATCTGGTGTTCGAGCCCCCCGGGGGCGCACGCACGCTTGAGGCGGCGGACCGCGTCGTGTTCCTGCGCGAGAAGTTCTCCTGGCCGGCGCTTTTCTTCACGCCGATCTGGCTGTTGTGGAGCCGGCTATGGCTCGGCTTCCTCGGCTGGCTGCTGCTGACGGTGGCGATCATGCTCGGCTTGCGCGCCCTCGGCCTCAAGGAATGGGCGGGCTTTGCCGCCATTGCGATTCCGTCGCTGATCGCGGCCTTCGAGGCGACGACGCTCAAGCGCCGCAAGCTTTTGCGTCGCGGNTTTCGCGAGACGGCGGTGATGGTCGCCGATGACCGCGACACCGCCGAGCGCCGCTTCTTCGCCGCCTGGATTGCCGACGCTGGGAAAGCAAAAGAAGAGACGTTGCCGCCGCTGAGCGTGCCGCCTGCGGCGTTACCGCCGAGCGGCGTGATCGGATTGTTTCCGGAACCCGGAGGCGCGCGATGACCGTCGCCGTCGTCGATTACGGCTCGGGCAACTTGCATTCGGCGGTGAAGGCGCTCGAGCGCGCCGCTCGCGAGACCGGCACCGAGACGATCGTGCTCACCCGCGATCCCGATGCGGTGGCGCGCGCCGACCGCATCGTGCTGCCCGGCGTCGGCGCCTTCGCCGATTGCAAGCGCGGCCTCGACGCCGTGCCGGGCATGCTCGACGCGATGACCGACGCGGTACGGAAAAAGGGCAGGCCCTTTTTCGGCATTTGCGTCGGCATGCAGTTGCTCGCCGACCGCGGGCTCGAAAATGAAGTTACCGCCGGCCTTGGCTGGATTCCCGGCGAGGTGGACCGCATCGCGCCGGCCGACCGCGCGCTCAAGGTCCCGCACATGGGCTGGAATACGCTCGCGCCGCAGAAACCGCACCCGTTGTTCGAGGGCATTCCGCTCGGGCCGAGCGGCCTGCACGCCTACTTTGTGCACTCCTATAACTTGAAGCCGGCCGACAAGGGCGACCTCGTGGCTGAGGCCGACTACGGCGGCGCGATCACCGCCGCGGTTGCGCGCGGCAATGTGGCCGGCACGCAATTCCATCCGGAGAAGAGCCAGCGGCTTGGGCTCGCGGTGCTCGCCAATTTCCTGCGCTGGAAGCCGTGATTCTCTTTCCCGCGATCGACCTGAAAGGCGGCGAAGCCGTGCGCCTGGAGCAAGGCGACATGGCCCGCGCCACCACCTTTAACTGCGACCCGGTGGCGCAGGCGCGCGCCTTCGAGGCCGTCGGCTTTGAATGGCTGCATCTCGTCGATCTCGATGGCGCCTTTACCGGCAAGCCGGTGAACGCGCTTGCCGTGGCCGCGATCCTGAAGGCGGTGCGCATTCCCGTGCAGCTCGGCGGCGGCATTCGCAATCTCGCGACGGTGGAGGCCTGGCTCGCCGAGGGCGTTGCCCGAGTCATCATCGGCACCGCGGCGGTGCGCGATCCCGATTTCGTGCGTGCCGCGGCACGCAAATTTCCCGGCAAAGTCGCAGTCGGCATCGACGCCCGCGGCGGCAAGGTGGCGGTGGCGGGCTGGGCCGAGGCCACCGAGCTTGGCGCCGCAGAGCTTGCCCGGCGCTACCAGGACGCGGGCGTGGCGCTCCTCATCCACACGGACGTGGAGCGCGACGGCATGCTGAAGGGCCTCAATCTCGACGCCTCGATCGCGCTCGCCGATGCGGTGTCGCTTCCGGTGGTGGCTTCCGGCGGGCTGGCGTCGCTCGACGACGTGCGGGCGCTCACCGCGCCGCGCGCGAAAAAGCTTGCCGGCGCCATTACCGGGCGCGCGCTCTACGACGGCCGGCTTGACGCCAAGGAAGCGCTCGCGTTGCTGCGTGCCAAGGCCGCCTGACATGTTCACGGTCCGCGTCATCCCCTGCCTTGATGTGAAGGACGGCCGCGTGGTCAAGGGCGTGCGCTTCGTGGATCTCCGCGACGCCGGCGACCCGGTGGAAGCGGCGAAGGCCTATGACGCCGCCGGTGCCGACGAACTCTGCTTCCTCGACATCACCGCGAGCCACGAGCGCCGCTCGATCCTGCTCGACGTGGTCACGCGCACGGCGGAAGCCTGCTTCATGCCGCTGACCGTGGGCGGCGGGGTGCGTAGCGTCGACGACGTGCGCACGCTTCTGTCTTCGGGCGCCGACAAGGTGTCGATCAATACCGCGGCGGTACAGAATCGCAAGCTCGTGCGCGACGCGGCCGAGAAATTCGGCGATCAGTGCATCGTGGTGGCGATCGACGCCAAGAAAGCGTCGAAGCCGGGCGAGGCCGGCCGCTGGGAGGTGTTCACCCATGGCGGCCGCAATCCCACGGGCCTCGACGCCGTGGCCTATGCCCGCGAGGTGGTGTCGCTCGGGGCAGGGGAAATTCTCCTCACCTCCATGGATCGCGACGGCACCAAGCAAGGCTATGATCTGGCGCTGACCCGCGCCGTCGCTGACGCCGTGACCGTGCCGGTGATCGCCTCGGGCGGCGCCGGCACGCTCGATCATCTCGTGGCTGGCATTCGCGAGGGACATGCCACCGCGGTGCTTGCCGCCTCGATCTTTCACTTCGGCGAGTTCGGGATCGGCGAGGCCAAGCGCTTTATGGCCGCGGCAGACCTCCCCGTCCGCCTCGATCCGTGATAACGCCCGCACCATGTTCAGCCTCGACGACCTCGCCAAGATCATCGCCGCGCGCGCTAGCGCTGGGGCGGCGGATTCCTACACGGCGCAGCTCTTGGCCGCCGGGCCGGAGAAGTGTGCGAAAAAGCTCGGCGAGGAGGCGGTGGAAACCGTCCTCGCTGCCACCGGCGGCGACAAGCAGGCGCTGGTCGCCGAGAGCGCCGATCTTCTCTACCATCTGCTTGTGCTGCTCGAGGCGCGCGGCGTGAAGCTCGCCGAGGTCTACGCCGAGCTCGAGCGGCGCACCGCGCGCTCCGGGCTTGAAGAGAAAGCCGCGCGCGGCAGAAAATGACGGCGGGATCGGGCGCGATGGAGCAACGTACCGACGACGGCCTCTCGCCCTACCGCTTGTTCACGCGCAAGGAATGGGCGTCGCGGCGCGAAGACACGCCGATGACGCTCACGCCCACCGAGGTCGCGGAGCTCACGGCGTTCAACGACCGTCTGTCCATGCGCGAGGTGGAGGAGATCTACCTGCCGCTGTCGCGGTTGCTATCGCTTTACGTCGCCGCGACGCAGAAGCTCTTCCGCGCCATGCAGCGCTTCCTCGGCACCGAGGACGCCAAGATGCCCTACGTGATCGGCATCGGCGGCTCGGTGGCGGTCGGCAAGTCGACCACCGCCCGCGTCCTGCAGGCGCTGCTCGCGCGCTGGCCCAACACGCCCAAGGTCGAGCTCATCACCACCGACGGCTTCCTGTTGCCGAACGCGGTGCTCGAACGCGAAGGGCTGATGGAGAAGAAGGGTTTCCCGGAGTCCTACGATCTGCCGGCGCTATTGCGTTTTCTCTCCGACGTGAAGGCCGGCGGCCAGCCGGTGCGGGCGCCGGTGTACAGCCATCTCGTCTACGACGTGATGCCGGGCGAGAGCGTCGAGGTGCGCCGGCCGGATATCCTGATCGTCGAGGGGCTGAACGTGCTGCAGGCAGGCAACGTGCCGAAGGACGGCAAGGCCATTCCCTTCGTTTCCGATTTCTTCGATTTCTCGATTTACCTGGACGCCGACGAGGACGTGCTCGAGCGCTGGTACGTGGAGCGGTTCATGCTGCTCCGCGATTCCTCGTTCCGTGATCCGCGCTCCTACTTCCACCGCTACGCCAAGGTGAGCGAGCAGGAGGCGCTCACCATGGCAAACTCGATCTGGCAGCGCATCAATCTCGCCAACCTGCACGAGAACATCCTGCCGACGCGCCAGCGCGCCGACCTTATTCTGCGCAAGGCCGCCGACCACGGCATCGAGACCGTATCGCTGCGCAAGCTCTAACGTTCAGGCGGCGTGGCCGATCTTTTCGAGCCGCTGTGCGCGGGCGGTGGCGATCGCCTCTTCCAGCCGGTCGCGGTCGAAGGGCTTCACCACGAAGCCGTCCATGCCGGCCTCGCGGCAGGCTTCCCGGTCCTCGGCGAAGGCGTTGGCGGTCAACGCGATGATGGGGATGCGGCCGGCGTCACCGAGCGCGCGGATGCGCCGCGTCGCCTCGAGGCCATCCATGCCCGGCAGGTGCAGATCCATCAGGATCAGGTCGTAAGGCGCGCCTGCGGCCAGTGCCGCGTCGACCGCGCTCACCGCCGAGATGCCGTCGCCCACCACGATGGGCCGGTGGCCGAGCTTGGCGAGCAGCGCCTGCGCGAGCAGCGCGTTGATGTCGTTGTCCTCGGCGATCAGCACCGAGAGGGCCCGCCGCGGCGAGGTGGCATCGGCCGCGCTCGGCACGTCCGCCGGCACGAGCGGCGGCGCCTCTTCCAGCGCCACCAGGCGGGCGGCGAGCGAGGGCAGCCGCACCGGCTTCACCAGATACGAATCGAACCCGGCGGCGCGCAGATCAGCGAGCTCGCCGCGCTCGGCGGGCGAGAGCAGTACGTGGCGCACCGTGGCATGCGGCTCGGCCTTGCGCGCGAGCGCCGCCGTCACCCCGGCGCCGAAGGCGCGGTCGACCAGGAAATGCGTCCAGTTGCGCTCGGGCAACACGGCCTCGGCCACCGCGGCCTCGGTCACCAGCGCCGCGTTGGCGCCCCAGGCGATTAGGCGCCGCACCAGTTGCGGCCCGACGATGGGCGAGGGCGAGGCCACCAGCACATCGAGGCCGCGGAGGTTCGGTCCGGCGTCGGGCAACGACACCTCAGTGGCGGCGGGAAGGTCGACGGTGAAGCTGAACACCGAGCCTTGTTCGAGCGCGCTCTGCAGCGTGATCTCGCCGCCCATGCGCTCGACGATGCGCCCGGCGATGGCGAGCCCGAGCCCGGTGCCGCCGTGATGGCGCGCGAGCGTATTGTCGCCCTGCTCGAACTCGCGGAAGATGCGCTCCTGCGCGTCGGCGCCGACGCCGGGACCGGTGTCTCTCACGGTGAAGCGTACACGGCCGATGTCGGCGTGCTCGACGCGCACCGCGACGCCGCCTTCGTCGGTGAATTTCACAGCGTTGCTGGCGAGATTGAGCAGCACTTGGCGGAGCCGCGCCGCATCGCCCACCACCCGCTGAGGCAGGTCGTCGTCGAGATCGGCGGCGATCTCGATGCCTTTCGCCTGCGCCCGCGGCGCCAACAGCTCGACCACGTCGCTGACCACGCCGGAAAGATCGAACGGCACCGTTTCGAGGTCGAGGCGGCCGGCCTCGATCTTGGAGAAGTCGAGAATTTCCTCGATCAGTCCGAGCAGCGCCTTGCCCGAGGTCTTCACCGCGTTGCCGTAGGTCTGCTGCTCCGGCGAAAGGGATGTTTCGAAAAGAAGATCGGCCATGCCGAGAATGCCGTTCAACGGTGTCCGCACCTCGTGGCTGACCACAGCGAGGAAGCGCGATTTGGCGCGGCTTGCCGCCTCCGCCTTCTCGCGCGCCTCGCCGAGCGCGCGCTCGGCGGCGACCCGGCTGGTGACGTCGCGGCCGACGCGCTGCACCTCGAGCACGCGGCCCTCGCCGTCGCGCACGGCGACTTCCTTCCAGGCGATCGAGCGCACCCCTTCGCGGGTCGCGATCTCCTGATCATAGCTCTTCGATCCGTCGGCGAGGAACGCCGGCGCGCTTTCGCTCCGCACGTCGAGGAGGATGCTGCGGCCGATGATCTGCTCGAGGGGCTTGCCGAGAAGCGCGCATATGCTCGCGCTCGCGTGCGTGACGCGGCCGTGCTGGTCCTCGCGCACGACGAAGTCGCCCTGGGCGTCGATCAGCTGCGTGGCGTGGGCGAGGCGCTCCTCGAGCTGCCAAATGCGGTCGTCGCGTTCGTCCACGTGAGTCTCGAGCTCGTTCAGGCGCTCCGTGAGCTCGCGCGACTGGCGGTGGCGGATGGCGAGCGCGGCAAGGGAGAACACCAGGAGGCCGGTGAGCATGCCCTCGAAGCCGATCTTGCCGGGGTCGAAGAACTCGAGGGTCTGCTCCTGCGCCAGCGCCGCCGAAGGCAGGAGTAATGACGCGAGCGCAAGGAGCTTCGCCGCCCTCGTCCAAACGCTCCGCCGCCGACCGTCCATCGGTCCCGAATGCATTGGCTGCCCTCGCTTTTCCTTGCGAAAGCATGCCCGAGCGGACCTTAGGGGATGGTCATCAGCCGAAGTTTCGGCGGCAAATCGTGGCAGATGGTTAAGGGAGGGTAAACGCCGTCAGGCGGCAATCGCGATGCGCTCGTTCAGCGCCCGGTAGGCGAGCGCTTCGGCGACATGCGGCCGGCGCACGGGCTCGGACTGGTCGAGATCGACGTAAGCTAATTGCTGGAAGTCGTTAGAACGCCTTTCGCCGCCCTTCGATCTTGTCCCAGATCAGCGCCGCGATGTCGGGCCCGCCGAGCTTCTTCACCGCGCGGATGCCGGTGGGCGAGGTGACGTTGATCTCGGTGAGGTAGCCGCCGATCACGTCGATGCCGACGAACAGGAGCTGGCGCTCGCGCAGCTCCGGCCCGAGGCGCGCGCAAATCTCGCGCTCGCGTCGGGTCAGCGCCGTCGCCTTGGCCGCGCCCCCGCGCACCATGTTGGAGCGGAGATCATCGGCGGCCGGCACCCGGTTCACCGCGCCGGCGAACTCGCCGTCCACCAGAATGATGCGCTTGTCGCCCTGCTTCACCGCCGACAGATATTTCTGCGTGACCCAGGGCTCGCGGAAGGTGGTGGCGAACAGGTCATAGAGAGAGCCNAAGTTCACGTCGCGGGCGCCCACGCGAAACACCGCCTCGCCGCCGTTGCCGTAGAGCGGCTTCATCACCACGTCGCCATGCTTGGCGCGGAAGGCCTCGATCTCGTCGCGGTCGCGCGAGAGCAGCGTCGGCGGCATCAGGTCGGCGAACTTGATCACGAACATTTTTTCCGGCGCGTTACGCACGTTCGCCGGGTCGTTGACGACGAGCGTCTTCGGCTGGATGCGCTCGAGGAGATGCGTGGCGGTGATGTAGGCGAGATCGAACGGCGGATCCTGGCGCATCAGCACCACGTCGAAGGACGAAAGCGCCACGCGCTTCTCTCTGCCGAGGGTGAAGTGATCGCCCGCCTTGTCGCGTACGCTGAGCGGCCGCACCGTGGCGTAGAGCTTGCCGTCGACAAGCGCCAGACGATCGGGCGTGTAATAGGAAAGCTCGTGGCGGCGCTTCTGCGCCTCGAGCAGGAGCGCGAAGGTCGAGTCACCCGCGACGCGGATGCGCTCGATCGGATCCATCTGTACCGCCACGCGCAAAGCCATCACCTTACTCCTAGCTTTCCACTTCGAACGCCGACTGGATGTGCTCGGGCAAAACGCCCGGCGCCACCAGGATCGCGTCGAAGCGGAAATCATATCCTTCATGCTCGGGGTGCGCCGCAAGCCATGCTTCGGCGCCGGCGACGATGCGCCGCCGCTGGCGCGGCAGCACCGATTCCGCGGCGTCGGCGAGCGCGGCGCGCGCCTTGAC
>JGI12635J15846_10003258_pt1 | contig 14159 bp, 9 predicted proteins | sample BlaSpr_A8_OM2_M2_FD_15846 | JGI IMG/M metagenome (IMG submission 15846) | reverse complement strand
CCCCGGCCGAGGCGGCCAGCTCGCCCACCGGCTCGAGCCAGGTCGTGGCGCCGGCCGGCCACCTGAATGCGAGGCTCCTGGCGCCGCCGGCGGCTGGCCACCGATCGACGACCCGCTCAGATCAGCAGCTGCGGACGATGCATTCGGATGCGCTGAAGACGGCCAAAGAGCGGGCTTCCGGCGCTGCCTCGCCGTCCCGTGCCGTCACGGCGCAGACAGCCCCGGCCGCTGCGCCCACGGGCGCGGTCTTCAACGGCCTGAACAAGCCTGGGCTGTCGGCGGCGGACGAGGGCAGCGCCGCGACGCCCCCTGACTCCACAGGAGCGATCGGGCCGACCCTTTACGTCGAGATGGTCAATCAGCTGGTGGGCGTGTACGACCGCAACACGCTCTCGCTCATCAGCAGCACCGACTTCGGCACCTTCGCCCATGTGCCCGCCGGCCTCGGCACGAGTGACCCACAGATCCAGTGGGACCCGGTCGCCAATCGCTGGCTCTACGCGATGGTCGGCATCGCCACCGGTGGCAACTACCTGTTGTTCGGATGGACGAAGACCGCCGACCCGAGCAACCTCACCGGCGGCTGGTGCAACTACGGTGTGAACACCACCAGCAACCTCCAGGATTATCCGAAGCTCGGTCACGACGCGCACTGGCTGACCATCGGATCCAACGTTTACAGCGACACCAGCTCGAGCTATCCGTTCGTCACGGCGCAGATCTGGGCCTTCCCGAAGCCCGCGGCGACGGACTCCACGTGCAGCTCGGGCGTCAATGCAACCTTCTTCGCCGACGCGGCGCACCCGCTGAAGAATTCGGATGGGACCCTTTCGTTCACCCCGGTGCCCGCCAACACGACCGATTCGAGCAACGACTACATCATCTCCGCCCGCGACGTCACCCTGGCGCCAGCGGCGAAGGTGATGGTCTGGCACATGGAAGCCAGGCCCGCGCCGACACTCGTGGCCGACGGCGACCTGGCGGTTGGATCCTATGCGATTCCGCCCAGTGTCCCTCAGCCAGGCACTCCCTACTTGCTCGACAGCCTCGACGGGCGGCTCACGCAAGCCGTTGCGCGGTTCGACCCATCCGCCGGCGCGGAAGCGGTGTGGAGCCAGCAGACGATCGGCAGGAACGGTCGCTCCGTGGTTCGCTGGTATGAGTTCATCCCTGCGAGCAAGACGGTGCGCCAGCAGGGGGAGCTTGCGAGCCCCACGGATTTCTTGTGGAACGCCGCCATCTCGCCGTCGGCGGCCGGCAACGATGCCGCGATCTTCTACAACCGCGGAAGCGCATCGCAGCTGCCGCTGATCGGCGCCCTTACGCGTACGAGCACCACCCAGCTGGGCCAGATGGAAATTGGCGAGACCATCCTCGGCACGAGCAGCGCGCCGAACGAGGAGGCCGCGTTCCAGACCAACTGCAATCCCAATCCGTGTCGATGGGGTGACTACTCCGGGGCAACTCCGGATCCCGTCAACTCCCACGTCGTGTGGGGCAGCAACCAGATCACCGGCCCGGTGTTCTTCGGCTACGCCCAGTGGACCACGCAGAACTTTGCGATCAGCACAGTTCCTCCGGCTCCCGACTTCTCGCTGAGCGCTTCGCCCACATCGCAGAGCGTGATTCAAGGCGCGAGCACCAGCTACACGATCAGCGTCGCGCGGGTCGGTGGATTCAGCGATGCCCTCAGGCTGACCGTGAGCGGCCTGCCCGCGGGGGCCGGCGGCACCTTCAGTCCGAACCCGGTCTCCGGCGCCGCGTCGACCTTGACATTGACGACCGCGACCACGACCCCGGTCGGGACCTACACGTTGACCATCAGCGGGACGAACGGGACTCTGACGCACACGACCACCGCCACCCTCGTCGTAACTGCTCCCCCGCCCCCTGACTTTTCGCTGGCCGCGTCGCCAAGCAGCCAGACCATTTTCCAGGGCGCAGCGACCAGCTACACGATCAGCGTCACGCGGATCAACGGGTTCAGCGACGCGTTGAGCCTGACCGTGAGCGGGCTGCCGGCGGGAGCTGCCGGAACCTTCAGCCCCAACCCGACCACTGGAGTCAGATCGACCTTGAACGTGACTACAGCGTCAACGACGCCGGCAGGTTTCTATTCGCTGACCATCAGCGGGACCAACGGGACGCTGACCCGATCGACGGGCGTCACCCTCGTGGTCACCGCGCCGCCCGACTACTCCCTGAGCGCCTCGCCCGGCAGCCAGACCATCGTGCAGGGCGGCTCCACCAGCTACACCATCTACGTCACTCCGATCGGCGGCTTCGCGTCTGCGGTGACTCTGACCGTGAGCGGCCTGCCCTCCGGGGCGACGGGCAGCTTCAGCCCCAACCCTGTGACCGGGACTTCGTCCACGTTGAGTCTCACGACCTCTGCCGGCGTGCCCATCGGCACCTACTCGCTCACCGTCTCGGGGACGGGTGGCGGTCTTACCAGGACGGCATCCGCGACCCTGGTGGTCAACAGCCCAGTCCCCTGCTCTTCGGCGAGCCTGTCCCCGGCGAGCGCGACGATTGAAGCCGGCGCCACCATTCACTTCACAGCGAGCTCGAGCGGCTGCTCCAACCCGCAGTACGAGTACTGGGTCCACTACCTGGACGGCAGCTGGAACATGCTGCGACCGTTCAGCGCCGACCCAACCTGGGACTGGAACACCTCAGGCCTGGCGCCGGGCACCTACCAGGTCAATGCATGGGCCAACCAGACCGGTAACTCGACCGCTCTGTCTGAGGCGATCGGTTCCAGCATGGTCACGCTCACAGGCTGCACGAGCGCGAGCCTCTCGCCGTCGAGCACGACGACGGTGGTGGGATCGACCGTGCACTTCTCCGCCACCTCGAGCGGCTGCTCCAACCCCCAGTACGAGTACTGGGTCCAGGCCCTGGACGGGACCTGGAGCATCCAGCGACCATTCAGCGCTTCCCCGACCTGGGACTGGGTCACCTCAGGCCTCGCGCCGGGCACCTACCACGTCAACGTCTGGGCCAACCAGGCAGGAGCTTCGATCGCCCTGTCCGAGACCATCGGCTCGAGCACGGTCACGCTTGGCGGCAGCTGCACGAGCGCCAGCCTCGCACCGTCGAGCGTCAGTGCGCCGCTGGGCTCGACCGTGGCCTTCTCCGCCACCTCCAGCGGCTGCTCCAATCCTCAGTACCAGTACTGGGTCCAGTTCCTGGACGGGACCTGGCGAATCCAGCGACCCTTCAGCGCCGACCCGACGTGGAGCTGGGTGACCTCGGGCCTGGCGCCGGGCACTTACCACGTCAACGTCTGGGCCAATCAAGCGGGCGACTCGACCGCCCTGGCCGAGGCCATCGGGTCCAGCACGGTCACGTTGAACGGCTGCGCGAGCGCCAGCCTGTCGCCGGCAAGCATGAGCGCCCCGCTTGGGTCGACGGTACATTTCTCCGCCAGCTCGACCGGCTGCTCCAATCCGCAGTACCAGTTCTGGGTGCAGTCCCTGGACGGGACCTGGAGCATCCAGCGACCTTTCAGCGCCGACCCAACATGGAACTGGGCCACCTCAGGCCTGGCGCCGGGCACCTACCACGTCAACGTCTGGGCCAACCAGGCCGGGGACTCGACGGCTCTCGCCGAAGCGATCGGTTCCAGCACGGTGACACTTATCGGGTGCGCGAGCGCGAGCCTTTCGCCCGCCGGCGTGACCCAGCAGGTCACGTCCACCGTGCATTTCTCCGCGAGCTCGAGCGGCTGCTCCAACCCGCAGTACGAGTACTGGGTCCAGTACCTGGACGGCAGCTGGAACATGCTGCGCGCCTTCAGCGCAACCCCGAGCTGGGGCTGGGTCACGTCAGGCCTGGCGCCGGGCACTTATCACGTCAACGTCTGGGCCAACCAGACCGGTGACTCGACCGCCCTGGCCGAGGCGATCGGTTCCAGCACGGTCACGCTGACAGGCTGCACGAGCGCGAGCCTTTCGCCATCGAGCACGACGGTGCAGGCGGGATCGACTGTGCACTTCTCCGCCACCTCTAGCGGCTGCTCCAACCCCCAGTACGAGTACTGGGTCCAGGCTCTGGATGGGACATGGAGCATGCAGCGACCATTCAGCACCGATCCGACGTGGAACTGGGTCACCTCAGGCCTGGCGCCGGGCACCTACCACGTCAATGCCTGGGCCAACCAGGCCGGGGCTTCGACCGCTCTGTCCGAGACGATCGGCTCGAGCACGGTCACGCTTGGCGGCAACTGCGCGAGCGCCGGCCTTGCACCGTCGAGCGTCAGCGCGCCACTGGGCTCGACCGTGGCCTTCTCCGCCAGCTCGAGCGGCTGCTCGAATCCGCAGTACCAGTACTGGGTCCACTTCCTGGACGGGACCTGGAGAATCCAGCGACCCTTCAGCCCCGACCCGACGTGGAGCTGGGTCACCTCAGGCCTGGCGCCGGGTACCTACCAGGTCAACGTCTGGGCCAACCAGGCGGGCGACTCGACCGCCCTTGCCGAGGCCATCGGCTCCAGCTTTGTCACACTCACTGGCGGGTGCGCGTCGGCTTCGATCACTCCGGCATCGGTGAGTGTGACCGCCGGCTCTACGGTCACGCTCACAGCCAGCTCGACCGGATGCTCATCTCCCGTTTATCAGTTTTGGCTGCAGGATACGAATGGCAACTGGCAGGTGATGCAGGCCTTCTCCACGTCCAACACATGGGTGTGGAACACGGCGGGCTGGCCCAGGGGCATCTACAACATTCGGGTGTGGGCCAACCAACAAGGCGCCGACCTCAGCACATGGGAAGGCAATGGCGCTGCGACTGTCACGCTGACCTGACAGCCGTACCCACTCTCGGCACGGAACGGACGTGAAGGAGAAGCCATGTCTGGCGACAAGCCGTACCCGCTGTCAGACGACCAGGATCGCGAATTGGGGATTTGGTGCTTCAACCGCACGTGGGAATTGATCGAGAAGGAAGACAGAACCCCAGCCGACGACGAGGAGATCCTCCTAACCGCGTTCGCGTCCCAATTCCACTGGAGCCGCGCCGGTACAGCCATCCACCTGGCGCGCAGTGAGTGGCAGGTCGCCCGCGTGTGCGGACTTCTGGGCAGGTATGACGAGGCGGTGCGGCGTTCGAGGCGATGCCTCGAGATGACCGAGGCCACCATGATCGGCGACTTCGATCTTGCCTTTGCCTATGAGGGAATGGCTCGAAGCCTGGCGCTCGCCGGAGAGGTGGAAGAGGCTCGCGCCTTCGCCGAGCGTGCGGCCAGTGCCGGTGCCCAGATAGCAGATGAGGAGGATCGGCAGATCTTCATGGCCGACCTTGCCACCTTGCCTTCCAGCGCCCGTGGCTTCAATTCGTGAAAGCCTCCTGCGGGCCATCGGCTTGTCAAGGTGAAGGGTGCGATGACCCGCCCGGCAGATTCGGCTAGGACAGCCACAGCAATACCGCAGCGATCGCGGCGGGCAGCGCCTGGACAAACAGGATCCGGCGGTTGACAGTTGCCGCGCCATACACGCCGGCGACGACGATGCAGGCCAAGAAGAATGTGAGAATCGGGCGACCCCCGATGACCCCGTACTGGACGAGGCCCCACAGCAGGCCGGCGGCCAGGAAGCCGTTGTAAAGGCCTTGATTGGCCGCTAGCACCGCAGACGACTCCGCTGCTTCCGCGGTCGTCCCGAATGCTCGACGCCCAAGCGGCGTGCGCCACAGGAACATCTCGAGGACCAGGATGTAGATATGCACCGCGGCGACGAGAACGATGACGACGGCCGCGGCTAGTCGCACGGCGATAGGTTAACGCGCTGAGGATCAGCGGCTGGATCAGGAGAAGGGCGAAATCGGACGCTCTTGCAACACCCCGTCCACATAGAGATCGACTTTTTCGTTGTAGAAACAGAGCAGGTTCTCGATCTTGGGAATCTCGGGGATCGGCCGAGGATAACCCCACACGAAATCGCGATACGTTTTCTCCCCGACGCGCAGGGACCAGTAGCCCGCCGCACCCTTGTATGGGCAGTGCGTCACCGCGCTCGTCGCTTCGAGAAGATCCATGCGTACGTCCAGCTTCGGGATGTAGTAGCGCGTGGGCAAACCCGTCTCGTAGAGCAGAACCGGGCGATTCGTCTCGGCGATCACCTGCCCGTCCACCTCAACCCGCACGTGCCGAGAGCTGTGAACTGTGTCGACCCGCGTGTATGGATCGCGCGGATGGACGAAGATTTCCTCGTCCTCTTCGAACCAGCGGTCGACCGCGTTCCAGTAGAAAGCGATGTGCCCCTCGAGTGGAGCCAGGTCGCCAGTGGGCTCGACGTAATTCCACGCAAGGTTCTCTTCGACGGGACCTCCGATGCTGGAGCGCCACCGCCTTGTCCCAGAGCCGGAGCCTGCAGCCTCATCCTTGGCCGTGAGCAGATCCATCCGCACCTCTTTGATCGGAAACCAGTAGACCGGCGGGCGCCTGGTCTCGAATACCAGCAGAACGTTCTGGCTGTCGACAAGAAGCTGGTTGGACAGATATGCCCTGACCCGTCGCGGGCTCAGCTCGATATGCACCCCATCCTTCAATCGCGCACGCTCGGCAGCCGCAGGANTACGGGTGGTGGTGGTCTCGCTCTTGGTCATGCACAAGACAACCGGTGCGCCGACCTAAACCTTCCCTCGTTTACGNGGTGACGACGACTTTTCCTCGGACATGCCCCGCCTCNACATATGCGATGGCCGTGCCAATCTCCNCNAGTGGATAGGTTCGGTCGATNACCGATCTGACCTTGCCAGACTCCATCAGAGAGCAGATGAAGGCGAGGTCGTCGTGGTTGAGCCGAGCGAGGTACGTGAAGACCTTCTGACCCGCGCGGGAGAGCAGCGCTGCCATCGCAATACGGGGCATCGACGCGCCGCTGTTGAAAACGAGGGTGCCGGCCGGGACAAGTGTCCTCCGGACCGCCGAAATCGGGTGGTTGCCGGCGTTGTCAAGGATCAGGTCGTAACGGTCTGCCGCCTTCGTGAAGTCGTCACGTGCGTAATCGATGACATGATCGGCTCCGATCGACTTCACGAGCTCGACGTTCGGCGAGCTGCATACGCCNGTGACCTCGGCGCCGAGCGCCTTCGCGATCTGCACTGCGAACGTGCCGACGCCTCCNGACGCACCGTTGATCAGGACTCTCTGCCCTGACTGCAGCTTGCCNATGTTTCGCAGNCCCTGCAGGGCGGTGACCGCGGCGACCGGCACGGCCGCTGCTTCCTCGTACGTCATGNTCTCGGGCTTACCCACAAAGTGATCCTCNGGCCCGGACGCATACTCGGCGAAGGCGCCGGCGCACCAGCCGAATACGTCCTCGCCCGGCTGCAGGTGGGTCACGTCTTTGCCGACGGCCTCGACTCGTCCCGCTACGTCCACCCCTCGGATCGTGTCCTTTGGTTTGGGCATCCCCATGGCAAAGCGCGCTACGAAAGGCGTGCCGCGCACGTAATGCCAATCCAGCGGGTTGACGCCCGCGGCGCGCACCCGCAGCAGCACGTCGCCGTCGCCTATGACGGGCTTCTCGATCTCCGAGAGGCGCAGGCCCTCCGGCGACATGTACCTGTCCTGGACGGCCGCCTTCATCGTCGAGCCCATGGTTGAAGCTTGCGCCAACGGCGGTCGGATATGGTTCGCAAGCGCGGCGGGTCACGGATCTGAATTCCATTTCACCTTACCCATTCAAGTCCGGCCACCGCACGAAGTGCAGGCCGTCGGCCGCAGCGCTTAAGCAGCCTGCGCTAGCGACTGGCGATTTGACCGAAGCGGTGCCGCCAGGCAGCAGCGATCAGCGCTGCACGGTTGAGACCGTACGCCGTCTCGGCGAGCGTCAACTCTCGCTGCAGCGTGGTCGGCACCATGGCAGGATCGTCGGTGTTGATCACCAGGGGGATGCCCAGAGCCTCAAATTTTCGGAAATCAGGTTTGAGGCCAATTCGCGCGTTGCTGGATGGGCAGACGCAGAGACAAACGCCGCGATCGACGAGCAGCCGAAGCACCTCGGCGTCAGGCTCAGCCCCGACGCCGTGAGCGACTCGCATCGCCCCCAACGCTTCCACTGCCTCGCGAACGACATCCGGACCTCCAACCTGGCCCGCATGCGGCATGAAGTCGAGCCCGGCGGCCCGCGCGCGCTCAACCAGGCCGGCCAGCGGCGCTGCGGAGATCGACTCGTCGCCGACCAGGCCGAGACCGACGACTCCTTCGGTCGTGAGCGCGATGTCGAGGGCTCGTTCATTGGCTGCGGCGGGCCCACCCCGAAGTAGCTCAACCAACCACGAGATCTCGATCCCGAACTCGCGGGCGACGGACGCACGGCCGCGGACGACGCCATCGATCCATCCATCAGCCGGGTGCAGACTTGGGTTGAAGCTCATCTCTGCGTACGCGATGTGCTGGCCGGCCATCACTTCGCCGTGCTCGAATATGACCCGCTCGAAGTCCTCGCTGGTCACCATGCACTGGCTGACCTGCATGTACACAGCCAGAAAGCCGGCCAGATCCGAATACTCGTAGGGAGGGGGCTCCGGCAGCCCGTTTTGGGCTGACAGGGCAAGTGCTGTATCTCGCTGGATCGTGCCCTCGAGGTGCAGGTGGAGCTCCGCCAGCTCCTGGATCGTCATACCGGAGTCGCTGATGAGATCAAGCATGGTGCGCGACACCCCAATATCGTCGAAAAGGACGCTAAGAACGGGTTATTGACTGTGCAACTCGTACCGTGGGCTCATGTCGGTCATCGCCGAAGGCACGCCCGCCGCCACTGGATCAATTCAGGGCCAACCCGCCCCCCATGCAAAGGCCAAGCGAACCTCCCGATTCCTGGCCCACGCATTCGCTTGGGCCGCGAACATGCGGTGGAGGGACGGGCTTGCCATGGCCTTCACGGTGGGCGCTGTGGCCGGCTCAGCGGCAGTCGTCGGACACGCTCTGCCCGAGAACAACCGCCCACTCGTGATCCTTGCCGCCCTCACCGCCCTGCTCACCGTCGCGGGCCAAACCGCCATTCGGAGTGAAATGCTCCAACGCCTGGCGGAAAGCCGCAGGTATTGGTTCAGAAGCTCGCCGCGCGGCCTTGCCGAGGTGAATGCAGACCTCCAATTCGTGGAAGGCAACTCGCGCCTGGCTTCCCTGCTGGCGGTTCAGGAAATCGACCTCCCCGGCAGGCGCCTGACGGCGTTCTTTGACCAGCAAGACGTGATCGGAATCGTCTCCCAGTTCAAACGGCTGCTGGATGGCGCGGTGGAAACAATCGAATCCGACGACATGGCAATCCGCAACGACAATGCGCGCATCTGGCTGCATTGGAGAGCCACGGCGGTCAGGCGCCGCAACGGCAGCTTCGAGCATTTCGTGATCACTTTCGAGGACAGCACCCAGAAGCATGTGGCTGAGGAGGCTGCACACGCGAACCTTGCCGAGCTCGAAAAGCTGAACCATATGAAGACCGAATTCACGTCGATGGTCAGCCATGAGTTCCGGACCGCGCTCACGGGTATACAGGGCATGAGCGAGCTGATCAACGGTGGAGAAATGAAACCGGATGAGGTGCACGAGTACAGCGGCTACATCTTCTCGGAGGCCGAGCGCGTCAACCGGCTCATCAACGACATGCTCGATATCGATCGCCTGGAGGCAGGCAAGATGAAGCTGCAAATGGCCCCGATGGATCTCAATGCGGTCGTCGAAGGAGTGGCAATACGGAGCGCGGTGGCGTCTTCCAAGCACCCGATAAGGACGGAGCTGGAAGCCAGCCTTCCGAAGGTATTGGGTGACTCGGACCGATTGGTCCAGGTCATCACAAACCTGGTCACCAACGCGATCAAGTACTCGCCCGTGGGCGGAGAGGTCATGCTCTCGACGCACTACTCGAACGGCGCTGTGGATGTCAGCGTCAAGGATCACGGCGTCGGGATCTCGGCCGACTTCGTGGACCGCCTGTTCGGACGCTTTGAGCGCTATGAGAAGACTCCCAGCAAGGTCATTGGCACGGGGCTCGGGCTCGCCATCGCCCGCCAGATCGTCGAGATGCACAGCGGCAAGATCTGGGTCGAGAGCGCTGAAGGAAGCGGGTCGGTGTTCCATTTCACGATTCCCGCCTTGGTCACCGTCCCGCCAGAGGCGAAAAGACCCACAAGCCAACTGCTCGCGGCGGCCTGAGAGACAAAGATGCCTGCGGTCGCGCTCGCCGCCGCGCGGATCTGATCGCGCTACCCTTTCCCGGCGGGACACCTTCCTAACTGATTCAGGAGGCTGGGAGCTGTGACCAAGAAGATCCTTCTCGACGAGAGCGACATCCCTGAGCGCTGGTACAACATCCTGCCCGACATGCCGGCACCCCCGGCGCCATACCTGAACCCACAGACCCTACAGCCCATGGGTCCGGCTGACCTGGCGCCGCTCTTTCCGCAGGCGATCATTGCGCAGGAGGTCTCGGCGGAGCCGTGGATCGAGATCCCGGACCAGGTGCGCGAGATTTACCGCATCTGGCGGCCGAGCCCGGTCTATCGCGCCGACCGTCTCGAAAAGGCGCTGGACACACCGGCGCACATCTACTTCAAGTACGAAGGCGTGTCTCCCGCCGGTTCGCACAAACCGAACACCGCCGTGCCCCAGGCCTACTACAACGCCAAGGAGGGCGTGAAGCGGCTGACGACTGAGACCGGCGCCGGCCAATGGGGCTCGGCCCTCGCCTTTGCAGGCGCGCTCTTCGGCCTCGAGGTCACCGTCTATATGGTCAAGGTGTCATACGAGCAGAAGCCGTATCGCCGGGCAATGATGGAAACGTGGGGCGCGACGGTGCATGCCTCGCCCACCAACCTCACCAACGCCGGGCGTGGGATCTTGGCTGACGACCCCGACTCGCCGGGCAGCCTGGGCATCGCGATCTCGGAAGCTGTCGAAGACGCTGCCACCCATGACGATGCCAAGTACTCGCTTGGGTCGGTCGTCAACCATGTGCTTCTCCACCAGACTGTGATGGGCCTCGAGGCCAAGAAGCAGATGGAGATGGCGGGCGAGTACCCGGACGTGGTGATCGCCTGTGTGGGCGGCGGCTCTAATTTCGCCGGGCTCACGTACCCATTCATCGGCGACAAGCTGAAGGGTCGTAATCCGCACACCCGTTTCATCGCAGCCGAGCCCGCTGCGTGTCCAACGTTGACGCGCGGTGTCTACGCGTATGACTTCGGCGACGCGGTCGGTATGGGCCCGGTCGTCAAGATGTTCACGCTCGGCCACAGCTTCATTCCGGACCGGATTCATTCCGGGGGACTTCGGTATCACGGAGACGCGCCGTCCCTTTGCATGCTCGTCGACAAGAAGGTCGTCGAGGCTCGTGCCTATAAGCAGAACGAATGCTTTGCCGAGGCCGTGCGGTTCGCACGCTGCGAGGGTTTCCTGCCTGCTCCCGAGTCGGCCCACGCCTTGCGGGCAGTTGCCCAGGAAGCGGCAGCCGCTCGAGAGGCCGGGGAAAAGCGAGTGATCCTGTTCGGGTTGTCTGGGCACGGCCACTTCGACATGTCCGCCTACGACGCGTACTTCGCGGGCAAGCTGGAGGATATCGAACTCTCCCAATCGCGGATCGACGCCGCCATCGAGGAGCTGCCTCGAGTGCCGGCGATGACCTGATCTCTTGAGTGGGCTCGCCGAAACATAACGCGCTGATCCCCCTGATCATCGAGCGCGATCCCGAGGAGGCTGAGGCCGGCGAGATCACCGTCCAAGGGTCGGTCGGCGGGCGTCCTTACCGGTTTCTTCTTGATACGGGCGCAGCGATAAGCAGGGTCGCCTCCGACGACTACACGGCGGGACTTCCGTCAGTCGAGCAACACCAATCCTCCGGCGTCTTCAGACCGAGCAGCGACGACCTGATCACTGTGCCCCTCGTTCAGGTAGGACCGATCTCAAGGCCAAACATGACGCTGGCACGTGCAAGCGACGGTGCCGCGGAGGTTGCCAATTTGATCGGGATGGATGTTCTCAAGGACTTTCGCCTTCAATTCGATTTTGCGAACAACCGGCTCGCGCTCGATCCCCCAGAGGATGTCGGCGACGCCGTGAGCTTTCACGAATTGAGGCTGGACAAGCGATTTCATCCCTACGTCGATGTCCAATTTGGTCAGACGACGGCGAATGCCGTATGGGACTCTGGAACGAGCCTGACCGTAGCCGATACCGACTTTGTCAATCGGAATCCAGAATTCTTCAGAGAAGCGGGTCAGTCAATGGGAACCGACTCGACCGGACACGAAATGACGGCTCCGTTGTTCGTCATGTCCGGGGTGCTGATTGGCAACTTTCCGTTTCCTGCCCATCGCGTCGCTGCAGTCAACCTGTCCAGCGTGAATGCCACGACCGATGTGCCGATGGACCTGATCCTCGGCTACAGCACGCTGCGTCATGCCGACTGGCTACTCGACTTTCCTCGTTTGAGATGGGCGCTCTTGCGCGCAGGAGCAGTTCCATCCTCAGCGTGACGTCAGGCGGAAGATCGTCGTCTCTCGGAACACGTCTCCCGGCTGCAGGATCACCGAGTCGAACGCGGGATGATGGACTGCATCCGGGTAGCCCTGCGGTTCCAGGCAGATCCCTGATCGAACCCCATAACGAGCGCCCACCTTGCCCGTAGTAGGCTGCATGAGGTTGCCCGAGTAGACCTGCAGGCACGGCCGCATGGTCAGCAATTCCACCACCCGGCCGCTGGCGGGATCAATGAGGCGCGCGGCCAACGCCGGCGATGATCGCGGTCCCGACAAGACGTAGTTGTGGTCATATCCTCGCGCGCCGCTCGACTCGAGCTCGGCGATGCGTGACCCGATGGTGCGTGGCTTCCGAAAGTCGAGAGGCGTCCCGTCGACCAACTCGATCGCTCCGGTGGGAATCAATTCGTCGTCGACAGCCGTGTACCGATCAGCAACCACCTGCAGCTCGTGAGCCAGGATGGTCCCCACCCCATCTCCCGACAGGTTCCAGTACGTGTGGTGGGTTAGGTTCACCGGCGTTGCTCGATCCGATACCGCCTCGTAGTCGATGCGAAGCGCGTCGTCTCCTGTAAGGGTGTACGTGACCACGGTCTCGAGCCGGCCTGGGTAACCCTCTTCGAGATGGGGGCTGTCGTGACGAAAGACGACGCTGGGTCCAAGCTCTGACGGTCGCGCCTCAGCATCCCATTCGACCTTGTCGAAGCTGCGGGTCGGGCCACCATGAAGATGATTACGTCCGTCGTTCGCAGCGAGCTTGAAAGTCGTATCGCCTAGCTCGAACGAGGCTCCACGGATTCGGTTGGCAACACGACCAACCGTGCAGCCGAAGTACATGCGCGATCTCGCGTAGTCAGCGGCGGTGTCGAACCCAAGCACGATGTCGGCGAACCGGCCGCTATGGTCCGGAACATTGAGTGAGACAAGGCTGGCGCCGCGACTGCTGAGCAGTGCCGAGATCCCAGATCGAGCGACCAGGAGGAATCGACGGTCGGACGTTGTCAGCAGCCGACGAGTGGGGTCGGGTCGGTAGGAACCCCACCCACCTCGAGCTGCAGGTGCAGGTGCGAGCCGATGGAGAGACCTGTGCTGCCGACGAAGCCTATCTTCTGGCCCTGCTGGATCGGATCACCAACCTTGACCGTCACCTCTGACATGTGGGCATAGATCTCGACCAGTCCGTAGATGTCGGTTATCTCGACCCGGATGCCGAAGTAGTCGGCATTACCTGCGGCCGTCACCTTGCCTCCGGCCGCGGCGACGATCGGAGCGCCGTATTCCGCCAGCAGATCGACGCCCGTATGAAAGTGCAGGTAGCCGCCGTAGGACGGCTCGAGGGTAAATGAGGTCGGTCCGAACTTCTGGATCAAAGGCGCACCTGGGATCGGGCACATCAGCACACCAGGAGCGACCGGGTCGGCCTGCACACCAGTACCCAGGTTGGGGCCGATTTGCGGGTCGACCGGAATGACAAGAATCAAACCGGATGTCAGCTGCGGAGCGCGAATGTGATTGAAGCCGAGGATGGTGGTCTCATCCACACCATATTTGGCAGCCAGGCTCGCGGGCGAATCGCCTACCTTGACGACAACCACGACCCCTGGCACCGGTGGCAGCTTGAGAGTCTGTCCCGCTTTGAGCGGCAAGCGCAGGCCGGGGTTCGACCAGGTGATTTC
>JGI12635J15846_10003257_pt1 | contig 14159 bp, 8 predicted proteins | sample BlaSpr_A8_OM2_M2_FD_15846 | JGI IMG/M metagenome (IMG submission 15846) | reverse complement strand
GAGCATTCGGCTGTTAACCGAAGGGTTGCTAGTTCGAATCTAGCCCGGGGAGCCATACTTCAGTGAAGTTCTGTGCCTACACTCTGATCAACCCTGTGGGCAGTACCTATGTGGGCCAAACCGCAGATCTTGAACGACGCCTAACCCAACACTAATGACCCAAATTGCCGGTTGACCCTGTACACGAAGCGCCATGTAGGACCCTGGCGCGTGATCCACTGCGAGGAGTTTGCGTCGCGTGCGGCCGCGATGCGCCGCGAACGCGAACTCAAGTCTGGAAAAGGACGGGATGCGCTCTTCTCTCGCGCGGCTGAAGACCAGACCTAATCCGTCGCCGCGGTGCAGGGGATCGAGTACATCGGTCTGACTCACGGCACCATGGCTCCGATCGTCGCCCAGCCCGAGATGATCCCTGAATTGCAGCTCCCGGTGGACCGCAGCGTCCACGCCCATCCGGCCTCTACGCGTTCCGATCATCGTTACCAGTGCCTTTTCATCGGAATCGAAACCGGATCGGTCCGTCAGTTCAAAGAATTCATGAAGGGCAAGGGCTATCCGTTCAGATCCGAGCAGTGGCCGGATGTGGTCCTGAAAGGGATGCAAATTCTAAACCGCAACAATTGGTTTCCCTTTTGTACTTGGATCCGGGGACTGCCTGGCGAAACGCCACTCGATACCCGCCAATCGCTTGACCTTCTCCACGCTCTCAAGGATGCGAAGTGGTGCGTAGTGCCGACACTATTTGTGCCACTGGAAGACACGCGGATGCAGAAGCGCGAAGGCGCAAAACTTTTTCAACTGACCGAACTGCAATGGGAGTTTTTCTTCACCTGCTGGCGCTGTAACCTGGATTTCTTCGATCGTGCCAAGAGCGCGCACCTCGTTTACAACATGGGCATCCCGCTGTATTACTACTTCCTGGGCCGGCGTCTCTTCGGCAAGGCCATGAAGTATCCGCTGCTCCGTATGGGCATTTCCCGGAGTGGATACTGAAGCACAGACTCTACCTGGACTTTACCGGGAAGCGAGCCCCGCGGTAAAGCGTGCCTGAGTTCGTCCCCATCCCAGAGCACTTTGCGCGACCGTCGCTTCCCATAATCTGACCTCCTCGCGGGGCCACTTTGCCCGCGACTAGAATGTGTACGGCGCCGCATGCATGCGACGAGGCACGCCACGACCCTGCAACCAGCGCACCCTTCGATCATCTAACCCTGATAGCCCCGGCGCGGTACCGTGTGAGAGAGACTTGTGTCATCCTAGTAGCTGTAATGGTTGAGTAGTTCAATACATTTTCCGCAGCAAAACCTGGATCGAACATGGCCAAACCAATTCTGCTAACTGTTGACGATGACCCCGATGTCTTGCGTGCCATCGAGCGCGATCTGCGCACGAAATACGGCGCGGAATTTCGTGTAATCGGAAGTGATTCCCCCGAGACGGCACTCACCCTCCTCAAGCAGCTGAAGCTGCGCAACGACAGTGTGGCTTTGCTTCTCGCCGACCAACGCATGCCGCACATGGACGGCGTGGCTTTTCTGCAGGAAGCAATGCGCATCTTCCCGGACTCCAAGCGGGCGCTGCTCACCGCGTATGCCGATACCAACGCAGCCATCGGCGCCATCAATCAAGCCGGCATCAATTATTTCTTCCTGAAGCCGTGGGATCCCCCTACCGACCACCTTTATCCGCAATTGGATGATCTGCTGGACGACTGGCGAGCCTCGTACCGGCCGAAATTTGAAGGCATACGCGTGCTCGGGACGCGCTGGTCTCCTAAGTCGTACGAGCTGCGGGATTTCCTCGCACGCAATCGCGTTCCGTATCAGTGGATTGATGTTGAGCTCTCCGCCAGCGATCCGGAAACGAAGCGCATCCTCGAAGTCCTGGGGCCGGAAGTCTCCAGCCTCCCCGTCGTCCTTTTCCCAGACGGCTCGAAGCTGCTGGACAGCGTTCCATCACAAGTTGCGCAGAAAGTCGGTCTGAAAACTCGCGCGCAAACAAATTTTTATGATTTGGCAATCGTCGGCGGAGGGCCCGCGGGCCTGGCTGCAGCGGTGTACGGAGCGTCGGAAGGACTGCACACCGTGATGATCGAGCGCGAAGCTCCGGGCGGGCAGGCCGGAATGAGTTCGCGTATCGAAAATTATCTGGGATTTCCCATGGGCCTTAGTGGTGGCGACCTCGCCCGTCGCGCCGTGGTGCAAGCGCAGCGATTTGGCGTGGAAATTTTGTCGCCGCAGGAAGCGCTCGGCGTACGCCTCGAAGGATCGTATCGCATCATTAAAATGGCCGATGGCAACGAGATTTCCTGCCACGCGCTCATGATTGCCACCGGAGTTCAATGGCGACGCCTGGAAGCACCCGGCATCGACCGCCTGCAAGGCGCGGGCGTGTACTACGGCGGCGGCTCCACGGAAGCTCTTTCCTGCAAAGGCGAAATCGTGTACGTGATCGGCGGGGCGAATTCCGCGGGGCAAGCGGCGATGAACTTCGCCAAGTACGCCGACCGCGTCGTAATCGTGGTGCGCGGAAGATCTCTCTCCAGCACCATGTCTCAATATCTGATTGACCAAATCAAGGAGACGCCCAACGTGCAATTGTGGGCGAACGCCAGCGTCGCCGAAGTGCACGGCGAAACTCATCTCGAAGAGATTTCGTTTCTTTGCTCGGACACTAACCAGACTGAACGCGTCCCGGCGAGCGCGATGTTCATTTTCATCGGCGCATCACCGCGAACCGAGTGGCTGGCTGATCTCATCGAGCGCGACGAACATGGATTCATTCTGACCGGCCCGGACCTGATCCGCGATGGAGAACACCCCAAGGGCTGGCAGCTCGACAGAGATCCCTTTTTGCTGGAGACAAATGTTCCCGGCCTTTTCGCCGTGGGCGATGTGCGCCACGGCTCGGTGAAAAGAGTGGCTTCCGGCGTCGGCGAAGGTTCGGTTGCCGTGCAATTCATCCATCAATATCTGAGCAAAGTCTAAATGGTCGAAAAATCTGAATTGCTGAAAGTGCCGGCGTTCGCCGATCTGCCCGATGACCAGATCGCCTGGTTCATAAGCCAGGCGCAGGAGTTGAATCTCAAAGCGGGTGACACCGCCTTCCGCGCCGACGATCCCGCGGATGCGATGTTTGTTTTCCTTGAGGGACAGCTGCAGGTGCGTGGCGAATTGGGCGGCGAGACCGTGGTAATTCCGGTGCAGCCGGGAGCTGTAACTGGAGTACTGCCGTTCTCGCGGATGAAACAGTTTACGGTGGGCGCAAAGGCGATCATCGATTCGCGGCTATTGCGCTATCCCGCATCACAGTTTCCGGAACTTGTTCACAAAATGCCCGAACTGACCCAACGGTTGGTTGGCATGATGTCCGACAGAATTCGCGAAACCACGCGGCGCGAACAGCAGCGCGACCGGCTCGCTTCTNTGGGAAAATTATCNGCCGGGCTCGCGCATGAACTCAACAATCCCGCNTCTGCCGCGAAGCGCGCCGCAAGCCAGTTGCGAGAAGTCCTGAAGAAAATCCGCGANGCCAGCCACGAGCTGGGAAGCCGCGANCTCACGGCCGCGCAAAAAGCAGAAATCGAAAAGCTGGAGACCGCGTTCGTCCAGAACGACACTGTTCCGCCGGATCCGCTGGCCATGAGCGATCTGGAAGAGCAGATCGATTCGTTGTTGCGTAGTCACGGCCAGAATGACTTGTGGCAAATGTCTGCGGACCTGGCGCGCCGGAACGTCAAGCCGGAAGCGCTGGAGTCATTGTTTGCGATCTTGGACGCGGACTCCGCTCGAGCGGCTCTGGTGCGGATCGCTGCCTCGGTGGAAGTCGCGACTCTGCTGAACGAAATCGAGAGCGGCACATCGCGCATTTCTGACCTCGTCCGCGCCATCAAAGAATACACATACATGGACCAGACGCCGCTGCAGAACGTGGACATCGTGAAAAGTCTGGAAACCACGCTGACGATTTTGAATCACAAACTCAAGCATGGAGTTGTGGTCGAGCGCGATTATCAGAAAATTCCGCTGCTCGTAAATTCCTTTGGCAGCGAGCTAAATCAAGTTTGGACCAACATCATTGACAATGCGATTGACGCCATGGGTGGCGAGGGCAAGCTTAAAATACGAACGTTTCGCGACGACAACTGCGTGGTCGTGGAGATTACCGATAATGGCCCGGGAATTTCGCTCGAAGTGCAGGCGCATATGTTCGAGCCTTTTTTCACCACCAAGGGTGTGGGGCAAGGGACCGGGCTAGGCCTGGACACGGTGCAGCGAATCGTGAAAAAGCACCAGGGCAATATTCAAGTCAGTTCGAAACCCGGCGAAACTCGCTTTCAGGTTTGGTTGCCGCTTGCAGAGAGCACCACTTAAAAACTCTTTAACCGCACACTGGCCGTAGCGCCGCGCGCGTTTGCTAATCGATTCCCAGACGGTGCTGCATTTCCTCAAGCGTGAATCCTTTGGTCTCCGGGTAAAAGAACATAACGATGAAGAATTGCAACACCATCATGGCTGCGAAAAATACGAAGGGATATGCGCCGGAGGTTTTCGCGACTACGGGAAAGAGCGCGGAAATAATCGCGTTCATGATCCAGTGCGAAGAGCTCCCCAAGCCTTGGCCCTTCGACCGCACGGTATTCGGAAATATCTCGCCGATATAAACCCATATGACCGCCCCGAGCGGCGCGAAAAAGAAGATGTAGCCCACCAGGATCCAGACGAGCCAGTCTTGATTTCGTTGCGTGAAAAAAATCATGGCCACGCCTGATAGGCAGAGCGCCGTTCCTGCCGAGCCGACTAGCAGTAAGGTCTTGCGCCCCAGCTTGTCGATCAACGTCATGGCCAACAGGGTAGCGCATAGATTCATGGCCCCGATCGCGACGGCCTGCAGGTCTCCGGACAATTTGCTGAATCCTGCGGCCATGAATATCGAGGGTAAGTAGTAAAGGATCGCGTTAATTCCCGCCAGCTGATTGAACACTCCGGTAGCGATCGCGACAAAAATGGGGTATCGAAATTTGCGCTGGAATAGCGGCTCGGAGCCCTGTGATCGCTCCAAGTGAATCGAGTCCACAATTTCCTTAAGCTCCTCTTCGTAATTGGAGGAGCGCAAAAGTGCCAGCACGCTGCGGGCTTCGTCGGTACGATGCTGCGTGGCCAGCCAGCGAGGACTCTGCGGAATCCCGAAAAGCATCACAAAAAATAAAAAAGCAGGCGCCGCGGCGACACCCAATTGCCAGCGCCATTCCAGCGCGCCCATACCTAACCTGGCAATGCAATAGTTCGAAAAATACGCCAGCAGAATTCCCAAGACCACGTTGATCTGAAACATTCCCACCAGCCGTCCACGCAATGTCGCTGGAGCCAACTCTGCGATATAAACCGGCGCGAGCACGGAAGAACCGCCGATGCCCAATCCTCCGATGAAACGAAAAATTACCAGCGCCGGCCAATTCCACGCGAGCGCGCAGCCGAGGGACGAGATGATGTACAGCACCGCCATCAAACGCAGCGCGTTTCGTCCTCCCAAGCGTTGACCGAGCGAGCCCGCCGTCAACGCGCCGGCGACGGTTCCCCACAACGCAATCGAAACCGTAATTCCCAGGGACCAATCCGAAAGATTGAAAACTTGCTGCAGTGAGTGGGTGGTGCCGGCGATCACGGCGGTGTCGAACCCAAACAGCAACCCGCCGAGCGCGCCGACGATGCTGGCCTTCAGCAGATAGGAATTCAGTTTCACGCAGTTTCCTTGCCGCAAATTTGCACCGCGCCGCCGGCTCGCGCGGCAACCATCAGACTGCTCGGCCTACGCGCCATTCGGAGACATGGTGAACGGCAGTATGCACGCGCCAAGCAGTCCTGCTTCAGGGCCTAATTCAGTGAGCGTGACGTACGTTTTCGCCTTGGTCCCGCGAGCAGCGTCGGATTTGTCCGGATCCGTCATGCGGAATACGTAGCTGCGATAGCGCAATTCCTCGAACAGCGCCGGCGAAAACAAATTCCACGAACTCGACAAGCCGCCGCCCACAACATACAGCGGCAAGTTCAGCGTGTTGACCAGCGCCGCGAGCCCTCTACCCAACGCAAGACCAACCTCGTCAAAAATTTTCTGCGCGTCACGATCGCCTGCACCGGCGAGCACGGCAACATCGCGCGGCGTGAAATCTGGATTGCTTTTTTCCAGCGCTGCTAACGCCGGCGATTTTCCTTCGGCTATTAATTCCTTCGCTCTGCGACGCACTCCGGTAGCCGACGCCAAGGGTTCCAGGCAGCCGCGAGCGCCGCACCCGCACGCTGCGCCATCCGGCCAAATATTAATGTGGCCCACCTCGCCGGCCATTCCATTCAATCCGTCCCAGATCTTGCCGTGCAAGATAATCCCGCCGCCAACTCCCGTGCCCAGCGTCAAAAATAACAGTGTGTCGATGCCGAGAGTTTTCCCTTTGCCGGCAACGCACTCCGCCAGTGCCGCGACGTTAGCGTCGTTTTCTACGACGACCGGCGTGCCCACGCTTTGCTCCACGGCCGCGCGCAATTCCAGACCATCGAAGCCCGGAAGATTAGGCAGGTTTCGCAGCCGGCCTTCGGGCAATTCGATCGGCCCCGGCGAGCCGATGGCGATGCCTTTTAGCGGGAGCTTCGCAGAATACTTGTCGCGGAGTTTGCGAATTCCCGCGCACATATCCGCGACCACGGCGTCCCGGCCGGCCTTCAGCCGCGTCGGCATCTGGATCGTTTCCAGAAATCCCGCCGCCGGGGTGTATGCCGCCAGGCGCAGGTTCGTGCCTCCAAAATCAATTCCGATCGAGAATGAATCCGAGGTCATATCCGAGTCGGCTGCTCCGTTGGTCGCGAGACCGCGGCGCTAAGCTCCCCACGTTCAGCCGCGGTCTTGCGCGTGATTCGCTTGCCGCGTAACGGCAAGCAATGTACACGAATTACCAAGCGAGAAAACAGGAATTCGGGCGAACATGCACGGCAGGCGAAAGAGGCTCTGACCCGGCGCATGCCGATTGCGGCTAAGAAGGTGCAGGCGCTTCACTATGCGGCTTATTATTTTTGAACGCGAAGAGCGCTATATAGACGTAGCAAAGCGCGGGCAAAATGAACGCGTGATGGATGCCAATACGATCGGCGAGCACGCCCTGGAGCTCTGGAATAATCGCGCCGCCCACAATGGCGCAGACCAGCAAAGCCGAGCCTTTGCCGGTCAACGGCCCGAGGCCCTCGATAGAAAGAGTGAAAATGCTGGGAAACATCGTCGAATTGAAAAAGCCCACCAACAGGATGCTCCACATCGCTAAGTGCCCGAAACTGCCCATGGAGAGCCCGACCAGCAAAAAGGCCATCAGCGCGGAAAATCCCAGAACCGTTCCGGTGCGCATTTTCTGCAACACAGCCGATCCGATGAATCTGCCAACCATTGCACCGCCCCAGTAAAGCGAAACGAATTTCGCGGCAAGCTGGATGGAGATGTTTCCAATGTTTGGCTGGCTCATGTAGCTCACCAGCATGCTTCCAATCGCCACTTCCGCGCCCACATAAACGAAAATCGCAATCGCGCCCATTATCAATCGCGGATATCTCCAGATTGAGTCTTGAACTTTTCCATGTGGTTCCACGGAGGAGATGACCGGCAGCTTGAACCTCGCAATCACCAGGCCAAGTAAAAAAAGCGCAATTGCCAGGCCAATATACGGAAGCTTGACGGAGGAAGCTTGCTCCAGACGGTAAGCCTGTAACTGGTCCGGCGGCATTTGCCGAACAACGTCGAGCGCGACAGGTGCTCCGCTGAGAATGAGCAGGCTGCCAAACCACGGAGCCAGCGTAGTGCCGAGCGAGTTGAAGGCTTGCGTCAAATTCAGGCGACTCGATGCCGTTTTCTCAGGGCCTAAGACGGCCACATACGGATTCGCGGACACCTGCAAAATGGTGATACCTGCCGCAAGAATGATCAACGCGGTGAGAAATAGTGGAAAGGAAGGCGCGCTTGCCGCCGGAACGAAAAGCAGCGCACCCAGTCCCATCGTTAACAGACCGCCGACCATCGCTTTCTTATAGCCAAACCACTCGATCAATTTCCCGGAAGGCAATGCAAAAACAAAGTACGCGCCGAAAAAACTGAACTGGATGAGCATCGCTTTGGCGTAACTCAGATCGAAGATGGCCTTCAAGTGGGGAATCAAAATATCGTTGAGGCACGTGAGAAATCCCCACATAAAGAAGAGAGTCGTCACCATCGCCATGGCTGGCTTGTCCGTGGAAGTGGGCAAAGTTGTGGCTGCGGGGGCAGCGTTCGAATTGGCTATGGACATCGCGTCGGAGCTCTCCCGTTATTCCGTTTGGACTGGTGACGCCGGATGCTCGGCGTTCTACAATTCTTTACTGCATGATGCCGACTGCAAGGACGCTTTCCCCGTTGATTTGCGCACCACAAACTCCGGCTCAATCAATATTTCCGCCACGTACTCCTCGCTGTTCTTGATCTGATTCAGCACCGACCGCGCGGCTATCTCCCCCATCTTCAGAAGAGGCTGCCGCACCGTCGTCAGCGGCGGATTGCTGTAGGGAGCCATCTTAATGTCGTCGAAGCCCACCACGGAAATATCGTTCGGGACGTGCAGACCGGCTTCCTGCAAGGCGCTGATCGCGCCCAACGCCGAGTTGTCGTTAAACGCAAACAGCGCGCTGAATGGCAATTTCCGGTTGCAGAGGAATGCCTTGGTCGCCGGATAGGCCACCTCCGGTGTGGACAAGTCGCCTTCCAGATGAATGGTGAGCTCAGGCCGCACCGCGATGCCAAGTTCTTGCGCCACGTCCAAAATAGCTTTCCAGCGATCCGTGGAGTCTGAACTGTAGTGCGGTCCCTTCATGAACGCAATCTCGCGATGGCCCAATTCGAACAGATGTTGCAGCGCCAGCTGAGCCGCGCGGCGATGATCCAGAAGAATATTCGTTACACCTTCCAGCGGGCGGTGACCGGCGATGGCAATCGTGGGTAAAGACATGGATTCGCCGAGCAAAGTGTCCACGGAAATCAGTCCTTCCACTCCGCGCTGCAAAAGAATATGCGAATAACTATCCAGCAATTTCTTATCGTTGTGATGCGCGACGGTGAGAAAGAAATAACTGTGCTGCCGAAGATAACGCTCGACACCGCTGATGATTATCGCGGCATAAGCGTCGCTGAGATCCCGCGTAATCACCCCGATGGTGTAAGTGCGCTGCACGCGCAACGAGCGNGCCAAATAATTTGGGCGATAATTCAGCTCGCGCGCGGCGGNCAGAACGCGCTTCTTGGTGCGTTCCGGCACCGANCGAGCTGCNGCGGAGTTGTTCANTACTGCGGAAACAGTACCGGGCGTGAGTCCGACATGCTCGGCAACCGCCTTCAGCGTGACGACGCGCAANTTCCGGCCGCCCTGATTCTTGCTACGGCTTTCCATGGGGCTGTCTCTTTAAAAATTTCCGGCAGAAAAAGTAATTTGAGCTGTGNGCGCGGTCAATNGCCAGGACATTCGCGCAGGGGATGAAGGGCACGTCTGCCCTGCAGCATAATACTGCGAAATAGAATTCGCGTCATGGCTCATTTGTGTAATTTGATGGAAAGTCTCTAGAAAATCGTTATTTTTAGCTTGACAAGAATAGGGCACTTGAAGCTAAATGCTCCGCAGCTGGGTGGTATCAAAAAAATCGATGGGTTGTATCTATAGAGCATTTTGTTCTGGGTGGCTCTAGCGGTCGTTGGGGTGTGTCTTGGTGTGCGCAACTCGGTTGGCAATCGTGCGGCGATCTCTTATTTGATTTCTCGTTCGCGTACGTAGCGGTGTCGCCAACTTTGTAGCGTAGGCCGGGTGGGCCTAATGCGCTTCTCTTGGGGGAGGAGAAAGTCTCATGAATACGTCTAGGAATCGCTTTCTGCGTGTGTTTGCTCTGGGTCTCTGCTTTTGTTTTGCCGCAATGCTACTGGGCTCGCCGCTTTCGGCGCAGTCCACCTTCGGTTCCATTTCGGGAACGGTCGCGGATGCCTCAGGCGCCGCAGTACCCGACGCGCAGGTTACGCTGACCAGCGCGGCCACGGGTGCGAAGCAGACCTATACCACCAGCGGGGACGGCCTCTATTCTTTCGTTAACCTGAATCCGGGCGAATATCGCCTGGATGTGGAGAAGGCCGGTTTCAAGCACGTTAAGCGCGAGTCCATAGTCGTGCAAGTGCAGCAGGCCGTCCGCATTGACGTAGCCATGGAAGTCGGCGCAGTCAGCCAGACTGTGGAAGTGACCGCCGAGACCCCGCTACTTACGCCCACCTCCACGTCGCTCGGCCAGGTGATCGACCAACGCGAAACCAACGAAATTCCCCTCAATGGCCGCAACGTTTTCGCTCTCATCACGCTTTCTCCAGCTGCCGTCGCGGGGGGCAGCGGCTCGGGCTCCGCAACCGGCGGGTCGCAGGTTGGACCGAATCCGTTCAGCTGGGGCAACTACCAAGTAGGGGGTTCTTTTGGCAACGAGAGCGCCGAGTACCTCGATGGCCAGCCAGTCAACATCGGCTACATCAACTTGCCCGTTCTGCTTCCAGACCAAGACTCGATATCGGAATTCAAGGTCCAGTACAACAACCTCGGGCCGGAATGGGGCAAGTTCGCCGGCGGTGTCGTCAACCTCAGCACGAAGGGCGGGACGAACCAGTATCACGGTGAAGCGTACGAGTACTTCCGCAACAAGGTTCTCAACGCACGGCCGTTTTTCGACGCTACGAATCCTCCGTACGTGCAGAACCAGTACGGCGCGACGTTTGGTGGCCCGGTTGTGAAGGATAAGACGTTCTTTTTCTTCGCGTGGGATGGTTACCGTCAGCGGGCATCCACGACCTTTACTACGACGGTGCCTACTGTTGGAGAGAGGGCCGGTGTGTTCCCTGCGGACATTAAAATATTCGATCCGCTCAGCGTCGGCCCAGCTTGTCTTGCGCCTGCCACCAGCTCTTCAACAACTTGCCAGCGGACGCAGTTCGCCGGCAACACGATTCCCGTAATTAATCCGGCTGCATTAGAAGAACTGAAGTTCATTGCGCTGCCGACCAACAGCAATGAAAGCAGTAATTTCACTGCGGCCGGGGCCTCGGGCGGGAATGCAAATCAATATGTAGGCCGTGTGGATCAGAACCTGAGCTCGACGCAGCACATTTTTGCCCGTTACAATTTCTGGAACCTGCTGGATCTGCCACTGGATCCGTTCAAGACCGGGTTGTGCGCTGACAAATGCGCGGAAACCTATCAGACCAACGCCCTGGCCATAGACTATAGCTACTCCATCCGGCCGGACTTGATTCTGAACCTCAATGGCAGCGGCAGCCGGTTCCACTACCTGCGGTCGCCCACAAACTCGGATTTCGACTTGACCCAATTCGGCTGGCCCGCGGCTTACAATTCCGAAATTCCTTCCGGCTCCCGGTCGCCATTCTCGCCATGTTTCCAAAACTCGGACCCGGTCGTTACCTGTTCGCAAGGCCAAAGTTTCATCGTTGACCACGACACGCAGGTCGCCTTCGCACCGAGCCTTACTTGGATCAAGGGACGTCACACCTGGGTGTTTGGCGGCCAGCTCATCGAGACTTACGACAACTACGCCCAAACGAACATCGCCAGCGGCGCTTTCCAATTCAATGGCACCTGGACGCAAAGCAATGCTGTTCCAGGCGGAGCCGGTGCGCTTGCCGAGACAGGCGGTAATGACTTCGCCGATTTCCTGCTGGGATACGGCCAGAATGTGGGCAGTGTGTTCAACCACAATTTCGGTGAAGCGCAGGTCCCGGCGCTGGTGGCGCAAAAAGAAACGTATCGGGGGTTTTACTTTGGAGATACCTGGAGAGTCACCTCAAAGCTGACCCTCAACTACGGCCTGCGTTACGATTTGCCGGGAAATTACTCGGAGCGTCATGACCTTTCTAGCTATTGGGATCCGTCCGCGGTGAACCGCACGGTTACCGGCTGCGGCGTAGCTACGTCTGGGCCTACGGCGGGGCAGGGGATTCCCGGCAGTCCGTGTCCGGGCGATATCTTCTTCGTCGGCACTGGCATTAACCCTGGGCGGACGGCTGTTCCTCTTTACAAGAAGGAATTAATGCCGCGCCTGGGGGTTGCCTATAGTTGGGACCAGAAGACCGTTATTCGCGCGGGCTACGGCATCTTCTTTATCCCGAACTGGCTGTTGTTCAACATGAACCCCAGCAATGACCCGCTCAACTTGGCCTCGACTCTGTGGGTCGCAACCACCAATGGTGGGCTCAGTCCTAACAGCACGCTGTCAGCGACGAACTGCGCGTTCACACCGGGAGTCGCCAGCCCCCAGTCACCGAATGGAACGCTGAATTGCCCAAGCAACGGGCCGTTCGGTCCGAATGTGAATACACCGCTTCCCAGGTCGGGCAATATTTCGCAGTTTGATGCCGGTGGAAATCCCTTTGAAGCGCCCTACAGATCCTATTCGCCGGGGTATGTGCAGCAGTTCAATTTGGACATCCAGAGAGAACTCCCCGGCGGCATCTTCGTTGACGCCGCGTACGCCGGGTCCCGAGGCGTGCATTTGGCGAGTTCAAATAACGTGTCCATTAACAACCTTCCCGACTCGTTTTACGCCCAAGCACAACAGCAGTTGAACGCAGGCCAGCCTGTCTCAATCATTCAGCCGGTTCCGAACCCATTCCAGGGGATCACAACTGTCAGTGGGTTAAACCCGACATCGAACCCTACGATTCTCGCCGGCCAATTGGACCGTCCCAACCCAGAGTACAGCGGTTTGTCCCTTGTCGGGGATGGTTGCTGCAGCAGCAACTATAATTCGTTCCAGCTCACAGCCACGAAACGGTTCAAGGATGGCGGAACCTTCCTGGCTGCCTACACCAACGCTAAGTTGCTAAGCAACACAGACACGCTGACAACCTGGCTAGAAGGCGGCGTCGGCGCACCGCAAGACTGGAACAACCTCAAAGGAGAGAAGTCACTCTCCTCGCAGGATGTGTCCCAGCGTCTTGTGATCAGCTACGTCTATGACCTGCCCTTTGGTCACGGCCAGAGGTACATGTCCGATGCTTCCGGCGTAGTGGGCAAGGTCGTTTCCGGCTGGGGAGTTGATGGTGTTACCACATTTCAAAAGGGCTTCCCTGTGCCAATCTCTTTCGGTGGATCCAACGGGATTTCGCAGAACGGATTCTCACAAAACTTTCAACTGCGTCCAAATGTTGTACCAGGATGCAACAAGAGTGCGGCGCATACGATCGCGCCGGGCACGACTAACAATGTCGTTTGGTTTAACACGAGCTGCTTCGTGGCTCCTGCAGAGTGGGGTTTCGGCGACGAATCGCGCGTTGATGCCACAATTCGAGGCGCGGGGATCAATAACTGGGACTTTGCGTTATTTAAGACGACGAATTTCGGTCCGGAGAATAAACTCGGTTTGCAGTTCCGGTCGGAGTTCTTTAATACGTTCAATCGCGTCCAGTTTGGTCCTCCAGGCAATACTCTAGGCAGCAGCACTTTCGGTATCGTGAACAGCCAGCTGAACACTCCACGCCTGATTCAGTTTGCTTTGAAGTTCCTGTTCTAGCGCGTGAGTGGGACGAAGGTGGATGCCTCCCCCCGGCATCCACCTTTCGTTCTTCTAACTTCCAGCAGACATCCTCAGCGAAGCGCTCGTGCACTCGGCTCTGACAATTGCGATCTCTCTGTTTCGAGTCCGCAGCACAGCTGGACGCCATGACCGTCACGGTCGAAGTTCCGTCCGCAAGCCTTGCGCCCTCTATGCGTCTGCGCGCGCCTTCTGCTAACCTTGCCTTTGTCCCACCGGAGCCCAAAAAAGATCGCATGAAGCGCCATATCTCACGACGTGATTTCCTGGAAACGTTTGCCGCCATGGGCATCGCGCTGCCCGCGACCTCTTCTCTATTTGATGCGAAGCATCCGCGCGGCCTGGACTTCAACCACGTGAATTCCCCCACGCCGCAGAAGTACCTGATCGAAACCATGGGCGGCGGCGTGGCGCTCTTCGACTACAACAACGACGGCCTACTCGATATTTTCCTGGTGAATAGCGGACAGCTTACGAATCCGATGCATCCACCCGAAACCTTCGACCGGCACGATCCGCGCAATTGGAATC
>JGI12635J15846_10003255_pt1 | contig 14161 bp, 12 predicted proteins | sample BlaSpr_A8_OM2_M2_FD_15846 | JGI IMG/M metagenome (IMG submission 15846) | reverse complement strand
CACTTGCGAAGTCGAAGGACCCCTTGCATCATCGTGCGCCCAAGTCCCTACTAGGAATTTCTATCTCTGCCCCTGCATCAGACCGTCGGTCACGAGGCGCCCGCGCGATTCACCTCGCCAGCGAGTTTTGGTTTCATCGCGAGCATGCGACGTGTCAGAGGCGGGAACGGAGGTGTCAAGCTCGGGGGCTTTCACTCTTTGTGTTCTCCGCCTCCGCCGCCAGCCCCCTCACGATCTCCTTAAACACCTGCCCCCGATGCTCGTAGCTCTTAAACTGATCGAAGCTCGCGCAAGCCGGTGCCAGCAACACCACATCGCCCGCCTGCGCCGCCGCGTTCGCCTTGCGCACAGCGTGCTCCAAAGTCTCTGCATGCTCCACTTCAGTGCCTTTGATCTGTGACTCAATCTTCTCCGCCGCCGCGCCAATCGTGTACACGCGCTTCACCCGCTCCCGCAGCAAATCGTTCAGAACGCTGTAATCGCTGCCCTTATCCTTGCCGCCAAGAATCAGGTGAATGTCCCCCGGGAACGATTCCAGCGCTTTGATGGTCGCGTCCACATTCGTGGCCTTCGAATCGTTGTAGTAATCCACGCCCCGGATCGTGGCCACAAACTCCAACCGGTGTTCGACCGCCTTGAAGTCGCGCACCGCCTGCCGAATCTTCTCCGGCGCGCATCCCATCAGCGCGCCAGCGCACACCGCCGCCAGCACGTTCTCCAGGTTGTGGGCGCCCTTTAACGGAATTTCGGAAGCCAACATAATCTCCCGTTGCCGCTCCTCGTCGCGAAACAAAATATTCCCTTCGCGCACCCACGCCCCCAACTTCACTTCTTTTTGCCGGCTGAACCAGAACACCTGCGCCCGCGTGCGCTCCGCCATCGCCACACAGGTAGGATCATCCGCATTTAGCACCGCAAAATCGTTGCCGTGCTGATTCTCAAACATGCGCGCCTTCGCATCAACATAGGCGTCAAATGTGCGGTGCCGGTCCAGATGATCGGGCGTCACATTCAACACCACGGCAATCTTCGGATGAAATGTCTGAATCGTCTCCAGTTGAAAGCTCGACACTTCCAGCACAATCACCGTTTCCGGCTTCGCCCGCTCCGCAAGCGAGATTGCCGGAGTGCCAATGTTCCCTCCCACCAGCGTCGGCAACCCTCCCGCCGTCAGAATCTCTCCGGTCAGCGTCGTGGTCGTAGTCTTTCCATTCGATCCAGTGATAGCCACGATCGGCCCCGGCAAAAACTGCGCCGCCAGTTCAATCTCGCCGATCACCATCTCGCCCAAAGACCGCGCCTGTTGCAGCAAAGACGCATCCACCGGAACCCCCGGGCTCACCACAATCAAATCCTGTCCCCGGAACGTGCGCTCGCCATGACCTCCGGTCTCAACCGTGATGCCATGATCGAGCAGCACCGGAATCTCATTACGCAACTCGTCCCCACTCTTGGTATCGGAAACCGTAACCCGCGCTCCATGCGCCTTCAGAAAGAGCGCCGAAGCCACCCCGGACTTCCCTAGCCCCACCACCAGCACGCGTTTGTCTTTGAGTTCCATTAAATGCATTTCACCACAGAGTCACAGAGACACAGAGAAAACCAAGGCAAATAAAAAACTCCAAGGACAGACACCAAACTATAATCCAGCGTTGTTGCAGACAGACATGGTGTTGGTTTTCTCTGTGTCTCTGTGACTCTGTGGTGAACTGCCCTTATCCCAATCGCCCTCTACCTCAACTTCAGCGTCGTCAACGCAAACAACGCGAACACCAGCGACGCAATCCAAAACCGCACAATAATCTTCGACTCCGACCATCCCATCAGTTCGAAATGATGATGGATCGGCGCCATCTTGAATATCCTTTTCTTGCGCAGCTTGTACGACCCCACCTGCAAGATCACCGACATCGCCTCGATTACAAACACTCCTCCAATAAATGGCAGCAGCAATTCCTGTTTGATGATTACTGCCACAGTGCCAATCGCTCCGCCCAGCGCGAGCGATCCCACATCGCCCATAAACACCTCTGCGGGATGCGCGTTGTACCATAGAAACCCAATCGACGACCCCACCATCGCCCCGCAAAAAATCGTCAACTCGCCCACCTGCGGCATCTTCGGAATTTCCAGATATGTCGCGAACGTCGCGTGCCCACTCACATAAGTCAACATGGTCAACGCGCCCGCTGCAATCACCGTGCACCCGATCGCCAGCCCGTCCAATCCGTCCGTAAGGTTCACGGCGTTGCTCGATCCCACAATCACCAGCGCAACAAACGCAATGAAGGGCAGAAACGCCAGCGGCCACAAGTGCGGATAATGCTCCAGGGTCTGCACCACCAGGTTGGGATGAAACTGCTTGATGAAAGGCACGATCAACTTGGTCGAATACAGCCCATGGTTCTGCATCGCAATCAGCATCACCGCGATCACCACGCTGGTCGCGATCTGCAGTCCCAGCTTCGCCCGTCCCGTCAAACCCAGATTTCGACGGTGCACCACCTTGGTGTAATCGTCAGTAAATCCAATCGCCGCAAATGCGCAAGTGGCAAATACCGCCACCCAAACGAAGCGGTTGCTCAAGTCCGCCCACAGCAGCGTCGGAACCACAATCGCAATCGCGATCAGCAAGCCGCCCATGGTCGGCGTTCCCGCTTTTTTCTGATGCGCCTTCGGACCCTCTTCGCGGATGTACTGTCCAATCTGGAATTCGCGCAGCCGGTTGATCACCAGCGGACCCACGATGAGCGCGGTAAACAGTGCGGTAAGGCTGGCGAACGCAGTGCGAAACGTCAAATAGCGAAAGATGCGAAACGGCGGAAAATAATGTTGCAGCTTCACGAACAACAGCCAATAGAGCAATCAGCCTCCGTCTCGCGATTGTGTCAGTTACCACCGTCGCGACGAGTCTTCCAGATTTCTAACGCCTTCTCCAACTTCACCCCGCGCGAAGCTTTCAAAAGCACTGCGTCGCCATCCCGCGCCTCGCGTGCCAGCCATTCGCCGGCTTTCTCGGAATCGGCTGCAAACTCGGCGCGCATCCCCGCCTGCTTTGCTGCGCCCACCATCGCCTCAGCGAGGCCGCGCACGCCCAGCAACACATCGATTTTTTTCCCGGCGATATGTTCCCCGGCTTGCCGATGCAGCTCTTCGCCCGCCGGCCCCAGTTCCAGCATCTCCCCCGCAACCACGATGCGCCGTTTAGCCGCCATCCTCGCCAACGCATCCACCATTGCATCCAGGGCCTTTGGATTCGAATTGTAGCAATCGTTGATCACCGTGATGTTACCCACTTGAAGAACCTGACCACGCTTATCGGCCGCAGCCAAACTTGCCAGCGCCGCCACCGCCTCTGAAGGCTTCATCCCGCGCTCTAAGCCGACCGCAACTGCCGCCAGCGCATTCAGCACGTTATGCTCACCCACCAGCGGGAGAACCGCGTGTTCACGCACGCCTCCTATCACCACATCGAATTCAACCCCCTCGCGCCCCTTCGTCTGTATTTTTTCCGCACGCACGTCCGCTGTCGATCGAGTGCCATACATCACAACTTTCCCTTTGAACCCGCGCCCGAACTGCGAGACGTAATCGTCATCGGAGTTCAACACCGCTGTGCCATTCGCCGGCAGCGACTCGATTAATTCATATTTCGCCCGCGCAATCCCCGCCAGCGAATCAAAAAACTCCAAATGCACCGGCGCGACGTTCGTCACCACTCCAACCTCCGGATGCGCAATTGTCGCCAGCGCCCGGATTTCCCCCGGATGCGACATGCCCATCTCTATCACCGCCACCTCATATCCTGGCTCCAGTTTCAAGAGCATCAACGGCAAGCCGAAATGATTATTAAAATTTCCTTCGGACTTCAGCACGCGAAAGCGCGCGCTCAACACGTGCGCAATCGCTTCCTTCGTCGTCGTCTTTCCCGCTGACCCGGTCACTCCCACAAGCGTCTTGCCCCACAACTTCCGGACCGCTTTAGCCAAAGTTTGCAGCGCTACCAAGGTGTCTTCAACCGCCAGAAGCCGGGCCTTGTTCGCGTAGCGTCCCAACTGTTCTTTACCCACCACCGCCGCGACCGCGCCCTTTTCCAAAGCCTGCTGCACAAAATCGTGGCCATCCAGTCGCTCCCCCTTCACCGCAAAAAACAGCTGCCCCGCCCCGAGCGTCCTCGAATCAATGGAGTACCCCTCAACCACCTCTTCCGCCGAAAAATCTCCCTTCGCAGAAATGAATTCAGCGATCTTGGAAAGCGTGAGCTTCATCCTTTGTCATCCTGAGCGAAGGTTGCGCTTCGCGAACGCGAAGCACAACCGTAGTCGAAGGACCCCATGTTTGCTGGCATTACCACCTGCTTCGCAAGGCATTCCTATCACTGCCTCATCTTCACCCCTTTCGCTCGCCAAATGAGTCACGAACTCCTCAACTCCCCGCCCCAACCGCCTCCCCCTCAAACCCCGCCCCTCGTAGAGCCTCCCGCGCCACTTCCAGATCATCAAACGGAACCGATCCCTCCCGCGTCGCTTGCACCTTCTCGTGCCCTTTGCCCGCAAGCAGCACAATATCTCCCGGTCGCGCTTCAGCAATTGCCAAGGCAATCGCCTTCCGACGATCCGCTTCCACGCTGTACCTCACTCCAGTTTTCTGCAAACCCACCAGCGCATCATTAATAATCTTCAGCGGATCTTCGGTGCGCGGATTGTCCGACGTCAGCACCACAAAATCGCTGCCCCGCCCCGCCGCCTCGCCCATCAAAGGACGCTTGGCACGATCGCGATCTCCGCCGCAGCCGAAGACCGTTAAAACACGCCCCTTAGTCCCCACGCTCGAAACCAATTCCCGTGCCAATGCTGTCAGATTTCGCAACGCATCATCGGTATGCGCATAATCCACCACCACCGTAAATGGCTGACCGCAATCGACCCGCTCAAACCTTCCCGGAACGCACGCCAGCTTGTCGATTCCCGCCGCAATCGCCTCCGCCGAACACCCTCGGGCAAAGCCCACCCCCGCCGCCGCCAGAATGTTGTACACATTCACCCGTCCAATCAGCGACGAGAACACTGCAATCTTTCCCGTGGGCGCAACCAAATCAAACCGCGTTCCGCGCGTCGTTATCTCCACTTTCTCCGCGCGCAAATCGCCGCACTTCCATCCATACTTCAGCACTACGGAACTTCGCTTCCGGCTGAACTCCGCCAGCTTCGCTCCAGCCTCGTCGTCCACATTGGTCACCACTGCGCGCGGCGCATCGGTTCCGCACCCTTCAAACAGAACCTTCTTCGCCGCGAAATATTCTTCCATGCTCTTGTGATAATCGAGATGATCGCGGGTCAAATTGGTAAACACAGCCACATCAAACGGCACCCAGTAAACGCGCTCCTGCGCCAGAGCATGCGAGGAGACCTCCATTACCGCCTCGGTCGCTCCGTTTCCCAGCGCTTCATTCAGAATGCGATTCAGATCGAGCGCCTCTGGCGTGGTGTGCGGCGCCGGTAAAACTTTTCCCGCCACGTGATATTCAATCGTCCCAATCACCGCGCTCTTTCGCCCCGCCGCCGTTAGAATCGCTTCCACTAGAAACGCCGTGGTGCTCTTCCCATTCGTGCCGGTAATCCCCGTAATTGCAATCCGCTCAGCCGGCTTCTTATAAAAATTCGCGCTCACTCGCGCCAGCGCCCGCCGTCCATGCGAAACCGCGGCCCACGCCACGCCCTCGCGCGGCTTCTCCGCCGCCGAATCCGTGACTATCGCCACCGCTCCCGCCTGAATTGCCTGATCGATAAATCGTTTGCCGTCGCTCGATTCCCCGCGCATGGCCACAAACACGCAACCCGGCTTCACCCGTCGCGAGTCGTATTCCACACCACTTACGATCGGATCCCCGCTCTGCGCGAGAACTTCCGCCCCATCCAGCACCTGTTGGAAGGTCATTACCGGGAATTATATGGCACGGGGACCGCTCGGAAAGAATTGCTGATCGCTGATTCTTGATTGCTGATTAGGAATTAGCAATCGTCCCCTAATGGTTTCCAATCAGAAATCAACAATCAAAAATCAACAATTCGTTGCTGGATAAATCCTTTTACGAATGCCGCGAGGTTACCAACGGCACGTTCCCCGCCTGGCCGCCTGGCGCTAACATTTCTTCTATGTCTACCGGAACCGGCCAGGCTAAATACCGCTGCGCGCAATGTGAAATGCCCGAATCCCAGTGCGAGTGCGACAAATATTGCTGCCTCTGCCAGACCACGCTCGACGTTCGGATTTGCGAGGACGGCCTGCTGTACTGCGAACCCTGCCGCTCCGCCTGCGATTACAAAACCTCCGAATAGCCAGCAACATTCTGCCCGCCAAATCAAACCACAACCGCTTCCTTATATTCTCCAAACACGCGCCGCATCGCGTCTGAAATCTCGCCTACGGTTGCATAAGCTTCCACAGCCTCCAGAATCCTCGGCATCACGTTCTCTCCCACGCGAGCCGCATCCTCCACTTTCTTCAAGGCTTCTTTACATGGCCCCGCATCGCGACGCGACCGCAGCGCTCGCACGCGCTCAATCTGTTTCGGCTCCAGCGCTGGGTCGATTTTCTGAATTGGAATCGCTTTTTCCTCTTGCACTTCGAACCGATTCACTCCTACCACGATCGCTTCCTCACGGTCCACCGCTTGCTGATACTCATACGCCGCGTTTTGAATTTCCTGCTGCACAAACCCGCGCTCGATCGCTTTCAGCATTCCACCCATTACTTCGATCTTTCCCAGGTATTCGGCAGCGCGTTTCTCAATTTCATTCGTCAGCGCTTCGATGTAATACGAACCCGCCAGCGGATCGATCGTCTGCGGCGCGCCCGATTCGTAGGCAATCACCTGCTGTGTGCGCAGCGCAATCCGCGCCGCCTGCTCAGTGGGCAGCGCCAGCGCTTCGTCATATGAGTTCGTATGCAACGACTGCGTCCCGCCCAAAACCGCCGCCAGCGCCTGAATCGCCGTCCGCACAATATTGTTTTCCGGCTGCTGCGCCGTCAGCGTCGATCCAGCGGTCTGCGTGTGAAAGCGCAGCATCCACGACCGCGGATTCTTCGCCTTGAAATGCTCCCGCATGATCCGCGCCCACATTCTCCGCGCCGCGCGGAACTTCGCCACTTCTTCCAGAAAATTGCTGTGCGCATTGAAGAAAAAAGACAAGCGCGGCGCAAACTCGTCCACATCCAGCCCGGCATTGATCGCCGCCTCCACATATGCCATGCCGTTGCCCAGTGTGAACGCCACCTCCTGCACCGCCGTCGATCCCGCCTCGCGCATGTGATAACCCGAAATCGAAATCGTATTCCACTCCGGCACATTCTCTTTTGCCCACGAAAACATGTCTGTGATCACTCGCATCGCCTGCCGAGGCGGATAAATATAGGTCCCCCGCGCAATGTATTCCTTCAACACATCGTTCTGCACCGTCCCCGAAAGCTTGCTCATGTCCGCACCCTGCCGCCGCGCCACCGCCACATACAGCGCCAGCAGAATCGAGCCAGTCGCATTGATCGTCATCGATGTAGAAATCTTGGTCAGTTCGATCCCGGCGAACAACCTCTCCATATCCTCGATCGAGTCAATCGCCACTCCCACCTTGCCCACTTCACCCGCGGCCAGCGCATGATCCGAATCCATCCCGATCTGCGTGGGCAAATCAAACGCCACCGAAAGCCCCGTGGTTCCATTTGCCAATAAATATTTGTAGCGCTTGTTCGATTCCTCGGCGTCGCCCATGCCCGCATACTGCCGCATCGTCCACAACCGTCCGCGGTACATCGTCGCCTGCACGCCCCGCGTGAACGGATATTCGCCCGGATACCCTACCTCACCCTCATAGTCCGTCCCCTTCAGATCCGCCGGCGTGTAGAGCGGCTTCACGGCAATGTGGGAAGAAGTTTCCGGATCAAGCGAAACCGCGCTGCTCCCACCGGACATTCGACCTTTCAGATCTGATCCAGCCATGACTTTAACTTCCTTAGTGAATCTTAGTGCCCTCTGTGGTGAATGGTTTTGACTCTCCTGCGTGCACCTTAGTTCCCTTCGTGGTGCATGGTTTTGCTCTTCCGCCGAACCCTCCAGAACGAACTCACTCCAAACCAAGCGAACGTCACAGTGAAACAAATTGCTACCGCAACCCGCCCGAAACCAGCCTTCCCCGCCTGATATTTCGCGTACTCATGCGCCGCTCCAGCCCCGCCGCTCGCGGACATGATCAGGAAGACAAGTCCCGTAACTTCCAGCCACAACTGGTGTAACACTTTCCCGAAAGCGCGGGCGGTAGTCCACACGGCACCTTTTACCGCACGCGCCGTCCGGCTGCGCTTCACCTGCTGTCCGGCGACGCGCGCGACTACCCCTACCTTTTGTGCGGTAGAAACCTTACTCACGACTCGATTTTAACAGTCTCCCGGTCTACAATGACGCAAACCTGTGCTTCGCGCTAAACCGTTCCGCCGCCGCAGGCATCTAATGGAACAAGAACGGCAATTCGGGGGAGACCGCGTGGACGATCGATTGAAAGAACTCATGAAGGAACTTGGCGAAGCCATCAACGAATCTCTCTCCGATTCCGAACAGATCGCCGAAGTCGTCTCCCGCATTAAGGAAGGCGGCTACGATATTTTTCTCGTCCTCGAAGCCACCATCGGTGTCAGCAAGCAGGGCGACAAGAACGCCGATAAGACTTCTCTTGTCACCACTCTTTCCACCAACCCTGAATTCAAAGTCAACGATCAGGATCTCAAATTCCTCAAGTCCCTCCGCATTAAGGTCGAAGAAAAATAGCTTCCAGAAACCCTCGACAAATTATGTGGCGACAGCCGCCCTCGGCTGTCCCGGCTTGGGCGAAGCCCAGCCGGCGCCTGCCACAAGCCCCGACTTGGTTCCCATCCGCGAAAAGCGCAAGACGAAGTGCGTTTCGCCGATGTTTCAGTGGGCCCGATCCGTCAATTAAGAGTTAGCCCTCCTTCCGTTCCATACCGTACCCGGCAACATTCCGTCCTGTGCTACCATCTACTGTTTTCCGGCGAGGCCGTTTCCGCGACGCACCTCCGCCGGGGTCAGAGCCAGTCCGATGAAAGACACCCTCGGAGTTCTTCTCGCAGGCGGCGCCGGAGAACGCCTCTATCCTCTTACCCGCGACCGCGCCAAGCCTGCTGTCACCTTCGGCGGAATGTACCGCATCATCGACATCACTCTTTCCAACTGCCTCAACTCAGACCTTCGCTGCGTCTACATCCTCACCCAATACAAAGCTCTCTCGCTGAACCGCCACATCCGCGAAGGCTGGAACATCCTCGGCCGCGAAGTCGGAGAGTTCATCGAAGTCCTGCCGCCCATGAAGCGCGTCAGCGACCAGTGGTATCAGGGCACTGCCGACGCCGTTTATCAGAACATTTATTCCATCGGCTCCGAGCAGCCCAAACACGTTCTGATTCTCTCCGGCGATCACATCTACAAAATGGATTACGGCAAAATGATGAAGCAGCATCTCGATGCCGCTGCTGACATCACCCTGGCGACCATCCAAATCGACCTCGACGAAACCGTCCGCTTCGGAGTGGTCGACGTCGACAATGATGGCCGCATCAACGGCTTTGAGGAAAAGCCCAAAGAAACCAAGCTGCGCTCTCCGTGGAATCCAAACAAAGTCGCCGGATCGATGGGTGTCTATCTCTTCAATGCCGACGTCCTCATTCCGGTTCTTCTCAAAGACGCCGAAGATCCCACCTCCAGCCACGATTTCGGCAAAGACATTCTGCCCAAGATGGTCGACGACTACCGCGTCTTCGCCTATGACTTCCTCGACGAAAATAAAAAAGAGGCGCTCTACTGGCGCGACGTGGGCACGCTGGAGGCCTACTACGAAGCCAACATGGATATCGTCGCCGTCTCGCCCATCTTCAATCTTTACGATCACGAGTGGCCCATTCGCACTCACCAGCGCCAATATCCGCCCGCGAAATTTGTCTTCGCGGAAAAAGATCGCATGGGCACCGCGCTCGACTCCATCGTCTCCAACGGCTGCATCGTCTCCGGCGGCACGGTCAGGAATTCCATTCTCTCGCCCGACGTCCGCGTAAACTCTTATTCCGACGTCGATTCCTCCATCCTCTTCTCGCACGTCGCCATCGGACGCCACTGCCGCGTCCGCCGCTGCATCATCGACCGCAACGTCCATCTCCCCGAAGGCACCACCATCGGCTACGACACCGAAGCCGACCGCTCCCGCTACTTCGTCACCGATAGCGGCATCACCGTCGTCACCCGCGATTACTCGCTGTTCGAAAATCCGGTGACCGTGGATTACTTCACCAGCGAGTGAAATGCCACTTTCCTGCCTTGCCCAGTATTCGGAGGAACCGTGCCAACCGAATTCGTCAGAAAATTTATACTTCTCGTGATTGCGCTCGCAGCGCCCTTCTCCTTTTCCCAATCATCTGCCCGCACCGACTGGGCCTTCGCGGTTTCCGGAGACTCGCGCAACTGCGGCGATATCGTGATGCCGGCCATCGCAAGCAGCGTCCTCCATCAGCCCAACGTCGCCTTTTATTGGCACCTTGGCGACTTCCGCCTCATGTCCGATGTCGACGAAGATATGCGGCAGCGATATGGCGATAAACTATCTGTCACCGACTACTGGCGCGACGCTTGGGGCGATTTTATTGCCAACCAAGTCGTGCCTTTCGGATCGCTGCCCGTTTACCTTGGAATCGGCAACCACGAACTGGCGGGCAACAAGTCGCCCGCCGACTTCCTCACCCAGTTCGCCTACTGGCTCGACACGCCCGAACTGCACACGCAAAGGTTGAACGAATACTCCCAGGACGGCACACTGAAGCCGTTCTATCACTGGAAACACGGGCAAGTGGATTTTATTTATCTCGATAACTCGGGCGATGATGGTTTTGGCGCTCAGCAGATGCAGTGGTTCGAGGACGTGCTCACCCGCGACAAGTCCGACCCGGAGGTTAAGGCCTTAGTGCTGGGGATGCATCGAGCCCTTCCCAACAGCAATGCCTGCGGTCATAGCATGAACGGAGACCTAGACCATCCTAGCGACAAAGGAACCACCAGCGGCCGCAGGGCCTACCTCGACCTGGTGAAATTCAAACACGATACAAATAAATTTGTGTACATCCTGGCGAGCCACTCGCATTTCTACATGCAGGATATTTTTTCGACGGACTACTGGAAAGACTCGGCGCACGGCGGCACGGTTCTGCCGGGCTGGATCGTTGGAACCGCGGGCGCTCAGCGCTATCCGCTCCCCGAGGAGGTGCCAGCCGAGGTTCTGGCCCAACTAAAGGCAGAAACCAAGGTCGCTGGATATCTTCTCGGAACCGTCCGCCCAGACGGTTCCATCGACTTCGCCTTCAAGAAAGTGTTGAGGAATGACGTCCCCGCAGCTGTGAATAAAATGTACGAAGACAAGTTTACAAAGTGGTGCTTTGAGGAAAACTACAACGACCACCAGCACCCCCGCCCACCATCTTGCAACGATAAGTAAGTGAAGACGGCATGGCGAGTCGAAATGGATTGTCATCCTGAAGCCCGCGTTCTTTGCGGGCTGAAGAATCTCTGTACTCGCAGACAGCACTCCCTTCACGCGAGAACAATATCCAGGCCCGCGGCATCAACGAATGCCCGAAAATCCCTATCTCGTGTGATCAGCGATGTCCCCGAGTCAATGCAACTCTGCGCAATGAGCGCATCCCCCAGACGCGCCTTGCGGCGCTTTGACAGAACCTTCGCCCGCAAACCTCCTGCCCGCTGCCAATAGCCTACTTCCACGGCGATCAGAGGAACTTGGACGAGCGTCTCGGCAACATTGGGAGCAAGCCGCGCGTCGCTTAACAGCTCGGTAAGTACGACCGGCACCATCAGCACCTGCCGGTCTGCGAGCGCCTTGTCGAGCAACAGCGTATCTTGGCCAGACTCACCCTCGAGAAAGGCAATCCAAGTGCTCGTGTCAGCTGCGATCATTGGTTAGGCAATCATTCGTTGGACAATCATGGTAGGACAATCATTGTTAGAGTAATCAGGATTAGAGAATCCGGATTCAGCGATCTTCGACTAGACGATCGCCGATTGAACGATGAAGACCCAATCGTCAACGATCGGCTTTCAATTCGGCCGCGGTGCGGGAAAAACGGACCTTGCCATGCAGTAGCCGCAGCCGCTCGTAGGTCTTCGATGCAGCCACCAGTTGCAGGCCGGTACGCACGGTTTGAGTAATCCCCGCTCCGCTCGCCTGTTGCGCTCTCTCCAGCAACTCCCCCGGAATCTCCACTGTGATTTTGCGCGCCGCTTCCATATTCCTAATATACCATAGTCGATACCAGCATTGAATATGGTGGACTCGGCGAAAGCACGGACCGGGATGGTCCAAAATTTTCGCCGTTACTCAGTCAACAAACGTGGACATGCAAAACCAGCCTCCGCGCACCATTTCCTCCACTGCTACAATTCCCTGTTTTGACGAAACTCGCCTCGCAAGAACTTTGGGCAGCACATCCACGTACTGTCTTGTGAGAAACGCGCATTCAAGTTTAAGAGTCTGGTTTCGCTGAAAGCTGACGGCTGATAGCTGACAGCCGCTTTTCCGGGGAGCTTCAACTTTTGGAAGACGTCCAGGTAGTCGCGATGCTGGTCCGCCGCTGTGTAGCCGGCGACGCCGCTGCCTGGGAAGAAATCGTTCAAGCCTACAACCGCCGTATCTATAACATCTGCTACCGCTTCGCCGGCTCCGCCAACGACGCCGAAGACCTCACCCAGGAAGTTTTCATCAAGATGTACCGCACGCTTTCCAGTTACGACCACACCAGAGGCGCTTTCGTCACCTGGGTCACCACCATCACCCGCAACCTGCTGGTCGATCATTTCCGCAAGACCAAGCAGGACCGCGTCACCGACTCGCTCGACGCCCAATCCCCGCACGAAGACGCCTTACCTCTGAGCGAGCAAATTCAGGACCATTCCGCCGCTCCCGACGCCCGCGTGCGCAGCCGCGAGGTCGGCGAAACCGTTCACGCCGCCTTGGCCAAGCTCTCGCCAGAGTTACGCGAAGCAGTGATTCTAAGAGACTTACAGGATTTTGATTACAAAGAAATCGCTACCGTTTTGAAGGTTCCGGAGGGTACTGTGAAAAGCCGAATAAATCGTGGCCGCGCGGAACTAGCGCGCCTGTTACAACGTACCTATAGGCAGGTGATGTGATGCCAGACCTAACCAGCAACGGAATGCCGTGTCACGAGTTCGATGGCTTGCTCACGGACGCGCTCGATGGCGTTCTGACCGGCCTGCAACTCGACCGCTTCCAGGCCCACGCGCGGACTTGCTCCGCCTGCGGGCCGCTGTTCGCCGAAGTCGAGGCGGGCCGCAACTGGCTGAAGGATCTCACGGAGGTGGATCCTCCAGCCAGCCTGGTCAATAATATCCTGGCATCCACGACGGGCGTTGACTCCCAACGCCTGCGGGTGAACGTGTCCGTGCCGCAGCCGCGCACTTCGCAGCTCGGCGCTTCGTGGTGGGAACGGGTGCAAGCCTCGATCTCAGGGGCGATGCAGCCCATCTGGGCCACAGTCCGGCAGCCGCGGTTCGCCATGTCGTTTGGCATGGCTTTCTTTTCGCTGTCGGTCGGCCTGAGCGTACTCGGCGTAAAACCTGCCGACCTGCGCCAGGTCAGCTTGCGGCCAGCCGCAATCCGCCACACTTACTACAACACGCAAGCCCGCGTTGTCCGTTATTACGATAATATCCGTCTCGTCTACGAAGTTCAGGCCGCGGTGCGCGGAATCAAGCGTAACCTCGCTCCCGCTGAACCTCGATCCAATGAAGCCGCGCCGGAGAAGAAAGACCATAAGAACGACACAACACAACAGCCCGAGCAGAAGCAGGAGCGTAACTACAGCCAGCGAGAAAATAGTCTCATCCTGGCCAGCGCTCCGCTGGGTCCACCTGTCTTTGATCCGTTAAGTCCGGATCTGCCTGTAGTGTCGGTGACCACGTACAGGAGGTTCGTATGAACTGCGCCACTCACAGCGATGCCGCCGCAGTCGCGTTTTGCCGCACTTGCGGCAAGCCGCTCTGCGGCACTTGTACCCGCGACGTCCGCGGAGTCGTCTA
>JGI12635J15846_10003253_pt1 | contig 14162 bp, 14 predicted proteins | sample BlaSpr_A8_OM2_M2_FD_15846 | JGI IMG/M metagenome (IMG submission 15846) | reverse complement strand
CGTGTCGAATGGACTGAGCCTTTCCAGCGGGAATGTCAGGATCGCTGGCGGCAGCACTAGTCGACGCCAGCGGATCTTCGCGGTGACACAAATCGCCGCATCGTTCGTGCTGCTGGCCGGCGCAAGCATGCTGATCACTACGCTGATCGCGCTGCAGAGGACGCAGACCGGCCTGGACACGCAACATGTCCTTGCTATTGACGTTCCCGCAATGTCCTACGGGAAGACGCCGCAGCAGGTCGTCGATTTCTACCGGGAAGCGATGCGTCGGATTGATGCGCTCCCGAGCGTAAGCAAAACGGCGTTCGGCGACGTGGTTCCCTGGCGCGATGGCGACTCGAATTTCAGTTTTCAATTTTCCGGGGATGGTCACGTCCATGCTGACGGCGTGGAGGATCCGCGCGCACAGTCGCGCACAATCTCTCCCGGATTTTTTGCGGCGCTCGGAGTTCCCATTATCGCCGGGCGCGATTTCAACGCGCTCGATGGGCAAAATAATGGAGAGCCCGTCGTGATTGTCAGCGAGACGCTCGCACAGCGCATGTTTCCTAATCAGGATCCGATCAATCGCCATGTCAATTGGACGGATCCCGTATTCCAGTTTTTCCCTGGGACCGAGGCCGAAAGGGCCCGCCTTATGGCACCGCGCCGCATCATCGGCGTCACCGCAGATATCGACGACGGCCACCTCGTTCCTCAGCCGACCGTTACCGTCTATGGTCCTTTGGAAGCGGGTCCCATCTTTGGCGGTCGCCTTTTCATCCACACGGGCGCAAACCCTTATGCGTTGGTCCCGCCGGTCACTCGCCTGATTCGCGAAATGTCCGCCGATCAGCCCGTGGAGCACGCTGCCACGCTGGCGGACGTTCGCGCCGAAGTACTGGCGCCCAATCGCTTGAACTCTTTGGTGTTTGGCGTGTTCGCCGCAGTGGCGTTGGCGATTGCGGTGGTTGGAGTCGCCGGTGTGCTGACGTTTTCGGTTAGCGCGCGGACGCGGGAGTTCGGAATCCGGTTGGCGTTGGGATCGCAGCCGCAGAGTCTTCTCCGAGGCGTGATTGCAGAAGGCGCCGTAATGGCTGCTGCGGGCGTCATTGCGGGCGCGGCATTCGGATTCGTGGTGGCGCGTTTGGCGGGAAGATATTTCCCGGACATGAAGATGCCGGGCGCGTTGCCGCTATTGGTATCGGCGTTCGTGCTGATGACCGTGGCAGTGGTCGCATCGCTGCTGCCCGCCGCCCGGGCTGCGCGGGTCAATGTGATGCAAGCGCTGCGCTCGGAGTGACCCCTCTGTAAATCGAGAGTCAAAATCCTCCACCCTAACGTCGCAAAGTGCGCGTGTCTATGTCACGTTCATTTCGCGTCAGAGGCGGTTTGAGGTGGTAGACTCGAACGTTTTCCGGAGGCACGCCTATGGATATTCAACGGGTCGGAGTGGTGGGCGCGGGTACGATGGGCAACGGGATCGCGCATGTGTTCGCGCGAAGTGGATACAACGTCGTACTGTGCGATGTAGACCAGCGGTTTCTGGACCGCGCGCTCGCGACTGTGACCAGGAATCTGGATCGCGAGGTCGCGAAGAACAAGATTACCGCGGAGGCCAAGGCTGGCGCGTTGAGCCGCATTCGGCCGGTTACGGATCGAGGCGAACTTTCTGACTGCGATTTCGTGATCGAGGCGGCGACCGAGAAATTCGAAATCAAGACGGAAATTTTTCGCGACCTCGACCGTCTGACTCGGCCTGAAATTATTTTGGCATCGAATACTTCTTCCATCTCGATCACCAAGCTGGCGGCGCAGACCAAGCGGCCGGAGCAAGTCATCGGCATGCATTTCTTCAATCCGGTGCCCGTGATGAAGCTGGTGGAGGTCATTCGCGGGCTGGCTACTTCGCAGGAGACGTTTACCAGCGTGCGCGATTTGTCGGTAAAACTGGAAAAGACGCCGGTGGAGGTGAATGACGCGCCGGGCTTCGTTTCTAACCGCGTGCTGATGCCGCTGCTGAACGAGGCTATGTATACCGTGATGGAAGGCGTGGCCACGGCCGAGGCGGTCGATGAGGTGTTCAAGCTGGGAATGGCGCACCCCATGGGGCCGCTGACGCTGGCCGACTTTATTGGACTCGACGTTTGCCTCGACATCATGCGCGTGCTGCAGAACGGGCTGGGCGATCCCAAGTACCGGCCGTGTCCATTGCTCATTAAGATGGTGGACGCGGGGTGGCTGGGGAGGAAGAGCGGGCGTGGGTTCTACAGTTATTGATGATTGTTGGTTGCAGATTTCAGGATGCAGAATGCAGAAGTCAGATTTTGATCTCAGATTTTTGATTGTTGATTGTTGAATGAAAACAAGTGCGAGCGCTGGCGATACTTGGTTCTATTTGCTGGCTGCGGCTTGCGGCATCGGCACGGGTTGGGCCGATGTCGCAGTCAACGATCTGCTGCTCACGGCATTGCTGGTCCTGATGGCGTGCATCCTGCTCGGGATGTTGCGGCCGCGGTGGCCTTGGCGCTGGGTGCTGGTGGTCGGAACCTTTATTCCTCTGACTGAACTGGCGGCTTACGTAATCCTCACGGTGAAGCCGACGCGAGCGCAGGAGTTTGGATCCTTTCTGGCATTTCTGCCCGGAATCGCGGGGGCGTATGGCGGGGCGATCATGCGGCGCGTAATGGATAATTTGAGACAAGGAAAGTAAAGGCGATTGCGCCAAGGTCTTAGGTATTGGGGGTTGGGATGTCGGCCTACCACCTAAGACCTACGACCTGAAGACCTGAAGCCCAAAGGTATCGGATAATCAAAAAGTTACTCCCGATCCACAGGGTGGTCGCGTATGCTGCGAGCATGGGTGTGTGTGTCTCCATGCTGGCAAGTGGGAGCCGCGGAAATTGCGCGGTCGTGGCCAGCGCGTGCACCAAAATTCTGGTCGATGCTGGGATCTCCTGTCGTGAGACCTTCAGGCGGATGAAGACGCTGGGCGAAGATCCGCACACGCTCTCGGCGATTCTCATTACGCACGAGCATTCCGATCACGTCTACGGACTGGCAACGCTGGCCAAGAAGCTGCGCATCCCAGTGTTTATGACGGGGGCGACCCACCAGGCGTGGGCACGGGCCATGCGTAATGAAAAAGGCGAGCGGCCCCAATTGGAGAAATTCGAGCAGTTCGAATCCGGCCATCGCTTTCAAGTGGGCGATATTGAGGTCCGGCCGTTCACCATTCCGCACGATGCAGCCGACCCTGTGGGATTCACCTTTCGCGCCGAGGGCATCAAGGTTGGAGTGGCCACTGATCTAGGATATTTGCCGGTGAGCGTGCGCGACCACCTGCGGGGCTGCGATGTGCTGGTCATGGAATCGAATCACGACCTGGAGATGCTGCGGGGAGGGCCCTACCCGTGGTCTGTAAAGCAGCGGGTCATGAGCCGCGTGGGGCACCTTTCGAACCTGGCTCTCGCCGATTTCCTCACGAACGACTATGATAATAGTGCAACGTTTGTGGTGCTGGCGCATCTGTCAGAGCAGAACAATCATCCCGAGATCGCGCGGAGAGAAGCGGAGAAGGCGCTCGCCACGCGGGGTGGACTGTTCCACAACCGGGTGCTTCTGGCGTCCCAGACTGAGGCCATAGAACCGATTCGCCTGTAACGGGGCCGATTCAGCCGGATTTAGTGTTCTTGTGCTGTTGTTATCCTCCATGAATCAGCAGTGCATTGATCCAATCGTTGGCAAGATTCTGGCGGGCTGGCGCTATGACATTTCTGGCCTGGCGCCGGAGATGCGCGGCGACTACGAAAACCATTTTGCGGCTTGTGAACATTGCCGTAGCCGCCAACAAATTCATCGCATTATCGATGTGGGCCTGATCGCGCTGGCCTCGGTTTCCGCGGGAGTTTTTCTGCTGGCTTTTGGGGTGATCTGGCACTTCGGTCCGCGGCACGCGGTGTGGCTGGAAATTGCTGCCCTGGCGGGATTCGGGCTTTCCGCGCTGATCTGGCTGGGAGTAGCGGTGGCGACCCCGGCTCCGGTGACCGTTCTCGATGCGGCCAAAGAGGGTGCGCGGCGCGTCCACGACCGCTTGCCGGAGGAGATCCGCCAACGGCTCCCTGAAGAACTGCGCATCAAAATTACTGGGACATAAACGGAATGCAGGCAAGCTCGCGGATGATCGCGGTGTTGCTGGTGGGCACTATTTTTGCTGCCTTGCCTGGTGCGCAGGCGCTTTCGTTTTCCGCGCCTTCCGTGGGTCATCCGGCGGGTTGCCACAGCCACGGGCCTGCGATTCCGTCTCCTATGGCCCCCCGCTACCAGTGCTGCGTGACCGGGCACCAGGCCGCCATCCCCAATGCTTCGTTTTCAAGTCGGCCGTTGGACGCGCTGATTTGTGGGTTGGCTGGCAGCCAGCAACCTCGCTGTGGCATTGCGTGCGATCGCCATTTTGTGATGTTTGTAGTTCCTTCCAATAGCCCGCCAGGCGCGGCTCCGTTGCGAATCTAGAAACCATTCATCAGGAACCGAGAGCCTCAGGGGCTAAAGCCCGTGTGTTTTTGCGGGCGCTAGCGGCACGGCTGAAGCCGTGCCCTTCCCAAAATCCGGCTTCCGGCTTCGGTTGGTTGCCGTCGGGGCATTCCCGAAAACAAACATTGATGGAATCGATTTTATGAGGTTTGTCGTGGGGAAATTATTTTCAGGCGTCCTATTGCTGGCTGCGTTGGCGCCAGCAATTGCACAAGAGATCGATGGTGCCGTTGTAAGTCATACGCATGCCGAGAATCTGGCAGCCCCGGCGCAGGACACGTCCATGGGGCAAATGAATATGAGTATGCCGATGGACCAAATGTCATCGCAGTTACCTTCGCCGCATGAAGGGTCAGGAACGGCATGGCAACCGGCTTCTGTGCGCGGCTATGAGTGGATGTGGATGCGCGGCGGTTGGGAGTTGATGGCGCACGGAGTGATCTTCGTGGACTATAACCAGCAAGGTGGTCCGCGCGGCGGCGGAGCCAAGGCCGAGTCGGTGAACTGGGGCATGCTGATGGAACAGCACACGTTGGGAAAGGGAACCATTCTTTTCCAGCAGATGTTTTCAGCGGAATCGCTGACGTCGCCGCATCCGGGATTTCCAGAACTCTTTCAGACGGGGGAGACTTTTCACGGCGAGCCGCTGGTCGATCATCAACATCCGCATAACGTGTTTGCCACATTGGCGATGCTGTACACGGTACCTCTAACCGAAAAACTTTCCTGGGAATTTTATGGCGGCCCAGCAGCGGAGCCAGCGCTCGGCCCCGTCACTTATTTGCATCGGGCTTCGGCGGCAGAACTACCGCTCGCTCCGCTTGGACATCATCTGCAGGATTCAACCCACACGAGTTTCGGAGTGGTCACGACGGGGTTTGTGATCGACCGCGTCAAGCTGGAGGCTTCGGCTTTTAACGGGCGCGAACCGAACGAGGAACGGTGGAGCATCCAGTTGGCGGCGCTGGATTCCTGGTCAGGACGGGCCATAGTTGCGCCTGCCGCCAATTGGACGGCGCAATATAGCATTGGACGTCTGGAACATCCCGAAGCGCTGGAACCGGGCAGCCAGTGGCGACAGTCAGCATCGGTGGAATACAACCGGCCGCTGGCAACGGGCAGTTGGGCGACGACGCTGCTCTGGGGACGCGGGCACAAGATCGCGACGGATACGACGCTGAACAGCTATCTGCTGGAATCGACGCTGAATTTCCGCGAGCGCAACTATGCTTTCTCCCGGCTGGAGTTGGTCGATAAGGACGAACTCTTTCCCCAGGCGCCGGTGCATCCTGTCTACCGGATCGGGGCGTACACGTTCGGCGGCGAGCGCGACTTGATCCACGATCGCGCGTGGCAACTGGGGCTGGGCGCAGATGTGACGTTTTATTCCAAGCCTGCCCTACTCGATTTGGCCTATGGCACCCATCCGGTCTCGTTCCAGATATTTCTGCGGATGCGGCCGGGGAGATCAAACCAACGTCATCATTGAGACACAGAAAAAAGTTTTCCTCGGCGGGATTCCGCCGTAGAATCACTGCAATCCTCCCGCAGTTCGGAGAGAATCACTTTCCATGACTAGGGCCCTCCAAACACTGCGGACGGTGCAGTGGTCGATGCTGGCCAGCATCGTACTCTACGGGATCGTAGGCGAAGTTGTGGGACCGGTTCCGCGGGGAGTCGATCCGACGCTCAGCTACTTGTTCGCTACCTTAAGCGTGGCAATTGTCGGAGCGATCTTCGTGGTGCGGCGAACGCTGGTCTTCCAGGCCGCGGAAAGTCTGGCGACTCATCCCGAAGACAACCTCAGTCTTGAGCATTGGAGAACGGGCTACATTGCGACTTATTGCTTGTGCGAGGCGCTGGCTTTGTTCGGCCTGATTCTGCGTTTTCGCGGCAGCCCGGTGGAAGCGAGCGTGTACTACTACCTGGGCGGTTTCATCCTGCTCTTGTTCTTCTGGCCGAGACAACCGGCGGCCGCCTAATTTTTCCTCGCGGCGGTATGATGTTTCTGAGGTGATCGCATGTCGATTAGTGACCCGGGAGAACTGGCGGGAATGCGCACGGCGGGCGACGTAGTGCGATTCATGCTGGACGCCATGCGGGATCAAGTGCGCCCGGGAATAACCACGGCTGAGCTCGACGAAGTGGGCGCGGGCGTGATGAGGCAGCACGGAGCGCAGTCTGCGCCGGCGCTAGTTTATGGATTTCCTGGGGTGAGTTGCATCAGCCTCAACGAGGAAGCGGTGCACGGGATTCCCGGCAAACGCGCGCTGCAGCAAGGCGATCTGGTGAAGCTCGATGTCACCATCGAGAAAAATGGATTCATGGCGGACGCCGCCGTGACCGTTCCAGTGGGTGAGGTGACCGAGGAACGGCAGAACCTGGTGGCATGCGCAGAGCGCGCCTTCGCGAAGGCGATGCTGGTGGCGCGAGCCGGCTTTCGGATTTGGGAGATTGGACGGGCCGTCGAGCGCGAAGTTCGGCGCAGTGGATTTTCCGTGATTCGTGAGCTGGCGGGACATGGGATTGGCCACACCATCCACGAAGAACCCCGCGTGCCCAACTTTCCGGATGCGCAGTCGAATCAGGTTCTCACCGAGGGTTTAGTGATTACTGTCGAGCCCATTATTGCTGCCGGATAGGGCAGGGGGTTCATCGCGCCGGACAAGTGGACGATGGTCACGGCGGATCGCAGGCCTTCGGCACACTACGAGCATACGCTGGTGATCACCAAGGGCGCGCCGATTCTGCTGACGGCGGCGTGATCATTTCATCGCGGGCCTGGTTTTGGCGAAAGAAGAAGCTGCGAGCAGCGTCTCTACGATGTGCTGATGTGGCAGCTCGCCAGGCCGCGCTTTTCCAGATATTGCTGGTGGTAGTCTTCGGCTGGATAAAACGTCTCGGCCGGAACGATCTGCGTCGCGATCGGATTGGAATAGCGATGCGCCTTCTCCAGCGATTCTTTCGAGGCCTGCGCTTGCGCCTGCTGCTCGGGCGAATGGAAGAAGATCGCAGAGCGATACTGCGAGCCCCAATCCGGCCCCTGGCGGTTTGCCTGCGTGGGGTCGTGGTTCTCCCAGAAGACTTTCAGCAAGTCGGCATACCGAACTTTGGCGGGGTCGAACTCGACTTCCACGGCTTCGGCGTGGCCGGTGCGGTCGGTGCACACTTCTTTATATGTGGGATTCTCGGTCTGGCCGCCGGTATAGCCGACCCGGGTTGAGACCACTCCGGGCATTTGCCGGAAGGTGGCTTCGACTCCCCAGAAACATCCTGCTGCGAATGTAGCCTTTTCCATGAATTTGGCCTCTAAGTATTGGGTTCCGATTCGTATTGTCCCTCATTGGATGATCGAACGCCAGAAAAGTCACAGGCTTGTAAAATCAACAAGATTGAGGCCTCCCGGCGATTGACGCTCTCCCGGAATCACGATAGAGTCCGGAAAGGGTTTTTCAAGGATTCAGTTGCGTGTTGCTTTCGACCAGCCACTTCCCATCCCGGCCTAACACTGTGCAGAAACTAGTGTTCCTTGTTCTGCTGGTTTTGGCCACCACAGACGCCGCGCTGGCCGCCTCAGGGTTCACCTCGCAGACACGCCTCGGCTACCGCACCGGCGACCAATGGGAGCCTGCGATGGCCGCCGACGGGCACGGGCACGTTTACGTTCTCTATCCCCAATACGGCGCCGTTCCCGATTGTCCAACTTGTACGGCCCCGACGGTAGCCCTGGTCATGAGCAACGACAATGGACTGTCCTGGCAGACGTCCCGGGCTCTGCTTCCCTTTCCAACCGGGCAGTTTGATCCGCAGATCGTGGTGGACCCGGTGGACCGGCAAACCGTGTACGCATCGTGGATGCAGAATAATAAACGCGACATTATTGTTGCCCGGTCGCTCGATTTCGGCCGGAACTGGTCGTTTTCGTGGGCCGACCGGGGGCAGGACGACGCCGACAGGCCGGTGCTGACGGTCCGCGGAACCGATGTTTACGTCGGGTTCAACCACGAAGAGAAATTCTTTGTGGCCGCCTCCCATGATGCCGGTCAGACCTTCGCCACAGTACAAGTGAACGTCAACGCCGGGCCGGGATCGTCGCTGGCAGGCGGAGCCACAGTCGATCCGGTGGGCAACGTTTACTTTGGCTGGACCGCCTACGCCCGTCTGGAAGTGCCGAAACGGCCGGTCAGCGTTTACGTAAGCCGCTCGGCCGATGGTGGACGCACGTGGAGCACGTCGCTGCTGGACGTGTCGAGCGCGCCTCCAGACTGTGACGCGCAAAGTTGCGAGACGGGCTATCTTGGTCCGCAAATCGCGCTTGCGTCGGACGCTGCCGGCGCCCTCTACACCCTGTGGAACGCCGGCACCACGAATGGCGGGCCGGAGCGCATTTACTTCTCGTCGTCGACCACCGCGGGAGCGAACTGGTCCGAGCGGGCCAATGTGTCCAATGCGACGCTTGGAGTCGAGCATTCGTTTCCTGCGCTGGTTGCGGGCGCGGCGGGCGATGTTCGCATCGCGTGGATGGATGCAAGAGCAAGAGAAGCGGGTCGCCTCGATCGTCCGTTGTGGAATACCTACTACCGCAGTTCGACCAACGGCGGCGCTACATGGAGCCCCGAGACTCAGCTTTCTGGTCTCGTGCGGGGATACGACTACATCTTGCCTGGCGGCTTCCGCTTTCCGTTCGGGGATTATTTGAGTCTTGCGATCGACGGCGAGGGCACAACGCACGCGGTGTGGGGCGAGGGCCGGAATTACAAGTCTCCAGGATCGATCTGGTACGCTCAGGGACGGTAGATCAGTGACCAGAGGTCGGTGGTGACCAGAAGTCAGTGTTTAGTACCAGTGAAGTCAAGAGCACGGATTACTGATCACTAGCCACTGATCACTGGCCACTCTTACTCCATCAGCATTCCACCCGTGAAATCGGCCAGCCTGGCAATGTGGTGGTCGTGGCACCATTCCTGCAACTCATCCACAATCTTCTCGGTGGCACACGGGTCCCAATAACTGGCGGTGCCAATCTGTACTGCGGTGGCACCCGCCAGCATGAATTCCACGACGTCCGCGGCGCTTGAGATTCCGCCCATGCCGATCACTGGAATTTTCACGGCGTGCGATGCGTCGTACACCATGCGCACCGCGATGGGCTTAATCGCCGGCCCGGAGAGTCCGGCAGTAACGTTGGCGATGCGCGGCTTGCGGGTTTCGGGATCGATGGCCATGGCCACGAACGTGTTGATGACCGACAGCGCGTCGGCGCCTGCTTCCTGTGCGACGTAAGCCATTTGCGCAATGCTGGTCACGTTGGGCGAAAGCTTGACGATCAGGGGACGCCGCGCGACTCGCTTAGCCGTTGCTACAATCTCATCCAGCGAGCGCGGATCGGTGCCAAACTGCAATCCTCCCTGCTCGGTGTTGGGACAGGAAACATTCAATTCATACGCGGCGATCCCTTCGCCTTCGTTGAGAATCTCGATGGTCCGTTCGTAATCTTCGCGAGTGTAGCCGAAAATATTCGCCATCACGACCGTGTTCTTGATGCTCCGCAGATGCGGCAACTTCTCTTCGAGAAACGCCTGCGCCCCGATGTTTTGCAGGCCAATGGCATTCAGCATGCCCGCCGCGGTCTCCCACAAGCGCGGCGGAGGATTGCCGATCATGGGTTCCTTCGACAACCCTTTGACCACAAAACCACCCAGCTTGCCCAGGTGGATCACGTCCTCAAATTCGACTCCGTAGCCGAAGGTGCCGCTGGCCGCGATCACAGGATTCTTGAGTTGAATCCCGGCGAAGCTCACGCTGAGATCGGGATTGGATGGCCCGGAAGTGGAGGAAGAACTCATGGCTGGCCCTCTCCTGCCGGCGTCGCGCTGCGGTGCGAGGGCGCGAGAGCTTCGGTCAGCACTCGACCGACAGAGTGCGTCGGAGCATTAATTCCGAGCAACGATGCGAGGGTGGCCGCCAAGTCGACGGGTTCGGCGTTGGTCCGATAGGTGCCGGGTTGGAACGGCAAGCCGTAAAAGGCCAGGGGAACGTGCGTATCGTAGTTGTAAGGCGACGTATGATCTGTTCCTCTGCTCGGCCCAACGGTGTAGAAATCAGGAACGCCCATCACAAACCAACTTCCTTCCGGCGAATAGCTGTTCAGGTATTTTCGTCCTAGCGGCGTGTTAGGAACTTCACCCGCGGCCAGTTGCGACTTTGTGTAATATCCGCGCAACCCAGCTTGCTTCATGACCTCGCCGACCGCAAGTTCCGCATCGGGTTCGCGCACATGAGCGGCGGCGAAGGCATCTTGATCGAGCCAGGCCAGGGGATAGTCCAGGTGCACATAGGCAGCGGGATGGCCGGGAGAAAGCTTCGCAGTGAGCGCTGTGTTGAACTGCGACTCCAGTTTTCCCGCGTCCAAGTTCGCCGCCGGAATGCGCAGTTTTTTCACTGCGTCGGGTAGCGAGGAAACGCCATGGTCGGCCGACAGCGCAATCCACACATCGGCTAATCCGATTTGATGTCCAAGGAAATTGATGAAACCGGCAAGTTCGCGATCGAGATCAAGCGCCATTTGCTGCATTTCCGGGGAATCCGGACCAACCTGATGGCCAAGAATGTCGTTGGGCGAGAGGCTGATGGAAAGCAAGTCCGTCGCCGGACCGCGACCCACATTTTCGTGCGTCATCAATTCCCTTGCGAATTCGAATTCGTATTCATTGCCGAAGGTAGTGGAGCCGACTACTTCGTAGAAGCCAGCTTCGGATCCGTCTTTGCCCTTGCGGTGCGCGGTGGACCGAAGAGTCTTGCCCTGCGCGTCCTTCCACTCCCGATCCCAATATTGCGCCGGGTGAGCGGAGTTGAAATCCTGCACCCATTTCGGAAGGTTGTCTCGGTAGTACGTGGAGGTGACCCATGCGCCACTCTTCGGTTCGATCCAGTAGGCCGCGTCTCCCGCGAAGCCTGCGGACAGGATGGCGGCGCGGTCTTTCAATGAGATTCCGAAGACGCGGGCCTTTCCTTGCGTAGCCAGCTTGAGTTCATCCCCCAAAGTATCGGCCAGCAGATTGTGCGGGGAGGCACCTGTTTGGTCGCCCGGGACGCCTACCAGTTTCGTGGCGTCATCTTCGACCGAGGTCACCATTCGTTTCTTCTTCTGGTCCCACCATTCGTTCGCGGCAATGCCGTGCCCGTTGCTGTAAGCGCCGGTGAACAGCGTGGAGTGTCCCGGAGCCGTGCGCGTGTTGGCGTAGTTGTAGTTGCAGTTCGGAAAGTAGGCGCCATGGTCGAGGAGAACGCGGAAGCCGGCGTCTCCGAATTGGGCGCGGTAACGCTCCAAGTAATCGCCGCGGAACTGGTCTATCACGATCACCACAACCAGCTTGGGATGGCCGTCGTAAGCGGAGGCGAAGCTGGAAAGCGACAAGGCGATGACAGCCGCAAGGCGTGCCAGAAGAAAAGGAAGGAGCGGGACGAGTGAACTGCGGGACGATCGCATCGCGAAGGTAGTTTACACAGGGGAGCGGGTTAGGCGAAAGGAGGGTCGGTTCCAGCGCGAAGCCCTTAATCTTTCAGGCCCGTGATTTCCTTCGGGCGCCCTCCGACGACAAGGCCGTCGAGCTTCGCTCGACCGGACAGCCGAGGCGGCTGTCCCTACATTAAAACGGCGGCGCCCACGCGTGCATTCTGTAACTGTTTTCCGATACATTAGTTAGTTCCCATGCTTGATCTTAATTTTGTCCGTGAAAATCTGCCTTTGGTGGAAGAAAAGCTGCGCCAGCGCGGCATGGATCCGGCTGCGGTGCTGAAAGACTTTCGCGAAGTCGACACGCAGCGGCGACAGGCCATCACCGAGGCGGAGACTAGCAAGGCTCAGCGCAACAAGGCCTCGGAAGAAATTGCGAAGTTAAAGAAGAGCGGGCAGGACGCCAGTGCGGCTATGGCGCAGACCAAGGATCTGCGAGAGAAGATTCAGACGCTGGAGAAAACGGCGGCGGATCTTGACGCGCGACTGCGCGATATCCTCGCAGGCATTCCTAATCTGCCGCACGCGAGTGTGCCGATCGGCAACAGCGCCGAGCAGAATGTCGAAGTGCGCCGCTGGGGCACGCCGCCCAAGTTTGATTTCACTCCCAAGGCGCATTGGGACTTGGGCGCCAAACTCGGCATCCTCGACCTAGAACGCGCGGTGAAGCTCACCGGCGCGCGCTTCGCGGTCTACTGGGACTTGGGCGCGAAACTGGAGCGGGCACTGATGAACTTCATGCTCGATCTGCACACGCGTCAACATGGCTACACTGAGGTTCTGCCGCCCTATTTAGTGAATTCCGAGTCGATGTACGGCACGGGGCAGCTGCCGAAGTTTGCCGCCGATTCTTTCCGCGTGCCGCACGGCGACAAAGATCTCTGGCTGATTCCCACGGCGGAAGTTCCGGTCACGAATCTTTATCGCGATGAAGTGCTGGACCAGGCGCGGCTGCCGATTTCGCTCACCGCCTACACGCCCTGCTTTCGCAGCGAGGCGGGATCGTACGGGAAAGATGTGCGCGGCATCATCCGGCAGCATCAGTTTCAGAAAGTGGAACTGGTGAAGTTTACGCGCCCGGAAAACTCCTACGAGGAACACGAAAAACTCACGCGCAATGCCGAGGAAGTTTTGCAGAAACTGGGCCTGCATTACCGGACCATGACGTTGTGCACCGGCGACATGGGGGCGTCCTCGGCGAAGACTTACGACATCGAGGTGTGGCTGCCGGGACAGCAACTGTTCCGCGAGATTTCGTCGTGCTCGAATTTCGAGTCCTACCAGGCGCGGCGTGCCAACATTCGCTACCGTCCCGAAGGCAAGAACAAGACCGAATTTGTACATACATTGAACGGTAGCGGGCTGGCCGTGGGCCGAACCTGGGTCGCGATTGTGGAGAATTATCAGCAGTCCGACGGGAGCGTGCTGATTCCCGAAGCGCTGCGGCCTTATGTTGGCGCGGAAAGAATTACGCCGAAGAAGTTTTAGGAAGGCAGGTTTTGGGTTTAGGTTTTGGGTGTTAGGTGCTGCCTGTTTGGGTGTAGAGGCTTTGGCCTCGGACGAATGAGTTTTGATAGCCCAACACCTAAGACCCAACACCCAGGACCCAATTCACATTGCCAAGAGAAGGAGCGGTCACTAGACTTGCAAAGAGCAGAAGTCACAACCACCGCGCCCAGCGCGCCCCTGCCCATGAACGCCATCTGGCGAACAATCCGCGGCTACATTNTGTGGCAATACGAGCGNGGCACGCTGCACTANGACATCATGGTCACGCTGATTATCATTTTTGTTCTNTTCTCGCCGCGCGTGATCAACTTCAACGANAAACCCATTGCGCGGAATCCGCATCCGACTGAAGTGCTGGTGACCACGGACNCGGAGGGCCGCCTGTTCTACCAGGTCGCGGCCAGCGCGGTTTCACCCGGTGACGACCAAGTGGTTCGAGAGCAGTTGCTGCGCATCATCGAACCCATCTCGGGTGCGGTCTCGATTGTGAGTTGCGAGCCGATCTCCGACGGTAAGGGAAAGGTTCAGAGTTACAAAGTTTTAGCCCAGCGAGAGTAGCCGCGGCCAGGCACCAATCCGGAACAGCGAATTCGAAAAGAAAGCTGGAATGAAACGTCTCTCGCTC
>JGI12635J15846_10003251_pt1 | contig 14174 bp, 14 predicted proteins | sample BlaSpr_A8_OM2_M2_FD_15846 | JGI IMG/M metagenome (IMG submission 15846) | reverse complement strand
GCGGCGGCAATTGCGCTTCCCGGCCTTCGCGACGCAGGTCCTCGACGGCTTGCTCGAGAAGCGCGCGGCACTGGTCGAGTTCCTCCGGCACCGTGACCATTGGAATCATCACCTTGAGGTTCCCTGCTGCCGCAGCGCGCGCCAGCGCCCGCAACTGCGCACGAAATACGTCCAGATGTCGCAATAACAGCCGAACCCCGCGCACGCCAAGAAACGGATTTAGGTCTCCGGGTTGCGTCAAACCCGCGATTGGCTTGTCGCCTCCAGCGTCGAGCGTGCGGATAGTCACGGGCCTGCCGGCGGCCCATTCAACCATGCGCTTGTAGATCTGGTATTGCTCTTCCTCGGTTGGGAGTTTTTCGCGCCCCTGAAACAGAAACTCGGTCCGCATCAGACCGATCCCGTCGACGTGAGCAGGATCGAGGTCGTTGAGCTCGGCGAGGCCGGTGACATTGATCATGACCCGAACCAATTCGCCGGTGGCTGTAAGCGCGGGGCCACNGAATGAAGCAACGGCTTGCCGAACCTCCGACTGCTCGGCGCGACGCTGACAATAGTTAGCTTTCATGTCGGTGTCGGGATCGACAATGAGAAACCCCGCGTCGCCATCGAGCAGCGCGCCCCTGCCATTCTCGAGATGATCGACGTCTACTCCGACAATCATCGGCACACCGCGCGATCTGGCGAGAATTGCGACATGGCTGCTGGGGCTTCCCCGGCGCAATACCAACCCTCCGCCCCGCCAATCGGTGGCCAAAAACATAGAAGGAGGCATATCGTCGGCCGCGACGATAGCTCCGACCGGCACGGTTTGATCGGTCTCACCTGCCAGATGTCTGAGCACGCGATCACGCAGATCGCGCAAATCGGACGCACGGGCGCGGAAATAAGGATCGCTGGCACCATCATACGATGCGATCTCCGAATCGATCGCAGCGCTCCACGCCCGATTTGCCACCTCGCCACCGGCGATCGATGCAAACGCCGGAGCTGTAAGGTTATCGTCTTCCACGAGCGCAATCTGGAAAGCGAGAATTGCCTCCGCTTCGTCATCGTCTCCTGCTTCATGCGCGAGCGAGATGAGGTGTGCTTGGGACGCTGCGAGTGCGTCGACGAGGGCTTGGTGCTCCTCCGCCGCAGATCGATGTTGACGGGCATCATACTTCGCGGGAGTCAAACGCACGAGGGGTCCCAACGCGATCCCGGGCGCGGCGGACTTCCCTTCGATGCGACGAGCAGGTCGATGCGTTCTATCGTCCATCCTGAAAATCTCCGTCGACAAGCGTCACGAGCGCTTCCAGTGCGGCCTTCGCATCAGTCCCCTCCGCGCGAAAATAAATCGTCGAATCTTTCGGTGCCTTCGTAGCCATTACCTTGACGATGCTCTTTGCATCGACCCAGGGGCCATCCGGCGACAGACCGAGATCGATACGCGATTCAAAGGCCTTCGCAAGCTTGGTCAACTTGACCGAGGGGCGAGCATGCAACCCGACTTCATGTCGCATCAGCACCGATGCCCGAACCTTATTCATAGCGCTTGCCTCGCATCAGACCGGCGTCAGTTCTTCGGCGGTGCGACGCACGGCCTCAAGGGTCGCTCCCGAAGCCGCTTCGGTCGCCGCCATCACTGCCCCTTCGACGACCGGCGCGTTGCAGACGACGACGCGGTCGCGACGCGATTCGGGCAACATTTCAATCGCCATCTCGCTATTGGTTTCTGCGCCGCCGAGGTCGACCAGAATGGCGACGCCGCTTTCCGACCACGCCCGCTCAATCGCCGCCATGATCGCTTCGACGCTTGTACCCAACCCGCCGTCCGGATCTCCGCCGCACCAGCCGAGCGGCACTTCACGGCCGACCATTTGCTCAACCATCAGCGCAGTGCCCCGCGCCACGTCCGCCGAGTGCGACACAATGACGATTCCAACATTTTCGCTCATGCTAGGCCTTCCATGACATCTGCGACCGCGTCGACTATCAACGCGGAGGATCGTGCGCCGGGATCCATGTGACCGATGCTGCGCTCGCCCAGAAATGACGCGCGACCACGGATCGCCCGCATTGGGATCGTTTTCTCCGCCGCGGCCCTGGCCGTCGCCTTTAGCCGCACCGGGAGCCCGACCCCGCCTTCGCGCAAGACGGCGAGCACGGGGAAAAGTACGTCGAGCATCGTCTTTTGGCCGATATCAGACTTTCCGCGCGCCTTGACCGCTTCGATCGCGGCAGCAAAGGCATCCGCGACCTGCTCACAGGTCACGTCATCTTGAAGGGACTTGCCGAGCGACATGAACAGGGTCCCGTAGAGCGGACCAGACGCGCCGCCAACTCTCATGACAAGGGTCATCCCCACGCCCTTCAGGGACTCGCCAAGGTTTTTGGCGGACAGCTCGTCGACTGCGGCCAGGACAGCTTCGAAGCCGCGGCGCATGTTGGCCCCGTGATCGCCGTCGCCAATGGCGCGATCGAGATCGGTAAGTTCGTCGGCGCTCGCAATCACGCGTTGCGCCACCGTTTCAAACAGAAGTTTGCGAGCCTGACAATCGATCATCATGCACGCCCCCGGAATTCATCGGTAGCGACCCGGTTACCGGCCTGATCGAAATAAAGCGGTTCGGTAAACTCGAGTGAGACGTGATCCCCTGCCTTGAGCTGTTGGACAGGGTCCGCGAGAGTCACGAGCGAATGGGTATCGAGCTTGAGATGAACGTGGTTCTGATCGCCGAGATGCTCCACCCAATGGACCCGGGCGAGTGGTCCCGGACGATCCGCTGAAGAGATTCTGATATGCTCAGTCCGTAAGCCCACGGTTCGCGCGTGAGGCGGCACCGTATCGCTACCCAGAAGCTCGGCGGGAATAAGGTTGATGGCCGGGGTGCCAAGCCGGCTTGCCACATAGGCACTGTTGGGCCGTTCATAAATCTCCCGCGGAGTGCCGAGTTGAATCAGAACCCCCTCGTCCATCACGCCGATCCGATCCGCCATCGTCATGGCCTCAATCTGGTCGTGCGTCACATAGAGGATCGTCGTTCCCAACTCGCGCTGAATGCGTTTGAGCTCAAGGCGCAATTCCGCACGAAGCTTGGCATCCAGCGAGGAGAGCGGCTCGTCCATCAGATAGACAGCAGGCTCGCGGACCAGCGCTCGGCCGATGGCGACCCGCTGCATCTCGCCGCCGGAAAGAGCGGTAGCCCGATTGCCGAGCTTCTGCTCGATATGAAGTAGCTCCGCTACCTGCTGGACCCGACGGCGCACCGCTTTCTCATTCATGCGCCGCGCCGGAGAACGCAGCGGAAAGGCCAGATTGTCGTAGACCGTCAGATGAGGATAAAGCGAATATTGTTGAAATACGAACGCGACGTCGCGTTCGGCCGGCACTTCGTCCGTCACGACGCGCCCCTGGATTACCACATTGCCTCGATCGGGCCGCTCCAGGCCGGCGATCAAACGCAGCGTCGTGGTCTTTCCAGCACCGGTCGGGCCAAGCAGCACGACAAATTCACCGTGCGCGATGGAGAGCGAAAGATCACGGACCGCCTTGACGGTACCGTAGCTCTTGCTGACTTCTACAAGTGCGACCTCAGCCACGGGATCCTCCTGCATAAAGCGCTGAGGGCAGCGCCTGTCCGCTCATCGCGTCGAACAAGGAGAGCCGATCTGGCCGCAACGCGAGTCCCACCGATTCGCCGACCCGGACCGCTTTGCCTGACGGCAGTCGGGCCTTTACCTGGCCGTTGGCAGTTATCACTGTGACGATTTGCGTCGTACCGAGATATTCGGCGCCGATCACACGACCTCGCAGCAGCGAGGCGTCGGCGAACGATACATTTTCGGGCCGCACACCAAGCGCAAACTTGCCCTCAGCACGATCCTCGAATACCTCGGGCATTTCGATGGGGACGCCGTCGATCTTGATACTGCGATCGCCGCGCTGCAGTGAGGCTTGGACGCCAAGAAAGCTCATGGGCGGCGCGCCGATGAAGTCGGCCACGAACATTGAACTGGGACGATCGTAGATCTCTTGAGGCGTGCCGATCTGCTCGACACGGCCCTGATTCATAATGGCGATGCGGTCCGCCATCGCCATTGCCTCGAGCTGGTCGTGGGTGATGTAGACGGTGGTCGCATCGATGCGGTCGTGCAGCTCGCGCAGCTCGCCGCACATCAACCTGCGAAACTCGGAATCGAGCGCGCCCAAGGGCTCATCCATGAGAAAGGCCTTGGGTCGGCGCACGATGGCGCGGCCCAAGGCGACCCGCTGCCGGTCGCCGCCGGACAGCCCGCCGACCCGACGCTCCAGGAGATGATCTATTCTCAGCAATCTCGCCGTTTCCTCGACGCTTTGTCTGATCTCGGCGCGCGGGTAATTCTGGCATCGCAGAGGAAAGCCAATATTCTGGCGTACATTCATGTGCGGATAGAGCGCAAATAGCTGAAACACAAATGCTATGTCCCGCGCTGAAGCGCGCAGCGCGGTGACGTCTTCGCCGTCAAGCAGGATGCGGCCGGAGGTCGGCAGTTCGAGGCCCGCGATCATGCGCAAAGTTGTTGTCTTGCCACAGCCTGAAGGGCCCAGAATGACGAAGAACGAGCCGTGATCGACCGTGAAGCTCACACCTTTGACGGCGGCAAACGTTCCGAATGTCTTGGCAACGGTCTCGAGCCCGATCTGTGCCATGGCGGCTAATCCGGAAAATGACTGACGATCACAAACCCCAGCGTCCCGGCCAGGATCGTGACGAAGGAATAGCTATACAGGTTCAAAGACAGCGGCTGCATGAGCATCAGGACTCCAACGCCGATCAGCGCCATCGCCACGGCTTCGCAGGGGCCGCGACGGAGCCAGAGCGGCCATCTTGACGCGTAACGTGCGATCCTTTGTGTCATTTGCGCACGGCCCCAAAAGTGATGCCGCGCAACAAGTGGCGGCGCAGCAGGATGGTGAAGCACAGGATCGGGACGAAGAACAACGTCGTCGCGGCTGCGACCGCGGGCCAGTCCTGGCCACCCTCGCCAATGATGAACGGGATGAAGGGCGGCATCGTTTGCGCCTCACCACTGGTGAGCAGAACCGCGAAGGCATATTCGTTCCAGGCGAAGATCAGGCAGAAGATCGCGGTTGCCGCGATTCCGGTCGTCGCCTGCGGAAGAACCACCTTGAAGAATGCCTGAAGGCGCGTGTAGCCGTCGATCATCGCAGCCTCTTCGTACTCGCGCGGGATTTCATCCATGAATCCCTTCAGCAGCCACACCGCCAGAGAGACATTCACGGCGGTGTACAACAAGATCATCCCGAGCTTGGTATCGGTGAGTCCGAGGTACCGGAACATCAGATAGATCGGGATCGCAACCGCAATCGGCGGCATCATCCGTGTCGACAGGATGAAGAACAAGAGATCGTCGGCAAGCGGCACGCGGAATCGCGAGAACGCATAAGCCGCGATCGTGCCAAAGCACACCGCAAGAAAGGTCGAGCCGAAGCCGATGACCATCGAGTTCACAAAGCGCGGCACCACCTTCGAGGGTCCGCCGATCACCATGTTGCGGGAGCGCACAAGACGCTCATACCAGGTCTGCGGCGGAGGCAAGCTGGCCAGGAATTCGGGTGTCTGCCGCGAGCGCGTTGTAAACAGGTTGACGTAGCCCTCGACGGAAGGCTCGAACAGAATTTTGGGTGGATACGCGATCGAATCGGGCGGGGTCTTAAATCCGGTGAGGAATATCCACAACAACGGCAGGATAGTTATGATCCCGTAGGTAGCGACAATGAACGAAGCGGTCGTCTTCGACCATCGTGACGGTTCGGCCACAGAATGTGCGGTGACGGGCGTTTTCATCGCTGCTTCACCCGGTTGAGGGCTTTTACATAGATATTGGCAGCGCCAAAGACGGTGACGAAGAGAATGATAGCCAAGGCCGATGAATAGCCAGTGCGCCATTTCTCGAATGCCTCGCGCTTCAAGGTGATCGACGCAACCTCCGTGGTCGATCCCGGACCGCCCGAGGTGAGCAGGTTCACCATGTCGAACATCTTGAAGTTTTCGATCGCCCGAAAAAGAATGGCGAGCATCAGGAACGGCATCACCATCGGAAGTGTGATGGACCAGAATTGCCGCCAGGGTGATGCGCGATCGACCTCCGCGGCCTCATAGATGTAATCGGGTATCGAACGCAAACCCGCGAGACTGATCAGCATGACATAGGGCGTCCACATCCAGGTATCGACCATAATGATGGACCAGGGTGCCAGCCGCACGTCGCCGATCATCTGAAACGAACTCGGGTCAAGGCCGGTGAGGAGTGCGATCGCGCTATTGAATAACCCGATCTGCGGTTGCAGCAGAAATGTCCAAAAATTGCCAACGACCGCTGGCGAGAGCATCATCGGCAACAGAATGATGGTGGTCCAGAAACTGTGACCACGGAAGCGACGGTTGATCAGAAGCGCCAGACCAAACCCGAGCACCAACTCGAGCGCGATCGACCACAGCACGAAATGAGCGGTGGCCTGCATGGCGTGCCACACATCAGGGTCAGTCAGGATATCTCGGTAGTTGTCGAGACCGACGTACCTGATCGGTGCATTCGGACGATTAGCCCGATAGTTGGTGAACGAGAGCTGGATCGTCCACAGCAGCGGGAAGATGTTGATCGCCAGCAGGAGTAGCACCGACGGCGTAATGAACAGCCAGGCAATCGCTCGGTCGGACATCCCACCGAATCGCAATGCCAGTCGGCGTGGCGTCCGGGCAACAGCCCGCTCGGCAAGAGTGCTCATGTGAGACCTGTCGTTCACGGATCGGGACACGCTAAAGGAGACGGTCTCCCGACCCGAAGATCGGGAGACCCGCAGCTCATCAAGCTAGATCTTACCTTCTTCCTTGAACACCTTTTGCCAATCCTTGACCAAAAGATCGAGCGCTTCCTGCGCCGTGCCCTTGTCGGCCACGACGTAGTCATGGACGCGTTTCTGCATGTCGAGCAGCAGTTCCGCATAGGCGGGCTCCGCCCAGAAGTCTTTGACGATATCCATCGACTTCAGGAAGTCGGCGGCAAAGGGCGCGCTCTTTGGGAAACCCGGATCGTTGAGCACCGCCTTGTGGCAGGAATAGCCGCCAAGCGCCCACCACTTTTTCTGAACGTCGGGATGCGCGAACCATTTGATATAGGCGAGCGCGTCGTCCCTGTGCTCCGAGTAGGAGACGACCGAGATCCCTTGTCCACCTAGCTGGGTAAAGTGGAGCTTCTGCTTCGGATTGACGAAGAAGCCGATCTTGTCGCCACCGACGTTGGGATCCTTGTAGAGGCCCGGAAAGAACGCGAAGAAGTTCATCTGCATCGCGACCTGTCCGGACTTGAAGGCATCCAGGCCCTCCGACATGTAGGCATTGCTCATTCCCGGCGCCGTGCAGCACTTGTAGAGCGACTTATAGAATTCCAGCCCCTTGGCGGCGTCGGGCGAGTTGACGAATCCCTCCATATGATAGGGTTTCTTCGGATCGTCGTATTGGAATCCCCAGTTGTAGAGCGCGTTCGTCACGCCCATCGTGATGCCTTCGGAACCGCGCTCGGTGTAGATATAAGCTCCGTAGACCTTCTTGCCGTCGATCTCCCGTCCTTGGAAGAACTCGGCGATCTGCTTGAGTTCATCCCAGGTTTGCGGAGGGCTAAGGTCGCGGCCGTGTTTCTTCTTGAATTCGGCTTGAATTTCCGGCCGCGCGAACCAGTCCTTGCGATAGGTCCAGCCGATCGCGTCGCCCATTGCCGGCAACGCCCAATAGTTGGGAGTATTCTTGGGCCATTGCGAATAGCCGACCACCGTCGCCGGCATGAAATCGTCCATCGAGATTTTTTCTTTAGCAAAGAAATCGTTGAGTTTGACGTAGTGACCATTCTCGGCGGCCCCGCCGATCCATTGGCTGTCACCGATAATGACGTCGCAAAGCTTACCCTTTGAATTGAGCTCGTTGAGGAACCGGTCCGCGTAGCTCGTCCACGGGACGAACTCGTATTTCATTTGAATTCCGGTCTTGGTGGTGAAGTCTTTCGAAAGCTCCACCAAAGCGTTGGCCGGATCCCAGGCCGCCCAGCACAGCGTCAATTGTTTTGTCTGAGCAACAGCCTGGCCGCCAATACACGAAGCGACAACAACCGCGGTCGCCGCCAAAGCACGCACCATTTGGATCATCACAACCTCCCTGTTGTTGCAGGCGATTGCCTGCCCTGCCCTGCCAATCACACTTCGCCTTTCGGCGCTCATGCACGCGGACTAAAATCCCGCCACCACCAAGTCGCAGGAATTTGTTTAGTGTTCTTGTTAAGTATGAGACTTTCACTAAACACATTTGGAGTCAATGGACGCCATCTGTTTTTTAGGAGGACGAAGTTATTGCTGCAGTGCAACCGCCGGCAATCGGCGTGCCGCGGGAAATCAAACGAAGCCCAAATCCCCTGCTTGTTTAGTAAATTCGGCTATCGGCTTTCTGCGCATTTGCGCGCAGGGCCACCATTGCTGCGATCAAAAAATGTCAGGGCCATTTGGGCACCCCGATGATGTAGCACCACGTGGCCTCGAAAGGGGCCGTGGTTGCGCTGACACGCTGTCTGGCGCGTGAAGTCGGCGATGACGGCATACGTGTCAATTGCATTTCGGCGCTCAAGGCATCACGGCCTCCGCTCGACAGGGTGAATCAACGCTGCTGATTGAGCGAAACTCGAGATCAACTACTACGCTCTGGAGGTCAAAAATGCCGCTCGTCAGAATCAATCTCAGCAAGAACTATTCGTCAGAACAGCGCCGGATCGTGAGCGACGTCGTCTATGCCGCGATGACAGAAATTGCGAACGTGCCGGAGCACGACAAATTTCAGATTTTCACCTCACATTCCGACGGCGAGTTGGTGTATCCGGAGAATGGATATCTCGGCATCGATTACACGCCGAAAATCATTTTCATTCAGGTGTTCTGGGTCGTGGGCCGGACCACGGACGTAAAGAAAGCCTTTTATCGCAGGATCGCTGACGATCTCCACACCAAGATTGGCGTTCGGAAGCAAGATGTCTGGATCACTCTAGCTGACAACGCACGTGAGGATTGGTCGTTTGGAAACGGCGAGATGCAGTACGCACCGAAGTAAAAGCTTGTGACCACCACACGCGACTTGGAGGCCATTAGCGACCTACAATCTGCGCCAGGTAGTCATGCCGGCCGAAGCGGCCCGCGGCCTCAGCTGAGGCAAGCCATCACACGCCCGAACTTGTTTGGGGATGTGCCGGTGTGCTGCTGAAAAAATCGCGTGAAATTGCTCTGGGCGCCGAACCCGAGTTGGTCCGAAATGGAAGCGATGCGCTGCCATTGCAAGGCGCAACGCCGTTATTGGATCACAACTTCGAAGCGCGGGCACGCAGTTCGGCGATGGTCGCACGCGTCGAAATCTGCTCAGGGTCTGTGCGGAGTTCGATCAGTGCGGCCCGGCCCGCGGCGAGAGCGCGATCCAACGCAGGCGCAAACTCCTCGCTGCGCATAACTCGCTCGGCGTGAGCACCCATCGACTGGGCCATGACGATGAAATCGGGATTGACGAGATCGGTGCCGACCACGCGCAAGGGATGCTCGCGCTCCTGATGCATCCGGATGGTGCCGTACATGTTGTTGTTGAACAGCAGAATGATCGGCTTGCCGCCATGTTGCACGGCGGTTGAGATTTCCTGCCCGCTCATCATGAAGCCGCCGTCGCCGACGCAGCCGATCACCATGCGGTCCGGATGGATCAGGGATGCAGCAACCGCCGCCGGCACGGAATAGCCCATTGCGCCATTGGTCGGTCCGATCTGCCGGCCCGGCCGCGCATAGGTCAAATAGCGTTGTGGCCAGCCGGTGTGATTGCCCGCATCGAGCGTAACGATGGCGTCCTCGCTAAGCCGCCCGCGCATATGAATCATCGCCGCGGCAATATCGAGCGCCATCGCGCTGCCGGGCGCCTTGATGGCTTCGAGGTAGTCGGCGCGTGCGGATGCAAGCCACGCGCTCCATTGCTCGCGCGCAAACCATCGGCAATCGCCGAGACCTTCCAGAAAATTGTCGGAAGACGCCTGAATTGAAAGCTCGGGCGTGAAAACTTTTCCGAGCTCATTCGCATCGGCGTGGATATGTATGAGCTTCTGACGCGTCACCGGCGCGTCGAGAATGCTGTAGCCCTGGGTGGTCATTTCGCCGAGCCGCGCTCCGATCACAAACAGCAGATCGGCATCCTTGAAGCGCTGTATCAGGGCGGGCGGGCCGGAAGTGCCGAGATCGCCGGCAAAATTAGGCGATCGGTTGTCGAAAATATCCTGGCGCCGGAACGAGGTCGCCACCGGAAGGCCGTTGGACTCGGCGAAACGCCGCAACCGTTCGCAGGCGCGGTCACTCCAGCCTGGACCCCCGACCAGCATCATCGGCCTTTTCGCGCCGCCCAGCAGGTCGCGGATCCGCGCCAGTGCCTCCGGCGCCAGGTCCGGCTGGACCGGGCGATAGCAAAGGGCGTCGCTGGCCTGCGCCACCTCGGTCAGCATGTCTTCCGGAAGTGCCAAGACCACCGGACCGGGGCGACCCGAGGTCGCGATATGGAAGGCGCGCGCGATGTATTCGGGAATCCGGGCTGTAATATCGATCTGCGCCGCCCATTTGGCGACCGGACCGAACATCTGACGGTAGTCGATTTCCTGGAATGCTTCGCGATCCATCATGCCGCGACCGACCTGGCCGATCAGCAGGATCATCGGACTCGAATCCTGGAACGCGGTATGCACGCCGACGGCAGCATGGCAGGCGCCGGGGCCTCGCGTCACCAGGCAGATGCCCGGCTTGCCGGTAAGCTTGCCGTAAGCCTCGGCCATATTGGCCGCTCCGGCCTCGTGCCGCGCATTGACCAGCTTGATGCGGTCGCGGGCATCGAACAGCGCGTCGAGCACTTCCAGATAACTCTCGCCCGGCACGCAAAAAGCCATGTCCGAGCCGTGAATGAGCAATTGGTCGACCAGCAATTGTCCGCCGGTACGGGCATTGGAAAGCGGGATATTCATGTGTCTCTCTGATCGCGTGCGAGGGGGCGGGTCAGGCCGACAGACCCGTGAGTTCGAGGCTAAGCGCGCGCAATCGTTTGCGGGCGGCCTCATCATAGGCCTGGGGATTGGCTTGCGATGGCTGCATGCCGTTGAAGAATAGCCCGGTCTTGCCCGCTACATCGTCGCCCGCCGCAAGATGCAGGATGGCCTCGCCGCCCTGCTCGACCGTAGAGATCGGCGTTATGCCGCCTTCACGCACCATNGTGGTGTTCATATAGGTGGCGGGATGCAGNGCATTCACGCTCACGCCCAAGCCCTTAAGTTCCGCGGCGAGATCGATGGTGAACATGATCTGCGCGAGCTTGCTCTGCGCGTAGGCGCGCGTGCCGTTGTAGCCCTTGGTCAGCATCACGTCATCGAAGTCGAGCGGATGCTGGCCGAGCGAGGCGACATTCACGATTCGCGACGGCGCGCTGGCCTTTAGCAAGGGCAGCAGCAGGGAGGCGAGCACGAAACCGGAAAGATAGTTCACGGCAAACCGCAATTCGTAGCCATCGGCGCTGGTCCGTCGTTCCGGCCCGAGCGTCCGCGATCCAATCCCGGCATTGCTGATGAAAACGTCGAGCCGCTTGTGCTCGGCAACCACCGCTTCGGCGAGTTGTCGCGCGCCGGCAAGCGAGGAAAGATCGGCCTGATAGAATATCGGCGCGTCGTGCCCCTGACCGCGTATCTCGTCGGCAAGCGTTTTCGCCCGCGCCTTGTCGCGGCCGTGGATCAACACCTTGGCGCCCTCCGCGGCAAGCCTGGCGGCAACATAGCGGCCGACGCCATCGGTCGAACCGGTGATCAATACCGTTTTGCCGTCCATCGTCATCGCGAGCGTTCTCAACGCCGTCAGTGAATTTCAGCCGACCGCTTCAGCGCCTCTTTCAGCTTTTCAAGCGTAAAGTCCTTGCTGCGGGCGATTTCAAGAATCGGCGTCTCGCGGCGGCCGCACAGTTCCGCCGCATCCGATAATTTCGCGGCGACGTCGAGCGGGATGACCACCGCGCCGTGGCGATCGGCGTGAATGAGATCGCCGGAGCGCACCGTCATTCCGGCCACGCGAACCTCGCCGCCGAAATTCTCGGCGTGGACATAGGCGTGAGACGGTCCGATCGAGCCCGCCAGCGCCTGGAATCCGGGCGCCCATTGCGGGATGTCGCGGATCGAACCGTCGGTGATGACGCCGAGACAGCCGAGCGCCTTGTGCACCGAGCTTTGGACTTCGCCCCAGAATGCACCAAATCCCACGTCGGGGCCGTCGATGTCCTGGATCACGTTGATGCGGGGCCCCGGGCCGGTCCCGACATATTCGTAATAGGCGATCCGCCGCTGCTGCTGTTCAGCGGCGGTAAGGCCGGAGGCGAGCACAGAGCGGATCGTCGTGGTGCGCGCATATCCGACCATCGGCGGCAGATCGGGAAACGGGCACACCAGCGGCTTCGTCGTATAGCCGATCAGACGCCGTGACGGCGCGACGATCTCCAATGCGTTGCAGATCGTGGGGGTATCGTAGCGGGCCAAGGCTTCAAGAACGGCAGCGGGCAGCGGTGGGGTCGCGGGATCCGTCACAGGGGTTTTCTCCGGAAATTAGGGGCGGCTATTTTTCAGGGGCGGCTATTTTTTTAAGGCCGTATGGTCAGCCTATACAAGAGATCGGGATCCAGCCCAACTCGCGATCGCTCATGGCAGATATCTAGGCGAACGCTCAATTCAGCCGAGCTGGCCGATCGTCCTGTTCTTCGCTGACGCTCGCTGCGAATGGCGGCGCCGGATTTGACGCCGCGGCCCCGGCCGGCATCACGGCCTGCGCGGCGGACGCGCGCTGCTGGTCGCGATAAGACTTCCATCCGGCCGGCAGGCTCAGAAGGTAGAGCACCGAACCTGTCGACAGAATATGCCAGGGATAGCCGATCAAGAGCGCGATGAAGAAAATCACCGAGACGAAAACCGGCAGCACCATTTCCGGTGGCACGCGCATGCGAATGGTCTTGCCCGAAAACACCGGCAGGCGCGAGACCATCAGGAACGCAATCAAGAGCGTATAGAGCGCGGTCAGCGTTGCCGGGGGTTTCGGGAAGCCGAGGAAGGCGAGGTAGATCGGAAGCAGCACAGTGATGGCGCCGGCGGGCGCCGGAACGCCGGTGAAGAAATTGGTCGCAAACGCCGGCTTGTTGGGATCGTCCATGGTGGCGTTGAAGCGCGCAAGCCGCAAGCCGCCGCTGATCGCGAACACCATCGCCGCGATCCAGCCGCCATTGTGGATCTCGTGCAACTGCCAGAAGTACAGAATCAGCCCGGGCGCGACGCCGAAATTGACGAAATCCGCGAGACTGTCGAGCTCCGCCCCGAATTTCGACTGGCCCTTGATCATGCGGGCGACACGGCCGTCCAGCCCATCGAGCACGGCTGCGAACACGATCGCCGCCACCGCCAATTCCATCCGCCCCTCGGCGGACAGCCGGATCGCCGTCAATCCCGCGCAAATCGCAAGCAGCGTGATGACATTGGGCACCAGCATCCGCACCGGAATCGGGCGAAACCGGCGGCGGCGCATTTCGGAAGACTTGGGATCCAGAGGCATCTGCATGGCTCGCATAGATATAGCAAGCGCCGGCCGGCTCCGCCATGTGGCGGTCAGCCGCCCGCCCTGCCGCTGAATGGTTAATCGGCGCGAAAAGTTCGACCGTCCTCGCCAAGCCTGAAATCAGCCAGAATGGTCTCCCCGGCGACCGCGGTCTGACCCTGGGAGACCAGCATTTTGGTGCCTTCGGGCAGGTATACGTCGAGCCGCGATCCGAAACGGATCAGCCCGAAGCGCTCTCCGGCGGCGATCGACTGTCCTTCGCGAACGAACGATACGATCCGCCGCGCCAGCAGGCCGGCGATCTGGATCACGCCGATGCGGCCCTGTGGGGTAGAGATTACGAGCGAATTGCGCTCGTTGTCCTCGCTCGCCTTGTCGAGCTCGGCATTGATGAAGACGCCCGGTCGATACGCGATGCGGTCGATCCGTCCCGCCACCGGACTGCGGTTTACGTGGCAGTTGAACACGCTCATGAATATCGAGATGCGCGGCAGCGGCCGGT
>JGI12635J15846_10003249_pt1 | contig 14183 bp, 12 predicted proteins | sample BlaSpr_A8_OM2_M2_FD_15846 | JGI IMG/M metagenome (IMG submission 15846) | reverse complement strand
GAGGAGGACAGGCGCACAAGCGTTATCGCGAGCATGCGGTTACAGGAATTAACTCCCAACATACAGCTCAGCCGTCAGTGTTTCAACGTGCACGGCTAGCCAACTACGGAAACGGCGTCAGAGACGGGCACACGAGCGTTATCGCAACTGTGCGGTCACACAGGAATTAACTCCAAGTATGACATTATCCAAGGGAGAAAGACAGGCGCACAAGCATTATCGCGAGTGCGCGGCTACAGGAATTAACTCGTCCAAGGGAAGAGGGGTCACCCCTAACATACAGCCCAACCGTCACGGCTAGCCAACTGTCGAAACGGCGTCAGAGACAGGCAAATGAGCATTATCGCAAGCGTGCCAGTTCTCTGGTGACAGTGAATGAAACGGCCAGACTCTAGGGTATGCTCATCAATATCTTGCAGCACCCACATCCCTCTGCTGACTCACGAAGGGTTCCACGCATGGACTCTGGGGTTGTACAAGCATGTCTAAACCCATACCTGCAAGGAGTCCATTCGTTCATGTTGTTTTGACGCCCAACAACAATAACAGTAGCTAACTCACAGGAATGAAAACCATAAGAGGACAGTCACGTCAGTGTTTCAATACGCACTGCTAGTCAACCATCGGAACGGTGTCAGAGACGGGCAAGAGACAGGTACACAAGAATCTGGAGCGCAACGATCATGAACTAGAACTTTCACACGCTCAATCACGTGGTTAACTCAACACCACAACGCGTCATCATGCGCACGTGTACCTCGAAAATGGCCAACAGGAAACGGAAACGAGGAGCATCATCTGTTCTAACTGGAGATTTCAACACGAAACCTAGGCAAGTCGACGTCATTGTGTCCCGTTTTAGCCAACCAACGTGTATTCAGCAACGACAACCGCGAAGCGTTGATAATCAAGCAACTAAGCAAGAGACTCGAGTATTTATCCAACATTCACAGCTCGCGGTAAGTATGATCTCCAACATCTTTCCCACCTTTCTCACTGTAAGTTCAGTACATCAGTGACCCCGCAACCGGGGCCAGCGTCTGATCAGAAAAGCGCACGACATGCTCCACGCATGAATATAGAATTCAAACGGTTTAAAAGCATCGTGAAGATGGTTGCAGACGCGTTTGTCAATCCAAGTACGGGAAGAACCCCCCCGTGCACGCTCTGTCAGTGCACGCATGTTGACAAATATTGCGCAGTATATATCGGCTTCGACGCTGAAGAGTTCAATCGAAGAAAAGTTACAGGCGAATCCTTTCCAAACCCTCAAATCGGTCTTGTGGATGTACCAGCCACCTTTGTCGACAGCCGAGGAAGGATAGTTGTTTGGTATCTCCCCGACCTCTTGCCCCCGCACATCCATGTACGTGCATTAGAAGATCAATCCCAAACCCTTTTATCGATAATCCAATTTCAAGGATAGCATGTTTAACGCAAATAGGCATCTCTCAAACATACTCCGCTGTACTCCGAAGACTCCGAAAGCAGGCAAACCCGTTACTTGGCGTGTGAACGCCAACAATTTTGCCAGCAACAGTATCACCAGAAAACATGTGGCCGGTGCAGAGACATTCTCTCCAGGTTGGTATGCCCAAGGTCACAATGTAAGTTCGACTGTTTAAATTGCACATAAAAACACTGTAACTGATGTATACACCAGAGACCATCCGACCCATTGGCACCGTCACTTAGCCTTAGAGGAGATCAAAATCGCGCTGCAACCACAGAATGGCTCAGTGAATCTGTGGAAGGGCAGAAATACCTGAACATGGTACTCTTGCTGATTCATCCAGATCTCCACGCCGTTGGTTCGTCGATACTCGACAGACTCAGGTCAATCGAAGGAATCAAGGATGTTGCATTGCTGTGGACATCGTACTTCACTGGCATTGCGGTTATAAATAACCGAAGAACCCCAAGTCATCACGACAGCAACGGACGTCCAGAATGGTATGACCTATTGTGCGTCATGGGAAACAGCGACAGGCCAGCAAAACTGGAGTTTAAGGAACTCGGATTAAGACTTGTGTACGGACCTGGCACCGTTGTGGGTGCGTGCGGACAGGTATTTGAACACAGTGTAGATTTTTGGGGGGAGGGGGATAGGATCTGTCACGCTCATTTTATGAGGGACAAGGTTAGAGAAAAATTTGATGTGAAACCCGGTGGATGGGTCATGCAGGATTTGTACGCATCAAGCTTATCAAAAGCGTTCCGTCAAGACAAACATTTCGTGTAACGCATAAAATAACTCAATAGTATCAAACCGCACAAACTTTATATGCGTATCTCTGCACTCACATCACAATACCGTATGCACGGATAAAGTGCACAATGCACCTGGCGCGTGACACACGGCACATGGTCCACAACTGGTGCAGTGAAGTGTCGCAAAGCGCCCGAAAAATTACTATATATAGGTATTTTAAGCTAATTTAGAATGTGTGACGGTGCAAGTTGCACATACAGAAAGTGCAGCACAACGGGGTGTGTGACGTGTGGCTGTGCACATTTATCTGTGCACACTCTGCATACTGTGCAAAGGGATGGGAAGGTATTATAAAAATGTCTGTAGAACGTAGTCCACACTGGACCCTGCATGTACCAGCCATTACCTTCTTACAAAGCAACCTTGTCAAAAGATGTCCCATTTTAAAGCTAACGCAAACAGTAACGACAGTGACTATCAATGAATGTGACGACGGATGAGCAGATACAAGGCGAAGGCATAAGGTGCAAGGGTTCCAAGCATAAGGCATAGAGATATAAGCATAAAGCATAGAGGCGAAAGGGTAAGGCATGATAACGTTTGCAGAAAGCGAGGGGTGGATGTAAGAGTGAATGTAGCTAACTTATAATAGTCCAGAATCACATCTTGCCTGGAGTAGATAAAACCATGGCCCACCGAACATTAAACGAGACGTTGACCTCGGTCTTTCCCCAAGTGTTAACCGTGTAAGCGACGATGGCGCATGAACCTCTAGGAAGCTCTTTGGGGTAGGGCTTCAGAACGCTTAGATCTGAAAGTAAACCGAGGAACGTAAGATTCGCTTTTCTAGCGTCGTATATGGGAACTGTAGGAGTATTCGCACTCAATATGCAACCACACCAAGGCTGAGCGAAGACGTACTGGTGTCATGACAAGCCAATGCAGCAGCCGACGTAAAATTACCACTGGGACCGCGAGAAAAGGGATTTCGGCCACTGGCACGACGGCCTCCGCTCTGATGAACTGTAGGAGACGAAACGACTAACGCAAGTGGATCAGAATCAAAGGGACACGAATTTGCGGACAAGACATACCGGAGTCGCTCGAGCCATGCACAGTCGTAAAGGACAAGTTGCCCATGTAGAGCTGACTTTTGTATTCAACCCTATCAATGACCTGGCCAATGGCACCAACGAGACGTTCCCATTCCCCTTCGATACACGCGCCTTCGATGAGCTTTAGAGCTTTCCCATTTGCCGTCGTCTTGGGTTCCTCGAGATAGCATTCCTTGACCACAATCACCGACGTGAAAATGATGGGTATGCCACCACCCACAGCGTGGAGATAGGTCTTGCTTCCGACACCAGTAGAAATTCGAGCGGGATCAACCCGAGACAAGTTGGCGTATCCGCCCATGGCGGAGAATGTGATCGACTGCAAGAGGAGGCTATATGATGGCATGTCAACAAAAAAAGTAGGAAAATAAAAGAAATAGAATAAAATAGAGAGAGAGGGAGCAGCCTGGCAGTGACGATTGAAAACGTACTCTTTATTGATGCGAGAATTGTCGAGCAGGATTCCAGAGTACGTTGGATTTGGCTCAGCGGCTTTGTCGGACCACGATATCATGCACGCTCTCCTGTTTGTAAAAGGGTTGATCAGAGGAGAGTAGCAACAATACAAGTCAATAGCGCACCTGATATTGGCCAGGCCCTTGTAAGTACGTAAGAGTTTCTGATCCCTATTGCCGATATTGGATTGATCCACCGTTGGGGAGGGAACGCTACATTTATAGAAGTCGATAAGATGCCAACACATCCAAACCATTCCAATTACCTCGTCGCCTGATCTTCTAGATAAGTGACATCAGCATCCGAACCGTCGTTGTCGCTGGTAGCGGTTTTATCGGCCTTCCCTTTGGCGCTGGCAGTTGATCTCAAGATATATCACCTCAGCACAAACATCACAACATGCAAAGATGATACACACCTTTTACGTGGGGTAACATTGTCATTACCATCGCTCTCCTCAAACGGAGATTGCAGCCCACCCTCATCGCTGTCCCAACCTTCAACAAGTTTGGAGGGCTCTTTGGAGGACGGAGATTTGGACACGTAAGACGACGCTCTGAGGGATATCCAGACACATCAGCACGAAGTAACCATAACAATAAAATGGAATAAAATTCCACAAAGAGTCGCAGACGACATATAGTATAATAGAACGTACCCGAAAACATCGTCATCAGCACTCGCCACACGTCTAGACNCATTTTTGCTGTCCAATAGTCAGACACGCCATATATTGAGACGAAAGCAACTCACACAGGCACAACAACCCCCGGCTTCTTCAGAACCCCCTTGAGGGGCGTTGCTGTCTTAGGGGTATTGTCAAATCGGACCTTCGGTGCAGGAGTCATGCGTTTTGTAGGGCTATCCAACATCCTGGGAAAGCATATAAGCAAAAGGAAATGTATAAAATCAAAACACTCGCTCGAAATCCTCTTCGTCTGTAATAGGGGAAGTCATAGCAGACGCAGAACGCTTCCTGGAAGTTCACATAGTAAATAAACGAGGTGCAATAGACGTGTAACTTCAAAGACTGTGCACCTGGACGAAGTACGGGGTGTCTTTGGGATGGCAGGTCGGCTGTCCAAGAGTGAGTGCAACAAGAATCTTCAAGCGAAAAAGGTCACGTACCCTCGAGGTGGGGGAGTCGTGCGCCACTCTTCGTCGTCAATGGACATAGCACTATCGAGACATTCGAGGGCGAATAAAAACATATATCAGATTCAACATCACCTTTTTGTGCTCCTAACGCTTTTGACGCTCATGGCATCATCGCTGCTGGAAATCTCGATGCTGTATATAACGTAAGAAGAAGAATAAAATTAAAAAAAGAAGAGAAAACATACGCGTTGTCATCATCGTCACCTTTAGCGACTTTAGCCCTGACAGTGGAACGAGGGCGGGGACGGGGACGACCTGTCGAATTCACACTTCACGACAAAATCAAACAGGTGAAAGGCAAAATGACCACCAAGGCACACACCTTGCAGTGCTCTTGACGCTCTTCATATCGTCGTCGTCGTCGTCGGTCCCAGTGCCCTTGACAACAGAAGCGGTCTGAGAACGAGTACCGCGATGACTGGTTGCACTCAAACATCAGATCAGTAATTTAAGCGGGTATTACAAGTGGCCTCCCAAGATATACCTTTTGACGCTCTTCATATCGTCGTCATCGGAAATATTGACACTACAAACAGAGGTAACTGCTAGGTAAATAAGCATGGTAAAAGAGTTAAATAGATGCACATACGCCTCTTCAGATTCGTCATCGATGAACTCGGAGGATTTGACAATCTTTTTCGTTGGGGGTCGACCGCGAGGGCGACTGAATGCGGAACAATCAGTAAAAGGGTGGCAACGAAAGCAGCAGACACTGACGGCATTGCAGTGCTAGCCTTCAACGCAGTGGTAGAGGTTTTCTTAGTGGCAGGCATATATGCAAAGATATTGGGTGGTTAAAGAACAGGATAAACAACGCAGGGAATTAGGCTGAGGGAAGTCAGAGTTCTAAAACTGATAAAACTTGACGAGCGTATGTCAAACTTTAAGGAAAAGACAGAGTGGGCACGTGAATTACACCGACGGAACGCAAGGCACAGAATCGACAATACTCAGCCGAACAAGAACCAAAACTTAAATTGCAGGGATGCTATTAAGTCATGATCATATCTCCATACCGTTCCTACGGTGTGCCAGGTGCCTATTCACGGAGTTAATGCTGTACGTCTAATTGATATAAGGTAAATGAGGTATGCTGAAAACTTTAAAATACGTAACCAGAAGCTTGTGGCCCTGCACAAGTCTTCCCAAGCAGCATAGCATAATTGATGTGCGGAACGGTTTCCGAACCTGTTTCGAATCCCGCCACCACATAAGGAAAGCAACGATACGAAACGCCAATATTACGATGGAACGAGAAGCACCCGGAGACACCCGGAGCGCGGACAAAACGGAAGCTTAAGGTACAACGGAGGTATTTTACATAAAAGGAAATGAGACAGACCGGAACGAACTGAAACGGCTCGCAACAAAGAAGCTCGAATCTAAGAAATGTGTAGAAAGCGATCGAGGTAGTGTTGAAGTGTTCAGCCACAATACATGAATACCCTGTATACTCACCAGAATCAAAGTATGTATACATACTTATATCACAAAACAGCCCAAGCATCAATGTGTTAGATGTGCCTAACGTAAACAATTTAAGCCAAACAGGACAAAAACGCGTGCATCTCCGCCGAACCCGAGACACAGGTAACAAAGGAGTCCTATATTATTATAAACAATCAAAAAGGAAGAAGAAGAGTTACGGTCTAGACAATCCTGTACAAATAGAGCCGAGACACGGAAAGAACAAGACCAAGTGTGTTTGCAACGTCCAACTACGAACTGCCAATGGACTCACATTATAACTTCGACGGTGCTGGTAAGACACGCAGCAATTTTATTACACGAACATGTCAACTAACTGAGAACGCTAGCCAAGGTCCTAGCAGAAGTAGCTGAAGAGAGGATCAAGTGCGACTCAGATCAACTCGCTAACATCGTAAACGTAAGAAGCAACTCAACTGCCCCTGATCCTGTCCTGACGTGCACTAACATGCAGTTTGACACGCTCAAACCTGTGTTCGACAACATCCCAAGATGCTGGAGGTTCATCACTTCGAACGGCGACAGTGCTGAACAAGAAGAACTCGTGTTAAGCGTGCAAGGGATAATCACGCAGATGGACCTACCACCTGTCACACGACGGTAAGCAATGCCATGATGATGTATGCAAGCGTGATGCATAGTACTATTGACCCAAAACAGCCCTGCCAAACGAATGCAAGGGTATCTACGACAGAGCGTCCAATTGACGGGACTCGGCCTTCCGTTGTTCCAGAATTGCGTCGATAACCTCCAACGCCTCCAGCAGATACTGGCACGTCAAGTGCCTCACGATGCAATGGAACCTCTTACGCCAACTGCGTTTTTGACACATCCAGCCATCGAAATCGGAACGCGTTACTTTACATCCCGTCGAGACGATCCCACAGGAGAATCACTGCCTTTCGACCGCATGACCGATCCCAAGGGAATACTCACGGCCATGGCAGCAGACGGGTACTTCCACGGACCGGACAACAAAGTGCATTATTATCGCCTGTTGTCCACTACCAGCAATTCACAATTCCGGTGCGTAGGAACATCAACAATATTTACAATACATTCTAACAACAAACGCAAAGGTTCGAGGCAGTAGACCCGGTGGTATTCCGTATCGGTGACATCGTGGAAGTCCAAGCAACCGTCACCGCAGTGCCTGTGAAAAGGGGGAAGTTCAAAACGGTGATTCAATTGCGCTCACTTGCACTTATCAGCGGATCATTTACCGAGGTCTGTCGTTATATACAACCGCTGACGTCAACTCACCTTATATCGATTACAGGATGCGACGTCACAGAGAGCTAGACTTAAGCTTTCGGTAGAGCCAACGGCACCGAGGCCGTCTATCAAGAGAAAAGTGGGATACGAAACATTAGATAACGAGATCGCAGAGGCACGTCGGGGAATGGTGAATATGGCTATGAATGATCGCCTCATGGAATAGCTCTGTACCACCATATAGCACAATCGAGATTCTAAAAGCACACGTGACGAGGGCTATGCAGAAAAATAAAAAGATTTAGACAATTGAGTTCATCTATTTCTCATGGGATATGCATTTTTTTATTTTAAAGTTATTATAGCTAGAAGTAGAACAAAATACAGCACAACTCTGACTACCTAATCGTTACCTGAATCGAATAATTGAGTGATTGTAAAGGTGAAGTCCTGTTTATTGCGGTGGCAACGAGGAAGAAAGTGCATGTAAAACCAACTGTTGCAACGAGGCGATCAGGTGATCAGTCATGGAATTCACTGTATTATGTCAGCATCACGCTTCGTTGTGCTGCTAAAAATTGTTTCTGTAAATGTGGCGACCTGTCACACCCACACCAGACCACAGTGAATACAAAATTGCTGCATATATTTTAGCAATCCTTCTCCATATTTAAAATATTTTAATTAGTATGTGATGGAGGCAAATCCTTCCGTAAATGTAAAATATGTTGTAAAATATGTAGTGGCTGCATATGATTCAGACATGCTTTTGTCTCGCATATTTATAATATTGGATATGTTACACTTGCATGTGCTTATGATGATGGAGGCAAATCCTTCTGTAAATGTAAAATATGTCGTAAAATATGTGGTGGCTGCATACGATTCAGGCATGCTTTTGTCTCACGTATTTATAATATTGAATATGTCACACTTGCATATTCTGAACAATTAGACAGATAGATGTGTCACGCACATTCTACTATAATTTGCGGAAACAAAAGCGGTGCTTATCGTCTATTTTACCTTTTGTGGACATGAGAAATGCAGGATATGTCTGAATCATATGTGACCACCACATATTTTACAGCATATTTTACATTTGCGGAAGGATTTGCCTCCATCACATACCAATTAAAATATTTAAAAATATGCAGAAAGATTGCTAGCACATATGTAGCAATTTTATATTCGCTGCGGTCTGCCGTGACCACCGTTACCTCCATACGGGAAGGGATAGTATAGAAGTTTTAGGTGCCATCAATTTGAAGATCAAGGTTTTCCACCTCGTGATAATGATAGGGCCATACAGTAGCTGCTGAGCAGATAAGCAGCAGAATTGTATCAGTTGCTCAAATACTGGCAAACTGGAGGATAATTCATATTGGGTTGTATTGTTTTGCAAAATCTAAAACTGCAATTCAGCTGGGTGTAACTAATGGTCAGAGAGAAAATATCTCGGAATAATTTTAGTGGATGTGTCATAGCACGATTGAAATGATGCCAACGTGACTGTGCAAGGAGGGTTGTCCCAAACACGTGGTGACAACATGGCATAAAAAGAAAGTTTATCCAAATTGGGAGTCTCAATTGAAATTGCTTGCTCATCTGCCAAGACTTTGAGAGGTTTCCAGCATTCAAAAAAGACCTTTATGGTAGATATGTACTACATAGATCCCTATTGGAGAAACCAGAGGCTTGTCAGGCTGGGCCAAAGGTGGTACATTGACTGGTGTTATAGTGACATCCACAGATTTTTACAGTCCCAAAAAGTAACTGCCTGATTTAAATTTGTTCACACGTGCACTATCATCCTAACCACCAACACCCAACAAACTATGTTGCCCACCATGTCAATATGTCAGACTCCCCAAGTGGGTTACAGAGCACCACACCACATACCTCTATCAAAAATATCCTATGTAGATCAACACCCAGCACAGCGTGGGCGTGCCCCAGCAAACCCCCCCAGCAGGAGATCACTATCCACTAATATAGCTGAAGGCAACTCCTCCGCTACAGCTAAGGCTGGGATAAACGGGGTTGTCCCACGACCAAGTGATGAACACTCCGTCATCCAAAAGCTTAAGGAAGCCCTTAGGATGCAGCCGGATCAAACCACTGTGTTGGTCAGTCCTGTGGATCTAGCATTCTCATGGCATTTAAATGCTTGAACAGACATTGGATGGTGTTGACTTGGATAGTCTTCCGGAAGTAGAACGCTTTTTGGAGAATTCGCGGGTTAGGTAATCAACGACATTCCCTTATCGTTCACGCGCCCGTTAACCTTTACCTATCAGGGTTGACTACAACTCGAGCACGCATTCTATCGTCATTACGATGGCGTCCGACACTCACGAATACGCAGCACGTACGCTCCGCAAGATATTCGAACCTGTCATGGAAAGCCTTCAGTCCCGATACGGCGGTTTCTGGAAGTACGACACGAATTGTCTCACGTGTATCTACCACGAAACGCACGGGAACGGTGTCCTCCCGACGAAACTCTGGGTGACGCCCGATGGTGCCATCTCAGACGATTCGGGTATCCTCCTCGCCGTCGAGATATCCAACTCGCAATCGCGCAATGAGGTACGGCGCAAGATGAAGACGTTCTTCAACGATCCGTCCGTGATCGCAGGGATCATCCTCAACATCGACGAGACCCCGCCCTACGCTTTGCCAGACAAGGCCAACGATTGGGATTCGGCTGAGTCATTTGTAGAGGGGAGCAGATGGGACGATATCGTGTTCGATGCATGGGGGCCGATTACGTTTGCGGGTCATTGTTGGGGAGGGGTGTTTAGCTGCCAGATCGAAATCCACTGGCCCAGCGTTGACGGTGACCAGACAATCACAGCGGTGAGTGTCGCTAATAGAATATGCTTTATTGATACTGATATATTAACAGTCGCTCGTTCCTTCTTCATCGAGGGAGGAACTCGCTGACCTTAACGAAGAACTCACGGAAGTTTGGAAAGCTCTCGTTAAGACGCATTATAATCACCCGATTGACACCGATGAATATCATACTGTCCTCGACATCGACTCTTTCCGCCTTGACCTGTGGAAAAACATCCGCCGAAGCGCTCATAAGCGGTACGCTCGTGTATGGTCCCGTGACAATAACAACACTATTGCACCGATCCAATTGGATCGAGAGGCGCGACGTGTACGCCGTGACGCTGCTGAGCATCGCATAGCCGCTCGGCTGCAAAAGCGAAGGAGGATTGATCGTGGAGAGGAGGAAGACAGGGAGGGCCTTCCCTTTTGACAAGACTTGAGAGCTTTCTCTTCTTGCCGTTACTGTACGTATCTTGCTTGTCGGTGTTGAAATGGTTCTCGATGGGTCTGCTGAAGTTGTGCAACCTAGCAAGTGTATATTTAGTACGACTTTTCTCCTGCAGCACATGCCTTTTTGGAGTGATGCCCTCTTGCCATGTGGGTTGTGTAACTAATAATCCTTGCCGCTATAGTGCTTCGATATCCCATTTGAAATTTACATTAGGCAATCTGATTCTCTTCGAACAATTTATGGTCGTTTCCAAACATAACGCGATCGCTGTGACGTTGTGACGCATCATCCTAAATGGAGATTGGTCCAGTGGCTCCGCTATAGGAATTGTCTTATGCTTATCATTGCTGCAGGAATGAGATATTATTATGAAATAAATATCACAAGTGACCTATATACAAAACAAAGAGTGATTCTGACAAGTGGGAAACGATGAATTCCCCCATTTGTTCCCACATTATTGGCGTGTCTATAGTCGGCTTTTTAATACTTAAACCACTACTCTAAAAGCCCAAATTGAGCCTTAATTTACACCTGGAATCATCACTATCGGACTAGCATCGACTACCAGCACCCACCGTGACTAGAGGGTATCGAAGATCAGCCACACAACTTCCAAAACTGGCTCGCGTCACTATAGACTCCGATTGGTTCAGTGTTGAATGCATTATCTTACTCATAGTCTTGTGAATTGACGAGTAAATCGGTTGCTATCACATGGATCTGTATATTTACCAATAGAGACATGGACATATTGAATTGAAGTCACGTGACGTGCCATACAACTCGAACAACATCAAAAAACACACTAAATCCGATACAACAACATGAGCACTAAAGATAATTCACAAAAAGACAGTGGAAGGTAAGCAAACATATTCATTTGCACCATATAGACTACCTACACGACACACAGTGCAATCACCACCTGCCCCCTGCACCTACTACCATACGAAATAAAAGCAGCAACGATAAAACTCAACGTTCGAGGCAACCCTAAACTGATCACACTATGCAAACAGTTCTGCTGGACTGCGATTCGTGAACTATACAGGATTGTTGAGATCAGGAGCCTCGATGAAGGAACCAGTTTCTTCCGTGCATTGAAAGGCGAGAAAACCGCCAATATACTCGACGGGAAAGGGAAACACAAACTACGAACGAAAGAAGGATTGGTCGAATATTTATATCTCTCATTCGATACAGGAGAGAACAACCACTTTTTTGCATTCAAGCAAAATTTCTACCCCTCCTTCACCAGCATGATGCCGCAGATGATCAACCTTCGAGAAATCGACTTCGATATAACTGAATGCAACTACTCGGCATTCAGAACGATGACAGGTGGGAACATAACATACCCATCATCCTTGACCACGGTACGCATGATATCGGTGGACACAGACTTTCACAAGGTAAGCCACAGGATCATGTTATATTACAAGCTGAAAGAACACAAAGGCTTACATCTATCGGCACCGCAACAGATGAACATAAGAAACAAGGCTACCATAGTTGCACCGATATGGAACTCAGCACGGTGGGGCTCCGGCATCGAACAATTCTGTGCAGCCACCAAACTGGAGATAGTGATGCACAAATTCCTAGACTCTTTATTAGAGGAAGGTGTTGTCGAGCACAACCACCCACTCATACATGGACTTGAAAAAACACAGGTCAAAGAGATACATGTGTGGCACGGGGTGAAGACGGTTGGGAAAAGCAAGGAGCTCATCACACAGCCTTGCAAACCTGCGTGCAAGGTTGAATTTTTTAGGGGAAATGACGATGAATGGACAAGCATGCTAGCAGAGGATGGAGAACATGCAGATGAGAAGGAACTGGAAGCAAAGGGATGGAAGATAGTGAAGAGCAGAAGGTACTAGGTTATACGAAATGCAGTGGGATAAGCAACCTGCTGACCCTCCTTACTGGCACACATACAAATGCAGTGATCAACATAAAGGAAAATACACTAAGATTGGAGGAGCACAGTGGAAAGTAGCAAACGGCGCCAGAATGCAGACTGAGGAATTGAAAGGACGAAAATCCAAATAAATCGAGAAGCCGTCAAAATTGCGATGCCTCACAAACACGCAGGGAAACGATACACCGCATCAGTTAAAACATGTAAGTACATACATCGTAAATAACACAGCCACAAAATATAAAATCATCCAAAACATTTACATATGTCTGTACACTGTCGAAACAACCTGGAAACGCGTAGATACATAAAAGGCAATTTACTTTTATATCCAAATCCGCGTTACAAAAAAGAGACGCCGAAGATATAAAAGGGAATTGCCGCAAACAACGTGCGGGATTTTGGTAGTACTATCACGCACCCACCTTTTGACAATTTGTCACTTTTCCGCTTGGTCAGTCACTCTCTTTGCTCTCTGGGCCCCAGACCTGTTCGGGATTCATGCCAAATGTATTTAGATGTATTTAGAGACCCTTTTGAAAGCAAAATTTGGAGTTTGCACTGAGTTATGGTCGATTCATCGTAGAAACGTAGGGGTAGGAAAATAAATGTAAACCAGACATTGAATATGCCCTTGAATCATTCTGCACCTACATCACATTCCCCACATCATTTGTCTTGTCTTGAAGAACCGAGAGGACGCTAGTGAATTCTCGAACGAATTATATATGTCGATTGTCGCGACCGTTGGCATCCGATATGTACTGTGAAGCGTCGTCCCGGCGGACAAAGTAGTCCTAACATATGTTCATACCTGCATTGTTTCAGAAAAAAGGTCAAAAAGACGCGTCAGAAAATGAGGACCCGCTGAGCCGCTCACCCTTCGTTACCATCCTCTGTGCCTCATTCCGATACTCCGCAACAAGTCACCCAATCCTCTTATTATTCTCCACCAAATCCAGAGTTTGCCTATAAGTCAACGGTCTCCATAAGACTGACAGCATAAAGGTACACCCTCTTCATGACAAAAACCAAGCCTTGATGGCTCGGTTTTGGTTGACATAATGCGGGGGGGGGCTTGTAGATGGGTAGTGGGACCTAGTTGGGGTAGGGGAAACCAGGTTTGAGGTGGTGGGAGCGTGCGATTGAGCAGCGTGCAAGGGAGGGGAGACTTTGGCTGAAAACCAAAGCCAAGCTGCCGGGGCTCCGCTTTAGCGAACAAATGGCGGGGGGTGGTGTCAACGCGTTGGGGAGGACCTATTTGGGTGGGGGAATGTGGAGTTTGGATGCAGGGATGCGGGAATCGAGCAGCGCGCG
>JGI12635J15846_10003248_pt1 | contig 14189 bp, 8 predicted proteins | sample BlaSpr_A8_OM2_M2_FD_15846 | JGI IMG/M metagenome (IMG submission 15846) | reverse complement strand
TCTCGACCACGGCGGCGCTGACCGGGCAGGGCATGGGCGGCAAGATCGCGCTGATCACCGACGGCCGGTTCTCGGGGGCGACCCGCGGCTTCTGCATCGGCCATGTCGGGCCGGAAGCCGCCGTCGGCGGCCCGATCGCGCTGTTGCAGGACGGCGATATCATCGAGATCGACGCCGTCGTCGGCACACTTAACGTAAAATTGACCGGCGCGGAGCTGGCTGAGCGCAAAACCAAATGGAAGCCTCGCGCGACCAATCATACGTCAGGAGCACTCTGGAAGTATGCCCAGCAGGTTGGGCCGGCAGTGGATGGCGCCGTAACCCATCCGGGTGGGGCGCACGAGAAACAGTGTTATGCGGACATCTAGGCGTGCCATTTTTGCGTTGATTTTAGGGGCCGCGCCGGTGGCGGTACCCGGATTCGCTTTCGACGGGGCGCCGGCCGGGCCCGATGTGGCGATTCCGGTGGTTTCGGCCCAGCCCGGGGCCGCCGCCGCCCTGAAGAAGGCGATCCCGCCGTCCTCCGTTCCCGACACCTCGCTGACCTCGCTGCAATACGCCGCCGAGGGCGGCCATCCCGTCGCGCAATGGAAACTGGGGCGGATGTACGCCGACGGCGATGGCGTCACCCAGGACGACCAGCGCGCGTTTGAGTATTTCAGCCGCATTGCCAACGCGCATGCCGAAGACAGCCCGTCAGCGCCGCAGGCGGCGATCGTGGCCAACGCCTTTGTCGCGCTGGGGCGGTACTACCTCAACGGCATTCCCAACTCCAAGATCAAGCCGGATCCGGACCGGGCGCGGGAGATGTTCTCCTATGCGGCGTCCTATTTCGGCAATGCCGACGCGCAATACGATCTGGCCCGGCTCTATTTCAAGGGCGTCGGCTCGTCGCGGGATGATTTCCGCTATGGCGCGCGCTGGCTCGGCCTTGCCGCCCAGAAAGGCCAGCATCAGGCGCAGGCCTTGCTCGGCCAGATGCTGTTCAACGGCGACCAGCTGCCGCGTCAGGCCGCCCGCGGGTTGATGTGGCTGACGCTGGCGCGCGACAGCGCCACGCCGGACGAAACCTGGATCAAGGAGAGCTACAACTCGGCGATCGCCAAGGCGTCCGAGGACGACCGCGCGATGGCGCTGCAGATGCTCGAGCACTGGGTGCAGGGCCGCAAGGATTGATCATTGCCTCGCGCGCCCTCCGCAAGGCGGGGCGCCGGACCGACCTCAGGCCGTCTCCAGGTCCAGATCCGCCCATACCGGCACATGATCCGACGGCTTTTCCCAGGCCCGCACATAGCTGTCGATACCGACGTCGATCAGCCGGTCTGAGGCCTGCGGCGACAGCAGCAGATGATCGATGCGCAAGCCGTGGTTTTTCTGCCAGGCGCCGGCCTGATAATCCCAGAACGTATACTGGCCGGGCGCGTCGGTGACGGCGCGCAGCGCGTCGGTGAGGCCGAGACCCAGCAGCGATTGAAAGCTCTCGCGGGTGGTTGGCCGGAACAGCGCATCGTTGACCCAGGCCGCCGGGTTATGGACGTCGTGGGCTGCCGGAATGACATTGAAGTCGCCCGCCAGCACCAGCGGTTCCTCCGTCTTAAGTCGTTGCTTCGAATACTCAAGAAGCCGCGACATCCAATTGAGTTTGTACGGATATTTGTCGGTCCCGACCGGGTTGCCGTTGGGCAGATAAAGGCAGGCTACCCGCAGCACGCCGCGCTTGAGGGTGACCACGCCTTCGAGAAACCGGGCATGGGCGTCTTCATTGTCGCCGGCGAGACCCGACTTGGTTTCCTCGAACGGCAGTTTCGACAGCAATGCCACGCCATTAAACGTCTTCTGGCCGTGGGTGACGACNTTGTAGCCGAGCGCCTCGATCTCCAGCCGCGGGAATGCCTCGTCGACGCATTTGATTTCCTGCAGNCAGACGATGTCGGGCGCGCAATCCTTCAGCCAGGTCAGCANATGGTCGACCCGCTGCCGGATCGAATTGACGTTCCACGTAGCAATACGCATGCAAAGGGTCCCGNTTGGCAANCNCACATTTTCNCCTCCGTGGCATACCATGCGGTTCCAGNTTGTGATAACCGTTTAGNATAAGGCGTAAAAGTCGCCGTCAAAGGGGCAGGNAACCAGGCCGNCCCGGTCCTTTGCGGACCGGCTGNCGTGAAATGTTATGACAAANCGTATTTTGATTATTTTCGCCGGCGNGCTGGGCGTTGCTGTGCTGGCTGCCTTTATGACCCGGTCGTCATGGATGGGCGGCGGCGCCAGCGCGCAAGCGACGCAGCGCGCCCGCGTGATCGCGGTCGAACTCGCCAAGGCGGAGCGCAAGCCGGTGCCGGTCGACGTCGATTCGATCGGCACGGTGACGCCGATTTCGAGCGTGGCGCTGAAATCGCGGGTCGAAACCACCATCGTCTCGGTGCACTTCGAAGACGGCGCCAAGGTCGCCGAAGGCGACCTGCTGTTTACGCTCGACGCCCGTCAGATCGACGCCCAGATCGAGCAGGCCGAGGGTACGCTCGCCAAGGATCAGGCGCAGCTCGAGGGTGCGCAACGCGATTTCAGGCGCTACAGCGACCTGATCGGCAAGGGCGCCACCACCCAGGTCAACCTCGACAATGCCAAGACCCAGGCCGATATCCTGATCGGCACCATCAAGGCGGACCAGTCGGCGCTGGATAATCTGAAGGTCCAGAAGAGCTACACCATCATCCGCGCGCCGTTTGCGGGACGGATCAGCGCCGCCAATGTGAAGGTCGGCAATTTCGTGCGTCCGGCCGATACCGCAGCGCTCGCCGTCATCAACCAGATGGCGCCGGTCTATGTGACCTTCGCCATTCCGCAGCGCGTGCTGGTCGATCTGCGCGACGCCATGGCGACCGGGGAATCCAAGGTGATCGCGACCATCCCCGGCCACGCGCGATCCGAGGACGGCAAGGTCGCGATGGTGGAAAACTCGGTGGATTCCACCACCGGCATGGTCACCGTGCGCGGCATCATGAACAACGCCAACGAAACTTTGTGGCCGGGGATCCTGGTCAACACCAAGCTGGTGATCCGGACAGAGGAAGCCGTGACGGTGCCCACCGCCGCCGTCCAGCGCAGCCAGACCGGCAATTACGTCTTCATCGTCAGGGACGGCAAGGCTCACGTCCAACCCGTGCAGGTCAGCCGCACCTTCCAGGGAATCTCGGTCATCGTGTCAGGACTTTCCGGAGGCGAGGACGTGGTCGTCGACGGACAATTGCTGCTGTCGGAAGGAACCCCGGTCGCGCCGCGCGCCACCAAGGCCGGGGCCTGAGCGATGACCCTTTCCGAACTGTGTATTCGCCGCCCGGTCATGACCACGCTGTTGACCGCGTCGATCATCGCCTTCGGCGTGTTCGGCTTCCGGCTGCTGCCGGTATCCGCGTTGCCCAAGGTCGATTTCCCGACCATCGCGGTGACCGCGACCCTGCCGGGCGCCAGCGCCGACACCATGGCCGCATCCGTGGCCGGTCCGATCGAACGCCAGCTCTCCACCATTGCCGGCATCTCGTCGATGTCCTCGACATCGTCGCAGGGCACCACCTCGATCGTCATCCAGTTCGATCTCAACCGCAACATCGACGCCGCAGCCCTCGATGTGCAGACCGCGCTGACGATCGCGCAGCGCCGGCTGCCGATCGAAATGACGATCCCGCCGAGCTTCCGAAAAGTGAATCCGTCGGATTTTGCGGTGCTGTTCATCTCGCTGGCCTCCGAAACCCTGCCGCTGTCCGCCGTCAACGAATATGGCGACATCACCATCGGGCAGGCGATGTCGCAGATTCAGGGCGTCGCCCAGGTCGTGATTTTCGGCAATCAGAAATTTGCCGTGCGGGTGCAGGCCGATCCGGAGGCTGCCGCGGCGCGCGGATTGTCGCTTGAAGATATAAGGACCGCGGTCTCCCGCGCCAATTCGTCAACGCCGGTCGGCACGTTGAACGGGCCGAAACAGGACGTTGCCCTGCAGGCGTCCGGCCAGATGGACAAGGCGGTCGATTACCGGCACGTGATCGTCGCCTGGCGCAACGGTTCGCCGGTGCGGCTCGACGAGGTGGCCCACGTCTATGACAGCGTGGAGAACGACAAGATCGCCACCTGGTTCAACGGCACCCGTGCCATCGTGCTTGCGATCTACAAGCAGCCTGACGCCAACACGGTTGCGGTCGTTGACGGCGTGCTGGCGAAGCTGCCGACGCTGCGCGCCCAGATTCCGCCGTCGGTGAAGATCGATGTCGCGATGGACCGCTCGGTGTCGATCCGCCAGTCCGTCAGCGACGTCGAGGAAACGCTGCTGATCGCCGTCGGGCTCGTCATTCTGGTGATCTTCCTGTTCCTGCGCTCGGCGTCCGCGACCCTTATCCCGGCACTGGCGGTGCCGATTTCGCTCTGCGGCACTTTTGCCGCGATGTACATGCTGGACTTCTCCATCAACAACATGACGCTGCTGGCGCTGACCCTGTCGGTCGGCTTCGTGGTCGACGACGCCATCGTCATGCTGGAAAACATCGTCCGGCATATCGAGCACGGCCTGCACCCGTTTGAAGCGGCGCTGAAGGGCGCCCGCGAAATCGGCTTCACCATCATTTCGATCACGTTTTCGCTGATCGCCGTGTTCATTCCGGTGCTGCTGATGGGCGGCATCGTCGGGCGCGTGTTCCGCGAATTCGCAGTGACCATTGCGGTTGCCATCGTGGTTTCCGGCTTCGTCTCGCTGACGCTGACGCCGATGCTGTGCGCGCGGGTCTTGAAGGCGCACGACAAAGCCGGCAAGCCGAACGTCGTGCTGCGGGTGTTCGAGCGGATGTTCGATTCCTGGCTGCGCTCCTATGAATGGGCGCTGGACCGGGTGCTGGCCCGCAAGGCGATCATGCTGCTGGTAACGCTGGCGACGCTCGGCGGTACCATTGCGCTCTACATCATCGTGCCCAAGGGATTCTTTCCGCAGGAGGATACCGGCTTTCTGTCCGGCGTGACGGAAGCTGCCACCGATACCTCGTATGAAGCGATGACGGTGCGCCAAAAGGACCTGGCCGACATTTTGAGCCGAGATCCGGCGGTGGAATACATCAACTCGACCGTCGGCGCCGGCGGTCCCAACGTCACCGCCAATTATGGCCGGCTTTTCATCGCGCTGAATCCGAGGAACCAGCGGGAATCGGCCACGGTGGTGATGCTGCGGATGCGTCAGAAGGCGACGCAGGTTCCGGGGATGCAGGCGTTCTTCCAAAGCATCCAGAATCTGAACATCGGCGGCCGGCCGTCGAAGAGCCAGTATCAGTACACCCTGCAGAGTGGCGACACGGAATCGCTGTACCGGCTGGCGCCGGAGATGCGCGACAATATCGCCAAGGTGCCGGGACTGCTCGACGTCACCACCGATCTCTACATCAAGAATCCGCAGATGACCGTCGACATCGACCGCGAAAAGGCCGCGGTTTACGGCGTCACCGTCGACCAGGTGCGCAACCAGCTTTACAACGCCTATGGTGCGCGTCAGGTCGGCACCATCTACATGCCGTCAAATGATTACCAGATCATCCTGGAAGCCCAGCCGCAGTTCCGGGTCGATCCCTCCGATCTTTCAAAACTCTATGTGAAGACGACCAACAACCAGACCATTCCGCTCGATGCGGTGGCAAAGCTGGTGCCGTCGGTGGGACCGCTGCAGATCAACCATCAGGGCCAGCAGCCCGCGGTGACGATCTCGTTCAACCTCGCGCCGAATTATTCGCTCGGCTATGCGGTCGACCAGATTACCGCGATCGAGCAGAACTCAAACCTGCCGGCCACCATCGCCACCGGCTTCTCCGGCACCGCGCAGGTGTTCCAGGATTCGTTGCGCGGGCAGGGCGTCTTGATCCTGGCGGCGGTGTTCGCGGCGTTCGTGATCCTCGGCATTCTCTATGAGAGTTTCATTCACCCGATCACCATCATTTCCGGCCTGCCATCGGCCGGTATCGGCGCGATCCTGACGCTGATGATGTTCAACATGGAACTGTCGGTGATCGCGATGATCGGGATCGTGATGCTGGTCGGCATCGTCAAGAAGAACGCCATCATGATGGTGGATTTTGCGCTCGAGCGTCGCCGCGTCGGCCTGAGCGCCGAGCACGCCATTCGCGAAGCCGCGTTGCTCCGGTTCCGCCCCATCATGATGACCACATTCGCGGCGATTTTCGGCACGCTGCCGATTGCGATCGGCGCCGGCGCCGGTGCGGAGTTGCGTCAGCCGCTCGGCATCGCCGTGGTCGGCGGTCTCTGCGTGTCGCAGCTATTGACGCTGTTCATTACGCCGGTGATCTACATCTATCTCGACCGCATCGACCGCCGCCTGAAGCGCCGNCTCGAGCCGCAGTTCGACGAGGTCGAGAACGAGCGCCCGCACGTGGTGGCGGCGGAGTGAGAGGATCGCCGTCAGATCGGTCCTCGCTCAGGCATTGAGCTGTCCGCCTGGCGTAGAGCGCGCGATTCGGAGCTCTTCCTCATCCATATCAGCCGATATGTCGGCGAACAGCGGTGTGCTTAGATATCTCTCGCCAGTGTCGGGAAGCATGCAGAGAATGTTCGCTCCCTTCTCCGCTTCGGCTGCAATCTTGAGAGCGCCGGCAAGGGTTCCGCCCGCGGTAATGCCGACAAAGATGCCCTCCTTGGCGGCAAGCTCCTTGCTGCAGCGGATGGCGTCGGGACCTGGGATCGCGAGGATGCGGTCGATGAGCTTCATTGCGACCGCATCGTCGGTAAGTTTGGGGATGAAATCAGGCGTCCAGCCCTGCATCGGATGGGGCTTAAATGCCGGATGCGGTGCGGCCGGAGTTCCGTCCGGGTTGCGCGACTGTGCTGCGCCACTGGCCAACAGCGGCGCGTCCGTGGGCTCGCAAACGACAATCTTTGTTTCGGGCCGCTCCTTCGCGAGCACCCGCCCGACGCCTTTTAACGTTCCGCCCGTTCCATAGCCCGTAACCCAGTAATCCAACCGTTCCCCGGCGAAATCGTCGAGTATCTCACGCGCGGTTGTGCGCGAATGAATGTCGGGATTGGCTTCGTTTTCAAATTGCCTGGTCATGAACCAGCCATGTGCCTTGGCAAGCTCGATGGTCTTGTTGATCATGCCCACAGCCCGTTCAGCGGCGGGAGTTACAATGACCTTCGCTCCAAGGAACCGCATCAGCTTGCGCCGCTCAACGCTGAATGGCTCCGCCATGGTGATGACAAGCGGATATCCCTTGGCCGCGCAAACCATCGCAAGACCAATCCCGGTATTTCCGCTTGTCGCCTCTATGACCGTCTGGCCGGGCTTAAGCTCTCCCGATTTTTCCGCCGCTTCGATGACGCCGAGAGCCAGCCGGTCCTTCACCGAACCAAGGGGGTTGAAGGCTTCGATCTTTGCGAAAAGGTTCACGCCTTGCGGCGCCAAACGATTGATCCGCACCACCGGCGTATTGCCGATTGTTTCGACGATACTTTGGTATTTCCGGCCCATGCTGGCCTCCCATTGTCTGCGACGAGAAATGCTGCGCCAGCTTCAGCGCTCTGGATTGCGTCGAAGCTAACCCGGATTCAGCGATTCCGACAGTACTGCGGCGAATGGCCCACTATCCGACATTGGACCTAGCGCAAGAGGTGCCGGCTATGCTTTGATTGAGTAGATTTCACCGATCCAGGGGGCTTTTTTGCCCAGCGAGCGCGTGGAACGGCGACTGGCGGCTGTGCTGGCGGCGGACGTCGCCGNCTATAGCCGGTTGATGGGTCGCGACGAGGAGCGCACGCTTGCGCAGCTAAAGACGCTTCGAAAGACGCTTGTCGATCCAGGGATTGCTACCCACCGCGGCCGCATCGTCAAGACCTCCGGCGACGGCATGCTGGTCGAGTTTGCCAGCGCGGTCGATGCCGCACGCTTTGCGGTGGAAGTCCAACGCGAGATGGCTCAACAAAACGCCAGCGTATCGCCGGAACTCAGGATCGAATTGCGCATCGGCATTCATGTCGGCGATATCATCATCGACGACAACGATATTTTCGGCGACGGGGTCAACATCGCCGCGCGCCTTGAAGGAATCGCCGAGCCGGGCGGCATCTGCATCTCCGATGATGCGCACCGGCAAATTCGCGGCAAGATCGATAGCGTCTTCGATGACATCGGCGAGCAGGCCTTGAAGAATATCGCCGAACCGATGCGCGCGTGGCAGATACGGCTTGCCGGCGAGGCTGCTCCTGCGATCCGATCGAGTTCGTCTGCGATACGAGTTCAGGATCTTGCGCTACCCGACAAGCCGTCCATCGTCGTCCTGCCGTTCGACAACATGTCCGCTGAGGCGGGTCAGGACTACCTCGCTGACGGGATCGTCGAGGCAATTACTGCGGCGCTTTCGTGCATCCGTTCCTTTTTTGTCATCACGCGCAGTTCAGCCTTCACCTATAAGGGCCGCGCGACGAATGCGCGCGACATCGGCAAGGAATTGGGCGTTGCCTATTTGCTCGAGGGTAGCGTGCAGAAGGCCGGCAACCGCCTCCGCATCATCGTTCAGCTGATCGAGACGGAGGGAGGCGCCCACGTCTGGAGTTCGCGCTTTGACGGCGCAATCGATGATTTCTTTGACCTCGAAGATCGAATAACGGAGCAGGTAGCAGGAGCACTCCAACCTTCGATCCGCATCGCCGAGATTGAGCGGTCGCGACGCAAGCGGCCGCAAGACCTCAGCAGCTATGACTTTACCATGAGGGCAATGCCTCATGTCTGGGCGCTCGAGAAGGAAGAAAGCGCCAAAGCGATCGAGCTCCTCGAAAAAGCGCTCGCCATCGATCCCGAATATCCCCTGGCCTTGTCGCTTGCCGGTTGGTGCCACGCCCAGCGCTCGGTCTACAATTGGGCGGATGACATCGCGGACAGCCAGGCAATGGCACGATCGCTCGCCGAACGGGCAGCCGAAATGAGCGGCGACGATCCTGTTATTCTGGCTGTACTCGGCGCAGTGCATACCTTTGTACGCAACCATGGAACCGCGCGTGTGCTGCTTGAACGCGCCGTCACGCTCGATCCCAACGCCGCGTGGGCCTGGAGCCGGCTCGGATGGCTCGAGAACTATGCTGATCAACCTCAAAAGGCGATCGGCAATTTCGAGCGTGCTTTGCGCCTGAGCCCAATCGATCCAATGAATTTCAACAACTATGTGGGCATGGGCTCGGCGCATGAAGTAGCGCAACAATACGACGATGCCGCCGCGTTCTACCGACGCGCCCTCGAGGAACGGCCAAACGCCAGCTGGATCTACCGCAATCTAGCGGCGTCTCTGTCGGGAGCCGGCCGGATCGAAGAGGCCAAACAAGCCTTTGTGGTGTTGATGCGTAACTACCCGGATCTGACGGTTAAAAAATTCAAACAAGCAATGGTCTTCTCGCCCGCGGTTCTGGACCGTATGGCGGAAAATCTCCGGAAGCTCGGGTTGCCTGACTGATTGTTCAGATCGAAAAACTGGTGCCGCAGCCGCAGGATGCGGTGGCGTTGGGATTGACCACGCGGAACGAGGCGCCGATCAGGTCGTCGACGAAATCCACTTCGGAACCGGCCAGAAACGGCACCGAGGCCGGGTCGACCAGCACCACCGCGCTGTCGCGCGCGATCACGAGGTCATCTTCGGCCTGGGCGCGCTCGATGTCGAATTTGTACTGAAAACCGGAACAGCCGCCGCCCTCGACGCTGATCCGCAGCATGGCGCCGTCGCCCTCGGTTTTGAGGATTTCCCCGATCCGGCGGGCCGCCCGCTCGCTGATGACGACACTGGATGCTGTCATGATGTGGCTCCGATAACCGGTGCATACCCCATATATTTGGAATCCGGCGTCCCGCATAGTTAAGTGCACCGGCTGTGGAATCAAATGGATAAGGACTAAAACACCGTGTCGGTCGGAATGGCTGCCCCTCGCTCGGTCTATGCCTGCGACCCCGACCGCAGCCGCGGACGGCTGTTTTCGGAGCCGCCGAGCAAGACCCGCAGCCCGTTCCGGCGCGATTGCGACCGGGTGATCCATTCCACCGCCTTTCGCCGCCTGAAGCACAAAACCCAGGTTTTCGTGTTCCATGAGGGCGATCATTACCGCACCCGGCTGACCCACTCGCTCGAAGTGGCGCAGATCGCCCGCGCGCTGGCCCGCCAGCTCGGCCTCGATGAGGATCTCACCGAAACGCTGGCGCTGGCGCACGATCTCGGCCATCCGCCGTTCGGCCATGCCGGGGAGCGGGCGCTGGATGCCTGTCTGCAGGCCCATGGCGGGTTCGATCACAATGCCCAGACCCTGCGCGTCGTCACCGCGCTGGAGCATCGCTATCCCGATTTCGATGGGCTCAATCTCTCCTGGGAAGCGCTGGAGGGCATCGTCAAGCACAATGGCCCGCTGACCGACCGCAAGGGGCAGGGACTCGGGCGTTATCACGACGGCGGCATTCCTGCAGCGATCTCCGAATATACCGGGATCTACGATCTGGAACTGTGGAGCTTTGCGTCGCTGGAAGCCCAGGTTGCGGCGATCGCCGACGATATCGCCTATGACGCCCACGATATCGACGACGGCCTGCGCGCCGGCCTGTTCGGGGTTGACGACCTCAAGGTGATGCCGCTCGCCGCTGAAATGATCGCGGACATCGACAAGGCCTATCCCGATCTCGATGACGCCAGGCGCGGGGCGGAATTGGTGCGCGAACTGATTTCCTATCTGATCGGGGCCGTGGTCGCCGAAGCGCGCCGGCGTCTGGAAGCGGCAACGCCGCAATCGGTCGACGATGTCCGCCACCATGGCGACATGCTGGTCGCGTTTCCCGCTGGCGTCGCGCAGGCGGAGGCCGAGATCAAGGCGTTCCTGAAGCTTCGGATGTACCGGCATCCGCGGGTGATGCGGGTGATGGGCGATGCCGAACGGATCCTGTTTGACCTGTTCGCGCGCTATCAGCGCAGCCCTGCCGATCTGCCGGCGGAATGGCTGCCGCCGGAGGGCTGGGACGCCGAGACCGAAACCGGGCGCGCGCGGCGGATCGGCAACTTCATCGCCGGGATGACCGACCGTTTCGCGCTGACCGAGCACCAAAGGCTTTTTGACTCGACCCCGGATTTGCGTTAGGCGGCGGCCATGGCCGACCAACCGACTTCGCTACATCTTTTCGCCGACGTGCTGGCGCGCGTGCATGCGGTTTGCGGCATACTCGCGGCCGAACGCGGCTGGCCCCTCGGCACCGACCTGTCGCGCGTCGTGGTCGAGCCGCCGCGCGATGCTTCGCATGGCGATATGGCGACCAACGCGGCGATGGTGCTGGCGAAGGATGCCAAGGCGAAGCCGCGCGAGCTTGCCGAAGCGATCGCGGCCAAACTGCGTAGCGATGATTTGATCGCGTCCGTCGAGGTCGCCGGCCCGGGCTTCATCAATCTCACGCTGAAACCTTCGGCGTGGGCCGATGCCTTGCGCACCGTGCTGCGCGAAGGCGCCGCCTACGGGCAAAGCGCGGTCGGCGCCGCTGAGAAGATCAACGTCGAATACGTCTCCGCCAATCCAACCGGCCCGATGCATGTCGGCCATTGCCGGGGTGCCGTGTTCGGCGATGCGCTGGCAAGCCTGCTGACGTTTGCGGGCTACGATGTTACGCGGGAATACTACATCAACGACGCTGGCGCGCAGGTCGATGTGCTGGCACGTTCGGCGTTCCTGCGATATCGCGAAGCGCTTGGCGAGGATATCGGCGAGATTCCGGAAGGGCTCTATCCCGGCGACTATCTGAAGCCGGTCGGGCAGGCGCTGGCTGCCGAATACGGCGACAAGCTGAAGGCGATGCCGGAAGGCGCGTGGTTGCCGCTGGTGCGGGGCAAGGCCATTGCGATGATGATGGAAGAGATCAAGGGCGATCTCGCAGCACTCACTATCAGGCACGATGTCTTCTTCTCCGAGCGGTCGCTGATCGAGGCCGGCAACAACCGGGTGACCGAGACCATCGACTATCTGCGTTCCAAAGGCGACGTTTATGAAGGCCGTCTGCCGCCGCCGAAAGGCGGACCGATCGAGGACTATGAGGATCGCGAGCAGACGCTGTTTCGCGCCACCGCCTATGGCGACGATGTCGACCGGCCGCTGCTGAAGTCAGACGGCTCCTACACCTATTTCGCCTCCGACATCGCCTATCACAAGAACAAATTCGATCGCGGCTTTCACAACCTGGTCGACGTCTGGGGCGCCGACCACGGCGGCTATGTCAAGCGCATGGAAGCCGCGATCAAGGCGGTCACCTCGGGCAAGGCCGCGCTCGACGTGAAGATCGTGCAACTGGTCCGGCTCCTGCGCGCCGGCGAGCCGGTCAAAATGTCAAAACGCTCCGGCGAGTTCGTCACCTTGCGCGAAGTGGTCGACGAGGTCGGCAAGGACGCCGTCCGCTTCATGATGCTCTACCGCAAGAACGACGCGGTGCTGGATTTCGACCTCGCCAAGGTGATCGAGCAGTCGCGCGAGAACCCGGTGTTCTACGTGCAGTACGGCCATGCCCGCGGGCACTCGGTGTTCCGTAACGCCCGGGAAGCGGTCCCGGACCTGCCGGAAGGGGCTGGGCCGCGGGCGGCCTTCCTCAGCCAGGCCGCCGTGGAGCGGCTTATTGACGCGGCGGAACTTGACCTGCTGCGGCGGCTGGCGCTTTATCCCCGGATGATCGAGGCGGCGGCCCTGGCACATGAGCCGCACCGAATCGCCTTTTACCTCTATGATCTTGCCAGCGAATTTCATGCGCTGTGGACCCGGGGGCGCGATTTGCCCTATTTACGCTTCATTATCAATAATGATGCAGAGATCACAAAGGCGCGGCTGGCTTTGGTCCAGGGCGTCGTCTCGGTTCTGGCATCGGGCTTGGCCATTCTCGGCGTCCATGCCCCGGACGAGATGCGGTAGTGTAGGGGCGATGCCGCCACATGGGGACCTGTGGGGGTATCTGGCAGTGGCCGGTTCTTTCGTAGGAACGGTTCGGCGGGCTTTTCCCGAAGGGGACGCATCATCACGATGGCTGATCGATATCAGAACAGACCGTATCCTGCGGACGATGACGACCGCGGCAGCGATCCGCATGCCCCGGCGCACGGCGAGAGCGATCCCTTGGCTGAACTGGCGCGGCTGATCGGTCAGACCGATCCGTTCGGCAGCATGGGTCGGGCCAATGCGCAGGTCCAGCCGCGCACCAGCGCGCGCGATCCATACCAGCCCGAAGCCGAAGCCGATCCGGATGACGGCCCTCCCGCAGGCCCGCCGCCATGGATGCAGCGCGCCAACCGGCAGGAGGCGCCGCCGCAGGATTACCCAAGCGCGGTGCACCCGCTGCAGCGTTATGCCAGCGCGCGCGCTGCCCCGGCTGTGCCGGACTATCAGCAGGAGCCGCCGTTTGCCGAGGCCGATCCGGAGCCGGATCCCGCGCGCTATGACGATGCGCTGTACGGCCAGCTCGATCCCGGCGACCAGGAGACCCAGCACGATCCGGCCTATGCCGATGATGCTTACGCCTACCAGGACGGCTATGACGGGGCCGAGGAGCCGGTTGAGAAGCGTCGCGGCGGCATGCTGACCGTGGTGGTCGTTCTGGCGCTGGCGGTCGTGGGGACGGGGGCTGCCTTCGCTTACCGCAGCTATGTCGGGTCGCCCCGCACCGGGGAGCCGCCGATCATCCGGGCTGACGCCAGTCCGACCAAGATCGTGCCGGCGCCGTCGGACGGGTCTGGCAAAGTGCCGGACCGCATGTCGGCGGGCGACGGCACCGAAAAGATCGTTCCGCGCGAGGAAGCGCCGGTCGATCCCAGTACCAAGGCCGGCCAGTCCGGTCCCCGCGTGGTGTTCCCGCCGCTGAACCAGAACGGCAATCCGCCGTCTGCGGCGAGTTTGGCTCCAGGTGGCGCGCCGCCCGCAAGTGGCGGCAACGGCACCATGCCGAACACAGAGCCGCGAAAGATCAAGACCTTCTCGGTCCGGGGCGACCAGCCTGACGGAGCCGCGACGCCGGTCACGACGGCCGCGCCGCCGCCACCGCCCGTGGCAAAACCGGCCTCCGGTGCGAAAGCGAGCGCCTTCCCTTTACCGGCGACCCCGCGAACTCAGCCATCGGCCGCCAACGCAAGCGCCAGCGGGCCGCTATCGCTGGAGCCGCAGGGTAA
>JGI12635J15846_10003247_pt1 | contig 14190 bp, 6 predicted proteins | sample BlaSpr_A8_OM2_M2_FD_15846 | JGI IMG/M metagenome (IMG submission 15846) | reverse complement strand
ACGGTAATCCTCGAACCCGCAGCAGTGCTCGATCTCGTCGGGTTTCTTTTTTACGATTTCGCCGCCACCGCCCTGGAAGACAAGCGCTCCTGCCTCAACGAACGCATGGGCAAACAGCTCTTTGGACAAAACATCAGCATCTGCGACGACGTTTATTATCCGCTGCAACAGGGCGCGCCGTTCGATGGCGAGGGAATGCCGCGTCAGCGGGTATTGCTGGTGGACCGCGGCGTTCCCAAGAATCTGGTATATTCACGCGCGGCCGCCAAAGCCGCGCACAAACAGCCCACGGGGCACGGTTTTGCGCTTCCGAATGAATACGGGGAAGCGCCGATGAATCTCGTCTTCGGCGGCGGAGACTCGTCGATAGAGAAAATGGTCGCTTCCACGGAACGAGGGTTGCTCGTGACCCGCCTCTGGTACATCCGCGAAGTCGATCCCTACGAAAAGGTAATGACCGGCATGACCCGCGATGGCCTGTTTCTCGTTGATAATGGGCGTGTTAGCGGCGCCGTGCGAAACTTTCGTTTCAATCAGTCGATCATCGAAATGCTCAAAAACGTCGAATTGCTGGGTCCTGCCGTGCGTGCCACCGGCGAAGAAGCCTTCGAGATGGTCGTGCCCGCCATGAAAGTACGTGACTTCCAGTTCTCCGAAGTGACTAAGTTTTAGCCATCCAAGCCCTGTGGCTTACTTATCAAGAAATCAATTCAGAGAATCAAAATTCTGCGTTGTACATCCACTTCCCACCCGTTTAATAAACTGGTATGTACTATCGGCATGATCGAGGCCAAGGCGGTCTTCAGGATGCGGGCCCCCGTTCGACCGGGGGTCGTCACCCCAACTGGGGCCACCCGGACCACGACGCCTGCGGTACCGGTTTCATTGCCCGACTCGGTGGTACCCCCAGCTACGACATCATCCAGTTTGCTTTGACGGCTTTAGAGCGCCTCACCCACCGCGGAGGCGTCGACGCGGACGGAGCCAGCGGCGATGGCGCCGGTTTGCTCACTTCGCTTCCACAGGCCTTCTTCCGTGCCCGTGCTCAAGAGCAGGGAATTGAGCTGCCTGAGATGTTCGGGGTCGGCTTCGCCTTTCTTCCTTCCTTCGTGGCTGAGGAAGCCCGCGCGGCCGTTGAAGCCGCGGCGGATACCGAGCGGCTGCGCGTCATCGGCTGGCGCCGCGTGCCGGTGAATACCAATTCCTTGGGACGCCGGGCGCTCGAAACGATGCCCGAAATTTGGCAGTTTTTTGTCGAACCCTTCCATTCGGCCCGGGGAGCCGTGGGATTCGAGCGGCGTCTGACTCTGTTGAGAAAGCGCGCCGAATCGCTCTTGCCGCCGCGATGCTACATCTGCTCGCTCTCCTCGCAGACCATCGTGTACAAGGGGCTGCTCACGCCCTGGCAGTTTCCCCAGTTTTACGAAGATTTGCGCGATCCATCGTTCGCAACCACATTTGCCGTTTTTCACCAGCGCTATTCAACGAACACACAGCCTTCCTGGCATCTGGCGCAGCCCTTCCGTTACGTCGCGCATAACGGCGAGATCAATACGATTGTCTCGAACCGGCGCTGGCTTCGTGCCAAAGCAGCCGAGATCCGCTCTCGGCTCACGGTGGGAGCGTGGTTCCCGCTCCTCGAAGAGAACGTCAGCGATTCGGCGAGTTTCGACAACGGTTTCGAGCTGCGGCTCCTCGAAGGCCTGTCATCGGAAGAAGCCATGCTCGCCATGGTCCCTCCGGCCTTTCAGAAAGATCCCCTGCTTTCGCGGGACGTGCGAGGTGCGTTGACCGCGCTTTCGCAGCAAAGCGAACCCTGGGATGGCCCCGCCGCGTTGGTGTTCTCGGATGGCCAATTTGTGGGAGCGAAGCTGGATCGCAACGGTTTGCGCCCGCTGCGCTACACCCTCACGCATGATGGCCTGCTGATCGCCGGGTCCGAGACCGGTTTGGTCGACCTGGAAGAATCTCGTATCGCTGAGCGCCAGCGGCTCGGNCCCGGAGAAATGATCCTTGCCAATCCCACCACCGGGCTCTTTTTGCGCTGGCGCGACATCCTGAAGCGCCTTGCGATCCATCAGGCGCGCAACGCCGTTCCGCAAAGAATGCTGACAGCTCCAGCCCCCACACCGCTGGTCCCCATCAATGACCCAAAGCGCGTCGCGGGCGCCGCCGGCTGGACCGAGGATCAATTCAAGATTCTCTTTTCCGCGCTGACCCGCGGGAAAGAAGCGGACTGGAGCATGGGAGACGACGCGCCGCCCGCATTTCTTTCCACCCTTCCAAGGACTCTCTGGGATTACTGCAAACAACGGTTCGCGCAGGTCACCAACCCGCCGATCGATCCCTTGCGCGAGACTCACGTGATGTCTCTCGATGTTCACTTGAAAGACGGGATCACGCTTCCCAGCCCCGTGATTTCGGCTGGTCAGTTGTCGCAACTCTCCGCGATTCTTGGACCCGAGCAACGCATCGATATTACTTTTCCTGCCGCAACTGGAGTCCCGGGGGCGCGCTGCAGTTTTGCTCAGCTTGCTACTACCCCTCTGAGCGGCAGCGTGCGCCCGGGACTCTTCCTCCTTTCCGACCGCGCGATCGATGCCCATCGCGCACCGCTGCCTGCGCTGCTGGCGACCGCGGCAGTGTGGAAAGCGATGGTTGGCGAAGGCTTGTGGGATGTGCCGCTGATTGTCGAATCCGCGCAAGTCTTTGACACTCATCATGTGGCCCTGCTTGTGGCGGCCGGCGCTAGCGCGGTCGTGCCATACCTTGCCGATGAGTTTGCGGAATCCCTGGAACCGGGAGGCTTGGAAAAAGCCCGTTCAGCCATCAATGCCGGGCTGCGCAAAGTTCTCGCACGCATGGGCGTCTCCACCCTGGCTAGTTATCGCAACAGCCATCTCTTTGAGATCGTGGGTCTCTCCGAAGATCTTTGCGCGGAAGTATTTGAAGACGCTGCGGATTATCCTGGCCAGAAATCGCTGGACGATCTCCTCGCGGATTATCTACGCCTGCACAAAGCGGCCTTCTCCGGCGAATCCGATGATTTGACCGACTCCGGTCTATACCGGTTCCGGAAGGGAGCGGAACTTCACGCCAGTTCGCCCGAGGTTGTCCGCCGGCTTCACGCCCATGTGCGCGCGCCCGGAGCGAAGACCTACTCGGCGTTTGAAGAACTGGCAGAACATCAAGGCCCGGTTTTTCTGCGGGACTTGCTCGACACCGTTCCGGACACGGCCGTTCCTCTCGAAGAAGTCGAACCGCTGGAGTCCATCGTCAAGCGTTTCAGTACTCAGGCGATGTCTCTTGGCTCGCTCAGCCCGGAAGCGCACCGTACGCTGGCACTGGCGATGAATCAGCTTGGCGGCCGGAGCAATACCGGCGAAGGCGGCGAAGATCCGAACACCTATCGCTTCGAGCCGGCCGCGGCCAACAAGATCAAGCAAGTCGCCTCGGGACGTTTTGGAGTCACGGCGGANTATCTCGTCCANGCCGAAGAACTCGAAATCAAGATGGCGCAAGGTTCGAAGCCTGGTGAGGGCGGACAATTGCCCGCCAAGAAAGTCAGCGAATACATCGCGCGCATCCGGCACGCCACGCCTGGCACCCCGCTGATTTCACCTCCGCCGCATCACGANATTTACAGCATCGAAGACCTCGCGCAATTGATCCACGACTTGCGCGCCGTGAATCCGCGCGCGCGCATCGGCGTAAAACTCGTTTCCGGCTCCGGAGTCGGCATCATTGCCGCGGGCGTTGCCAAAGCGGGCGCGGACGTCATCACCATCAGCGGCCACAACGGCGGCACAGGTTCTTCGCCGTTGACCTCCATCAAGAACACGGGTCTTCCCTGGGAAATCGGCTTGCGCGAAACGCATGACACGCTGGTTCGCGCGGGCCTTCGTTCGCGGCTCTCTCTCCGCGTGGACGGAGGCCTGAAATTCGCGCGGGATATCGTGTTGGCCGCCATTCTCGGCGCGGACGAATTCGGTTTTGGCACGGCGTCCCTGCTGGCCATCGGATGCGTCATGGCGCGACAGTGCCATCTCAATACCTGCCCCGTGGGAATCGCCACGCAAGACGAAAAGTTGCGTGCTAGATTTCAAGGCAAGCCAGAGATGGTGATCGCCTATTTTCGTTCGCTCGCCGAGGAAGTGCGCAATCGGCTTGCTCAGCTTGGCGTGCGTTCGCTCAGCGAGCTCACGGGCTGGTACGATCGGCTCAGTGCGCGATCGGGAATGGATCCATTCCTGGTTGTGCCTATCTCCCCCTCAAATCGAGTGGCTTCGCAGCAGGAGCCTGGCCTCCATGTCATGGCGCTCGGAGATTCCATTCACTTCAATGCTTCGCTGACGCTGCAAAATGAGTCCCAGCCGGTTCAGAACTCCGATCGCAGCGTTGGCACGGGTTTGAGCGGCGAACTGATGCGCAGGCGCAAGAACGGCCACCCCGTGGTTGGCGAAATCAGCCAGGAATTTCACGGCGCGGCCGGTCAGAGCTTCGGCGCTTTTCTTGCCGAGGGAGTGTCGCTCAAGCTCAACGGCGAAGCCAACGACTACGTCGGAAAAGGATTGTCCGGTGGGACTATCGCCATCACTGCGGGACTTGCTGCCTCAAGGCGTGGTGACGTCCTTGCCGGCAACACCGTGCTCTACGGCGCCACATCGGGCCAGCTCTTTATTGCAGGCCGCGGCGGGGAGCGTTTCGCTGTAAGAAACAGCGGCGCGCTTGCCGTTGTGGAAGGGGTCGGCCAGCATGGATGCGAATACATGACCGGCGGCGTGGCCCTTATTCTCGGGCCGCTCGGCCTGAATTTCGGTTCCGGCATGACCGGCGGGCTGGCTTATGTGCTGCGTGCCGAAGCCGAGGATGTGCTTCACCGCGATTTTGTGACACTCGCTGAACTCGATTCCGAGGAAGAGAACTGGTTGCGGCGCACCCTGGAGGAACACGTTCACTTCACGGCGAGCCCTCGTGCGGCTCGCTTGCTTTCACGGCGTGGAGCGTTGCCCTTGATGCGCGTGCAACCCGTTCATTTTCAGGGTACGGTTGAGGCCACGTGGAGCCCGATTCTCTCTCAATTCAAACGCCGTCGCACGATTTTGCCGGCGGCTACCGCGCCGATTTCGCAAGCTGCGTTTCATGCTTGAAAGGAAAGATATTAACTCCGCATCCGGCTTACAGAATCCGCTATAATTCTCGCCGGGCGATCTGACTATGGACTTCGATCAACTCGCTACTTTTGTTTTCGTCGCCAAACTGAAGAGTTTTTCACGTGCGGGCCAGAAAGTCTTTCGCTCGCAATCCGCCGTCAGCGCGCAAATTCGCCAGCTCGAACAGGCATACAAGGCCAGGCTCCTCGACCGTTCCGCCAAGTCCGTCGAGCTGACTCCGGCCGGCGAAGTTCTTTTCGAGTACGCCGAAAAGTTGCTTCGCATGCGCGACGAATCCGTTCAGGTCGTTGCGGACCGCGGCAACGTTGTTCAGGGCCCGATCGTCTTCGGCGCCAATGAAGCGACCTGCCTCTACCTGCTCCCCGACATTTTTGCCGAATTCCAGCGGCGTTACCCGCTGGTGCACATCAGCATCTACCGTAACTTTAGCCATAAGATCCTGCAGCGCATTGAGGACGGCTCGGCAGATGTGGGCATCGTCACGCTGCCCATCAAGTCGCCTAATTTGAAAATGCACCACATTTACAAAGATCGCCTGCGCTTCATGGTCAGCTCTCGAAACCCGCTCGCTCATCGCTCGAAGATCACGCTCGCGGAAGTCGCGGAGCAGCCGCTCATTTTTCCGAGGACCGGTTTTACCCGCCAGGTGCTCGACAAACTCTTCCGGCCGTATCGCTCGCGACTTCACGTGACCATGGAGTTGCCCAGTATCGGCATGATCAAGCGTTTCGTCGCCGCTGATGCCGGCGTCTCCTTCATCAGCGAGAGTTTTGCGAAGGACCAGGTGAAAGCCGGGGAAGTGAAGCTGCTCACCGTCGAAGGCGTGGACCTCTGGCGCGAGCTCGGCCTCGTCTACCGCCGCGACCGCAGCCTCCCGCGCGCCGCCCAAGCCCTCATCGCCATGATTCGCGAACACCGCAAACTCGCCGAGCCTGGCGAGGCCGCCGCCAGCTAGCTTGGCAGTATGCAAGGCTGCAAAGTTCTACTTGACTCTTCTCTATTCCTCGGTATGACTGACGCTGTAGATAACTCCATTTGGAGTCCGGGAGCTTGCTCTCGCTTTTCTTCGTTCTGGGATTGCGTTTTCGGTTCGATCCCTTTCCGTAGAGCCAAAAACATATCTTTTAGAATCAGCCGTTTACGAAATGTAAATTCTGTGAGTCCTTTCTTTTGATATTCATGCATTATTGATGGGGGTGGGGGACATTTCTTTCGCTACCCTCGTCTCACATTCTTGCGCACTCTTTTGCATTTTTTTACACTCGCAAGAAACTCAACCAGCTTGTTTTCAATGGTTTCCGCGCTCTGCATTAAAAAGCACGAGGCATGGAGGTCTCCCCTCTCTTGTCCGACGGAGACACCCCACCGGAAGTTCGTAATCCAAGTTGGAGTTAGGAATCGGGTCGACTCACGGACGTTGAAGCCGATCGTGATGAGGGCTCCGCATTTTCTTGGAGTGAACCGAAGAAAACCGAACGTTTTTGGAGCGAACCGAGGGGGATCGGAAGCTGCTTCTTCTCACTGAAAACCGATCGCTGGTAACTGATCATTTCAAAGTCTATTAGTGCGCGCTGAAGTCCAGGCTNGCGATCGCTCGTGCGATCACGTTTTCCTGTATCTGAATCAGGTCGCTGTCGGCGTAGGTCATGGCCAGCACCGTGAACATGTCCTTGCCGCGCGCAACGACGACCAGTTTTCCCGACCAGTCATGGTCGTCGGCCCTCCCGCGATATTGATATTCCACCGCCGGTAATCCCCCGACCACCGTTTTGCGCTCCGACAGTCGCTGGTAATTGGCGTAGACGTCGTGCAGCCGCTTCTCCACCGCCGCGGCCGCCGCATCCAAAGGTTCTTTCGTTTTCTCCTCGCCGACCACCATCAGTGTTGATTCGTTGGAGGTGCCCATCGCCACAATCGCGTTCGGAAGCGCGCCGCGCGCTTCTTCGATCAAGCTCCAGCTCGGCGCTTTGTACATCCGGAAGCCATGAGTGTAATTCGTGTAGAGATTCCCCTGGACCTCTTCGCGGTTTGCGGGAACTTCAGGCTCCTTCGGGGGAGCAGGGGATGCCGCAGCCGGTGCCAGTCCGGTCGTCGTTGCCGCCGTAGATCCTTTGATAGCGGGCGCTGCGACATTGGTCGACGCTGTACTCGTCGGAACTTCCGGTTTCACCGCCGCGTTCGTTATTTTTGCCGTCGTTTTGCTGCTTTTCCCTGCCGTACTGGGGTCTACGGTTCTTGTGCTGGCGTTCGTTGGTGCCGCCGAAGCATCTGAAGATGATGCGACCGCCGGCTCAGCCTGTGGCTGCGCGTCGGCGGCTGGCTTTGATGGATGCGGGGCTGCTTCTTTCTTCCCCGCGGATACCGGTTCCGGCTTTCCCGCTGGCGTCGATGGAATAATGGACTCGATTTTGTCTTTTTCGACGAGCTCATATCCATAGTCAGTTTTGACTTTGAACATGTTGTCTTCATAGGCGACGATTACGCCGTACAGCTTTTTGCCGCCCTTGAGACGAATCTCATCCGCCCGCGCCGAAACACCGATCGCGGAGAATGTCAGAGCAATCATGACAAGCAGAAAGGGGCCGCGCTCATTGGGGACAGCCATATAGAAAGTATCCCGCCGCTGAGTGTGACCCGCAACCTTCACACGCGCGGCGGTGTCCGTCGTGCTACCTCTGCCAGTAGCGCCNTCAAGCGGCCCGCCAGCCGTTCCACTTCTTCCATTGCTGCACTCAGCCGCGCTCGCACCGAATCCGGCAATTGCGCGTGCGTCTGCTGCAGCGCCAGTGCCTCGGCAATCATGCGAATCTGTCTTCTGCTACGCGGATTCAATCGCTCCCAGAGCTGGCGCTTGCTGCTGCGGTTTCGCCCCAGCCACTCCTCCCCGGTCCCCGCAGGGCGGCCTGTCTGCGGTTCCGCCACCGGCGCGGGGGTTTGTTTTCTCGGCTGAATCATGATGTTCCAATCGCTTTCGTCATGATTCGCAAATGGTTTCTTCAGTCACCCGTCACGAGTCACGAGTTTCCGGTCACTAGTTACGAATCACCAGTCACTTCTTCAACGCCTCCAACTTCTCTCCCTTGATCTGCCCATCCTGCTCGACGCGCCCGGTCACGCGCATTAAACGCGTCTCAAACACCAGGCCGCCATATCGGTCGTAGACGTCGGGGAAGAGCACCACTTCATACACGCCACGCTGGTCCTCGAGCGTGACGAACATCATGTTGCGGTAATGTTTTGTTCCCACGTGACGGTAAGTTACCACCCAGCCGCACAAGGTCACGCGCTTTCCGCGCAGCCCCGGCAGCTCATCGCTCCAGGCTTCGCCGTTGCGCGGCAAAAAATCCAGCGGGTGCCCGCTCACGCAGATTTCCAGAATCTCTCGTTCGTAACGCAGCTTCTGTTCCGGAGTGTACTGTGGGACAGACATTCTTGTCTGTCCGTTTTTTTCTTCTGTTGCAAAGAGGACAGGCAGGAATGCCTGTCCTACTCCCATTAGCACGGGCCCTTGTCCCGTACGGAGCCGGGGGGCTCTCGACTGTGTGCCTTTGCCGGCCGCTTGCAGAAGATTCCACCGCCACAGCAGTTCCGGGCGCGTCATCCTGCAGACTTCATCGTTCATTTCATCAAATGCTCCGCACTTGATCAGCGACTCGATCTCATCCCGTTCGACCGGCACGCGGCTCAGGAAATCTTCGAGTGATTGAAATTCGCCGCCTTCTCCCCGCGTCCGCAGAATTGCAGTGATCGTTTCCACTCGCAGGCCTTTCACCTGCATCAGTCCAACACGAAGCGCACGTTTTCCGTTTTCGCCGGCCTCGGCCGTATATTCCATCCGCGAGCGATTCACCGATGGCAGCCGCACCGCGATGCCCCAGCGTTTTGCTTCTTCCACATACGCCGACACGTGATAGAAACCCGCGCCCGCGCTGCACATTGCCGCCAGAAATTCCGCTGGATGATGCGTCTTCAAGTAGGTCATGCGGTACGAGATGTCCGCATACGTCGCGGCGTGCGCTTTGCAGAAGCCGAACCCCGCGAACTTCTCCACCATCATCCAGGTTTCTTCGCGCTCGGTTCCGGTTAGGCCGATGTGCTCCGCGGCTTTCAGGAATTTTCCGCGCAGCCGCTCGCGTTCGCGTTGCCCGGAAAATTTCGCGGCCGACCGCCGCACCAGATCCGCTTCCGCGAGCGACATGCTCCCGACCGCTTGTGCGATCTGCATGACCTGCTCCTGATAGATGCACACGCCCAGCGTGCCGCCGAGAATGTTCTGCAGCGACGGATGCGCGTAAAGCACAGGTTCCTGCCCGCATAACCGCTTCAGGAACAACTCCTTGGAGCCGTATTCCGACGCGCCCGGGCGAATTAACGCCAGCGCCGCCGCGATTTCTTCGAGCGTGCGCGCCTTCATCGTGCGCAACAGGCCGCGCATTGCCGGCGATTCGATCTGAAACACGCCCATCGTTCGCCCTGCGGCGATCACCTCGCACGTCGCCGCATCGGTTTCCGGTATGGCCTCAAAATCAATTTCACGCGCGGTGGGACAGACATTCTTGTCTGTCCGCCTTCTAGGTCGCTGTGCGGGCGCGGCAAGACAGGCAGGAATGCCTGTCCTACTTTTCTCGATGTTGTCCAGCGCGAGCGACATCGTGGTGAAGCCGCGCTGGCCGAGCAGATCCATCTTGATCAGCCCAAGCGCTTCGACGGCGTTCATGTCGTATTGCGTGACGACGATGCCTTTTGTCGCGCGCTCGAGCGGCGTCAGCCGCGTCAATGGCCACGCGGATATCACCGTTCCACATGGGTGAATCCCCAAGTGACGCGGTGTGTCGTCGAGGCGCAGTGCCACCTGCAGGATCGTTTTCCAGGGCTCATCGTCGATCGGCAGGTCGTGGCATTCCGGCAAGCCGCGAATGGCCTGCAAAATCTCGCGTACCGGGCGATGCGGGAGGCGTTTCGTGAAGCGATTCACCTCGCCCGGGGGGACGCCAAAAACTTTGGCAATTTCGCGCACGGCCAGCCGCGCATGCATGGTGATGAAGCTCCCGATCATGGCGACATGTTCGGCGCCCCAGCGCTCGTAGACGTAGTCGAGCAGCTCATCGCGGCGTGCCCCGCAAATATCAATGTCGATGTCCGGGCAATCGCCGCGCTGTTCGTTCAAAAACCGTTCGAAGTACAGCCCCCATCGCAGTGGGCAGACACACGAAATGCTGAGGCAATAGGTGACGATGGAGCTTGCTGCCGACCCGCGCGCCACCGCAGGAATGCCGCGGCGCCGCGCTTCCTCCACGATGTCCCATACCAGCAGAAAATACGGCGCCAGGTGCAACTTTTCGATGACTTCGAGTTCGTGCGTCAGCCGCGAAAGCACTTCCGGGCGCAGCGGTTTGTAGCGTTTGCGCGCGCCCTCGAAGCTCAGCTTCCACAAATACGAAAAGGCGGATTCGTTATCGGGAACCGGAAAGTCCGGGAAGATCAGTTTTCCCAGTTCGAGTTGCAAATTGCAGCGCTCGGCAATCTCCAGCGTTGCTTGCAGCCATTCCGGATGATCGGGGAAACATTTTTGCATTTCTGCCGCTGGCTTGAACCATGCTTCGCCGGTAGTGATTTCGGGTGGAGCGACGGTGGTAAGTAATCCCCCCGTGCGGATCGCGTTCACCGCGCGGTGATGCAGATGCTCCTCCGGCAGGAGGAAGTGCACATTGTTTGTCGCCACCAGCGGCACGCCCAGTTCGTGGCCGATGCGTTCGGCTTCGCGCAATACGCGCCCATCTCCCGGCGAGAGATGCTGCACCTCGATGTACAAGCGATCGCCGAAAACTTCTTTGAGTTGTGAAAAGTGACTGGTGATTGATGACTGGTGACTCGTGGCAGAGATTCCTTGCTCGTGGCAATCGGTATCCGCCTGAGGTGTGTTTGCAGGGGCACGATATATCGTGCCCCTACGGGTGCTTCCATCACGCGATCTTGCCGGTAATGGACACAACGCGATCACGCCGCGGCTGTGTTCTGCCAATTCCTGCAATGTCACAGGCCGGCCATCGATTTCCGCGGCAGCGGCATTTTGTGCCGGCTTGATCGTGCCCAAATGCCGCAGCGTCACGAGCTGGCACAAATTGCTGTAGCCCTCCATATCCGCAGCCAGCAGCGTTAGAGGCACACTCGTCGAATTTCGAATTTCGAGTTTCGAATTTCGAAATGTGCTTGTTCTGAGAGCCGCCGAAGGATCACTTGAAATGCGAAATTCGACATCCAGCGCCACACCGACGATGGGCTTGACGCCCGCTTTTTTCGCTGCCTGGTAAAACGATACGGCGGCGTACAAACCAACCGTATCGGTCAGCGCCACGGCCGGCATTTTCTGCTGGGCCGCTGCTGCGACGATCTCTTCCGGCGACGCCACGCCTCGTAGAAACGAATAGTGGCTATGACAATGCAAATGTACGAACACGGGTGCCCCAGCCCGGAAAGGGAAGAAGGCACGCCCGCCTTTCGGCAGGCGTGCTTGTTAATTCAAATCAGGCAGGGAACAGGAAGTAAAAACTTCAGCAAACTAACGCGATAAGCATGGCGTCGAGAGCACCAGGCCATTCGGCTTGGTCGCGTAATGCTCGCGCAGCTCGAGGCCTTTGCCGTAGAAGACGGCGTTCCAGCCGTAGCGGCCGCGCACGGAATCGACGCCGCGGTTCAGGTACCAGCGGCGGTTGGCATTGGTGTCAAAGAGCTCGTGCTGGCGTTTGTCGGTTTCGAGGTTGGTCACGCTGACGCCGACCAGGCGGACGGCCACGCGCCGCGTGAACAATTTGCCAAACAGGTCCTTTGCTGCGGCGAGCAGTTCGCGCTCGTCATTGGTTGGTTTGCCGAGCCGCACCGTCTGGTGCGCCGAAAAATGATCGACATAGCGGATGCGCAAGCCGATGGTGCGCGCCTGCTTGCCGTATTCGCGCAGCGTCGAGCCGATGCGCTCGCTGAGATACTCGATCAGGCCGCCGAGGAATTCCGTATCGATGGTGCCGCCTTCGATGGTGGTTTCGCGGGAAACGGATTTCGGCGTCGAAGGCAGCAGCACTTCGCGGCCATCCAGTCCGCGGGCGCGCTCCCAGATTTGTTGGCCGATGGCTTCGCCAAAGGCGGCCTGCAGCGCGGGCTTGGGCACCTGGCGCAGTTGCCCGATCGTGGCAATGCCGCGCTCGTCCAGCGCTCCGGCGTGCACGTGGCCGATGCCGTGGAGTTTTTCCACCGGCAGCGGCGTCAGGAAATTTTCTTCTTCGCCGGGCGCGATCATGCGAAATCCGTGCGGGCGCTCCAGCCGTGAAGCGATGGAGGCGACAACTTTTGTGCGCGCCGCGCCAACCGAAACACTCAAGCCGGTGCGGCCGCGTATCTCCGCCTGCAAGCGCCGCAGCGTGGCTTCGTAATCCGGATACAGCCGCTCGGTGCCTGCAAAGTCCAAGTAAAAGTCGTCCAGCGCGGCGGTTTCGACCGCGGGCGTGTACGTTTCAAGGATGCGCCGCACGCGCTCCGCAAAATCGGCGTAGTGCTCGTATTGCCCGGGCACAACCACGGCTTTCGGGCAGATGCGCAGCGCCTCGCGAAAGCCCATCGCTGTTTTCACGCCGCGGAACTTCGCTTCGTAGCTCGCCGAAGCCACCACGCCGCGCCCCACCAGCACAGGCTTGCCGCGAAGCTTGGGATTCAGCACCTGCTCCACCGACGCAAAAAACGCGTCCACATCCACGTGCACGATATTGGGAATTTTGCGGCTGGAATTTTTGCACATTCCCAGCCACGCCCAGGCGGACCACGGATTTTTCTCCGCCGCCGCTTCCGTCCGTGGCGTTTCCGATGAACCCGCAGGACTGGCGCTTGCACTGGGATCGTTCGAAGGGCCCTGCGCTGCGTCCGTCTCTCGATGCCCATGATGCGGGTCGAAAGATGCCGCGCGATCATTTTCCTCGGCGGTTGCTTGAATCACGTTGATTGCCTCAATGGCGGGGGTGATGAATACATTTTCGACACAGACGTCCATGGCGGCTCCTGTTAACTGTGACCGCACAGCGGTCAACACCGGGAAGCGGGACGCATATACTGTCTCCCGAGCGAAGAAGCCGACTCCGTCGGCTTCCGGAGTCGAGGGATCACTCTTGCGAGTCGACCCCTCACCCCGCTTACGGCTCGGAACTTTCAACGGGCGGCGGCCGTCTCGTGAGAGCCTTGTCGGCAATGGAGCCGGCACGCCACCCGTTTCCCGTTTCCTCTACCGCCCCGCACTATAGGCGAACAAAAAGCGAAAGTCAAGAGTGTTTCTCAAATAGCAGTGAGTGCTGCCCTCTCACTTTCCGAGGAAGAACGCACCGAACTGGCGGGCTCGCTCATCGAGAGCCTCGACGCCACTGTCGATGAATCTGCCGAGGCGGCATGAGATTGCCCGCCGCATCGAAGACCCGGACTCGGGCAAAGCGAAGACTGTCCCGTGGGAAGTAGTTCGATCAAGGATTTCCTCCTAATTTGCTGAGTGAATACACACCGAGAGCGGAGACTCGCACGGAACGCCGTGTTAAAACACGTGCCCCAACTGGAAAAACCATCTGCGGTGGCCAGAGTCGCCCACGCTGCCGCCGATGAAGAAGGGGCCCAGCGCCGTCTCCGCCAGCAGACCCGCAGCCACATCGTTCGGTAACTCGCTGGCCTTGGTGATGCCATACATCTTGCCGAACTCGTAGGAGCCAACGGCGTAGACCTTCTTGCCCAGAAACGGAGGAAGGGTGAGCAAGTCATGCAAGTATCCCGCGCGAAATAAATAATACTGATTGCCCTGAAACTCGTTCTGGCCGTAAGCGCTGAGTCGCACCGGCCCGCCGAGGAAGAACTGAGGAATTCCCGTGCTCGTCGAGCCAAACGTCGTGCCGCCTTCACCCTCGAGAAAAACCGACGCCGGCCGTGTAATGGGCTGAAAATATCCCAATTTGAGGTCCATCGACGGAAACCCGCCGTTGGCACCCGGGTTTTG
>JGI12635J15846_10003246_pt1 | contig 14190 bp, 10 predicted proteins | sample BlaSpr_A8_OM2_M2_FD_15846 | JGI IMG/M metagenome (IMG submission 15846) | reverse complement strand
CTCGGCCGCGGAGGCATGGGTGTCGTCTATCTCGGCCATCGCATCGCCCAGGACTTCCACCAAACCATCGCCATCAAGGTCATCGCGCGCCATCTCCGCTCCTCCCCCGCCGTCAGCCAGTTTCTGCTCGAGCGCGAAACCCTAGCCCAGCTTCAGCACCCCAACATCGCGCGCCTGTTGGACGGCGGCGTCTACGAAGGCGTCCCTTACGTCGTCATGGAGTACGTCGACGGCCGCCGCATCGACGCCGTCTGCGATGATCTCGCCACAACCCCCGCCACCAGTACCCAAACCACCATCCGCCTTATCCTGCAGCTCTGCGAAGCCGTCGACTATGTCCATCGCAATCTCATCCTCCATCGCGACCTCAAACCCGGCAACGTCATGGTCACCGCCGAAGGCGTCGTCAAACTCCTGGACTTCGGCACCCTAAAACTCATGAGCGCCATCGCCCCCACCTCCGACATGACCCAGGCCGGCATGCGCTCCGTCACCCTCCGCTACGCCAGTCCCGAGCACATCCGCGGCGAGTCCGTCTCCACCGCCTCCGACATCTACTCTCTCGGCATAATGCTCTACCGTCTTCTCGCCGGACATCTTCCCGAGGGCATGGACAACCTCACCATCAGCGACTATCTCGACCGCCTCAAGACCACAACTCCCGCACCCCCATGCACTGACAAAGCCATCCCCCGCCGCCTCGCAAAAGACCTCGACGCCATCGTCCTCAAAGCGATCCGCTACGAACCCGAAGCACGCTACTCCAGCGTCAACGCCCTCGCCGCCGACCTCTCCAACGCATTGGCCGACGAACCCGTCGCCGCCCGCGAGGGCAACCTCCGTTACCACGCCGGCAAGTTCTACCGCCACCGCCGCACCGCGATCCTCGGCACCGCGGCAGTCCTCGCCGTCCTCGCCGCCGGCCTCGCAGAGGTAGCCCATCAAGGCCGCATCGCCCGCGCCCAAACCCATCGCGCCGAAGCCGGCGTAGAAAGCGAACGCAAACTCGCCCACCTCCTATTCAAAGACTATTTTGACCAGCTCAAACAGATTCCCGGATCCGTCGACGCGCAGCGTAAAGCTGTCACTCAGTCAGTCTCTTATCTTGATGATCTCTCCAGGACCACTGACAGTCAGGTTTTGCAACTGGACGCTGCAGAGGCCTACAGAAAGATGGCCCTCCTGCAAGGCGATCCCTATGAGCAAAATCTCGGCGACCCCGCTGGAGCGCTGGCCAGTCTGAACAAGGCGCAGGTCATCGCGCAGAAACTAAAATCGGCGACCCCAAATGACAAGACCGTCCTAACTACCCTCGCGCTGGTAAAGAGAACCCAAAGTGAGGTGTTATATGGCATCGGAAAGAGCCACGAAGCCATCGACTCCATACGCTCTTCCATTGCAATCTACGACACGCTCGTTGCCAGTCCAACCGTCACGGTGGCTCAACTCCAGCTAACCTCCAACGCTTACAACGGGCTGGGCGATGAATTAGGAGAGCCGGGATCAGCCAGCATCGGCGATAGCACAGGCGCTCTCAGCTCTTACCGCAAAGACATAGAACTGTCGCAGCGCGCGCTCGTCAAGGATCCTAAGTTTTCTCTCGCCAGACAATCAATCGCCATCGCCCACGACAAAATAGGCAAGATTCTCGTCCGCACCGACCCCTCCGCCGCCGTAGATGCCTATCATCAATCGCTCGCAGAACGCGAGGCGCAGCCCGAGCCTGACAAAAGCAGCCTCAGAAACCGGCGTGGCATCGGCGTCAATCTCCTGGACCTGGGAGAAGCCCTGGCTGAGGAGCGCGACTACAAGTCGGCAATTTCAGCCTTTGAGCAGGGACGCAACATCATCGAAGCCTATGCCGTAGCAGACCCAAAAGATATTCGCGCCCAGCACGACCTCTCCGTGGTCCTCACTGGAGAGTCACTCGTGTACGTCGACATGCTTGATCCAGAATTGAATCCTTCAACCAGGCAGATTCAAAAGGAGAATGCAAGCCGTGCCATCGAGCTTTTGACCAGATCGATCGCAATTCAAGAGAGAATCCTAGCAGTAGACCCGACCAATCGAAGATGGATTGTCTATCTGGCCTACAGCAGGATGACTCTAGGCTCCGTCGACTATAAAACGATGCAGAATTGGACCGAAGGCACTCGATTGGCGGCGCTCGGGTTAGCAGCCATACATCAACTCGCCCCCGTGAACGACCTGACCTTGGAGGACCTCACCTACATCACGCTGGCCATGCTCAGGCTTCCGGTCAATCTGCGCAATCCAAAGTTGACGATTCAATATACGGAGCGGCTGGCTGCCCTCGATCATCGAAAGACACCCGATTACCTACTCGCACTCGCCCAGGCCTACGATCAGGACAACCAGCCCGAGCGCGCCCGCGCCACCGCAACCGAAGCCCTCGCGCTCCTGCCTCCCGTCCCACCCGGAGGCACAATCGTCCGCGCAAGAAAGCTCCTCGAACAAGAAATCCAGCAGCGAAAATAAAGCCCTCAGTTTGTTTGTCATCCCGCAGGGATCTGCTGTTGCCTTTGCCGTTGTCGTTGTCGTTGCCTTTCCTTCTCAAACCCACCAAAACCGTCGTCATCCTGAGCGAAGCGAGGATCCCCGCATTTCGTCGTTGCAGTTGCCGCTGCGGTCGCCTGCTTCACGCACGTCATCCTGAGCGAAGTTGCTCACGGCACTTTGTGAGCAACGTAGTCGAATGGATCCCTGTATTTCGTCGTTGCCGTTGCCTGTTCTTGCCGTCCCTGATTCCAAACCACCCCACCGTACACCCGGAAGCGCAGCGACCGGGAGACACCCGTTTTATCGCGAAGCACAAACCAAAAAACATTCTCACGCAGCCTGTCCTATGAGTTATGCCCAGCCCGATATAATAGAGATAGAGGCAAATTAACCGGGGGTTCCACTCCGGCGCCAACAGAAACTGGCGTCAGGCACCAACACCCACCGGAAAATCGCCACAAAAGAACCACAAGCTGCAAGATCGAAAATAAGGCGCGAACGCAGCAACAACCTGCCTCGCCACCACAAACGCGCGTCAAAAGACGCCCAAACCAGGAAGAAAGGTGCCTCAAACCCCCGCAAAGCCGCCGAAAAGCGACCAAAAAACGTAACAATCGGCACCATCGCACAAGTAGCTTGTTTTCTATATTTTGCAGGCAAGTCGTTTAGATAGAATATTTTAGCGCCACCAACTTACCGCAAACGCCACAATCAAAAGCACTTGCGTACAAGATACCCCGAAGGGGAGAGGGGGAGGGTACGTCGTCGCTAAAAACAACAACCGAGCCCGGGAAGCTCTCACTTTATGAAGCAGCAATCGTCTGTCGCAACGCCATCAACTCGGCCATCTGCCTCTGAGCCGCCGCATACGCAGCGTCCGAGGTCGATATTGTCTTCAGCAGCGCAGCCCCCTTCGCCACATTGGCCAAAGCCAGCGTTCGCACCGCCGCATTGCTCTTGTTCTGCTGCGCCAGTTCCAGCCGCGCCAGCTTTCCATACTGCTGCGCCAGCTCCAGCGACAGCACCGCATCCCGGCGGTCGTCGGCGGCAAGCGTATCCAGCGTCTCTGTCGCCCCTTGCAGCAAAGCGCTCTTTGCTCCCTCTGCACGCGCCAGCGGCTCGACCGACTCGTACAACTCACCCTCCAGCGTCCCCGTCAGCCGAACCAGATCATGCAGCCGGTTCTCCGCGATACGCCGCTGCCGCGCAGCCTGCGCCGTCTGCCACACCACCCCAACCGAACTCAAGACCACCGCACCCAGGAACACCAGGCTCATCGCCGCAGCCAGCCGATGCCTCCGAACCCACTTCCCCATCCTGTCCGCCCGAGTCGCCGCACGCGCCGAAACCGGCCGCCCATCAAGATACCGCTGCAGATCCGCCCGAAACGCCTCCACGTTGGAATAACGATCCTCCGGCTCAACCTCCATCGCCTTCATCAGCACCGCTTCAAGATCGCCCGAGGCCACACGTCCCATCTGCTGCGAAGAATCTTGCAGCGGAGCGGGGGCGATCCCCGTCAGCAGAAGCTGCGCAATAACGCCAAGGCTATAGATATCGCTGCAAACGGTAACCCGCCCACCGTCCCGCTGCTCAGGACTGGCAAACAGAGGAGTGTAACCAGGGGAGTCCACCCCGCCAGCCGGTCGTTCGTCCGCATTTTGAAGCAAAGTCGCAACCCCGAAGTCCAGCAGCTTCGGCTCGCCAGAGGAGGTAACCAGGATGTTCGCCGGTTTCAGATCGGAATGCACAACAAGACGCCGATGCGCATACGCCACTGCGTCCATCACCTGCATCAGAAGCCGAATGCGGTCCCGAACCGAGAGGCGTCGCTCCTCGAAGAACGCATCGATCGCAACGCCCTCCACGTATTCCATCACGATGTAGCGAAGTCCACCCCCCAAGACGCCGCGATCGAGCAGCCTCACAATATTGGAGTGATCCAGCGCCACCAGGACCCCCTCCTCCCGCATCGCCGCTACAGATTCACCATCGACCGAACCCGTGGAGTGCAACACCTTGATCGCCACCCGCTGCGAAAAAAGCTCTACCCGCTCTCCCAGATAGACCTCACCCATCCCCCCGCCGCCCAGAGCCCTGACGATGCGAAACGGCCCAATAAATGCGGGGAAATTCGAATCAGGCTGCACCAGCTTATCGGGCATTGGACGAACCTCGGTTGCGCACAATTCTAGCGAACCTTAGGCACAAGCGCGGCAAAGGAATCTTCCATGAGAATAGTTCTCTCCAAAACGCAGGAGGTCCTCCGCAAGCTACAAAGCCAGCGAATCAGGTTGCTTGCAGAACCAGCCGAGCTCCGCCGCATGAGCAAAACACTCCTGAATCCTGGCCGCCTGATCCACCGCAGACAGGGTGCTGTTACTGAAAGCCGCCTCCAGTGCGGGCCCCAGCGAAACCCCATTCTGCAACTGAGAGAGCAGCACGAAAGCCTCGTGATCGATCCGCCTGTAATACACGGAGTTCTCATAACGATGGACGGCCAGCGGAACGGCCTGTCGCCGCATCTTGGGAAGACGTGTTCGCATAACATGCTTCCGTTCAGAGACCGCATTACTCATAATGTCACTGGGCCCCGTCACCCTATGTACAGCAAGAACAAGCTCATCCACCGGATATCTCAGATCAAGCAACTGCAAATGCGGCTGTAAAAATAATCTGGATTCCGCCGAAAGATTACTAAGATCCGAGGCGGTCAAAGCTGGAAGGTCCGCCTCATCGAAGGCTTCGACATAAGCCCACTCGAGCCGTGCCACATCCAGCAAAAGCTCACGGCGGTTAGGGGTGAGCTCAGGATGCTCTTCGAGCCATCCCGGCAGCTTCGAACCGAGATTGCGAAGCGTAAACGAAGTCGATGGATTCTCTCGAAGATAAGCCAGAATCAGGCGATCGAATTTCTTTTCACCCACCAACGCGCTCAACGCCGGAAAATCCTCAGCCACCGCTCCAATCACGCGAAACCAATACTGACGATTGTAGATTTCAAGGCGCTCAAAAGAAGATAAACGCTCGTTCGGCTTGATGTACCCCTCAGCAAGCTCATGAGTAGAACGACCATCGCAGGTCGATGGCTGCATCTCAAAATCAGCCGTAAGAGGGCGCATCACATCTTCCGCCATTCGCCGTTGCAGGTCGAGCAGGTTCACGGATGGACGACCTCCCTCGCATCTTCCTCCGCGACCAAAACCCCAGCGATACCGGAGGCCTCAGAAGATTGAAGATATCTGGTCGCCTTCAACGCCTCGGAGTGCACCTCCTCAAACGAAGGAATATTGTCATCCCATTCGAGCAAGGTAGCCGTCGGTCCAACTCGTTCGATTGCACGCGCGTACAAACGCCACACTGGATCGAGCACCGGATGATCGTGTGTATCGAGAGTGTACTTCTCAAACTTCGAGTGCCCAGCGACGTGAATCTGCGCAACCCTCTCCGCCGGTATGCTGTTCACGTACGTCAATGGGTCAAAGCCGTGATTCTGCGACGATACATAGATATTGTTCACATCCAGCAGAATGCCACAATCGGCTGCTTCAACTACTTCATTCAGAAACTCCCACTCCGTCATCTCAGACTCGTGAAACTCCGCATAGCTGCTCACATTTTCAACTGCTATCGGAATCTCGAGGTAATCCTGAACCTCGCGAACGCGGGCAGCTGTGGTCTTCACGGCCTCAAACGTGTAAGGCATTGGAAGCAGGTCATGGGTATAACGGCCATCTACGCTACCCCAGCAAAGATGGTCCGAGAGCCAGGGCGTCTTCGTTCGTCGCGTCAGAGTCTTCAGCCGTTTGAGATGTTCACGATTCAGCGACTGCGCAGACCCAAAATACATCGAAACACCGTGCTGAACGACGCGGTAGCGTTCGAGAATCTGATCGAGCACCTGTAAAGCGCGCCCCCCATCGACCATGTAATTCTCGGAGATAATCTCGAACCAATCGACCACGGGCTTCTCGGCAAAGATGTGATCGTAGTGGGGGACACGCAGGCCGATCCCCACACCATAATCGCTGAATCCATTGAACCGATTGGCTGGCATTACAAACTCCGTCACGCTAACAACTTGACTATGTCCCGGAGGGCCTGAAGAGACTCAAGCCCCCCAGTCAGAGAGGCTTTCTAAGCTGCTTTCGGCGTCTTGGACCCGTCGGTAGCGCAGCCACCCTTACCTTTGCAGGAATTTTTACCGGCATTCTTGCCGCCGCCTTGTCCTTTGCAATCATTCTTGCCTTTACAGGAGTGTTTGGCAGTCGCCGGTGCATCCTGGCCAACAAGAAGCACGCCGGCCCTTGCGGATTGCGAGGTCGCAGTCGTTCGATTCGCTTGCTGTGACTGTGCATTCAGACGCACGCTCGTACCGCCCAACAAACCTGCAACTGCAGCGGCCAACGCGAGTGATTGTACGGAGTTCTTCATAGCGATATACCTTTCTTTGGTTGAGCCACACGCGAAGCGTGCTGGACGTTAATGATGGTTACACACCGACTGAACGATTAAGAGCGGGCTTCAGCATACAGCAGAATTGCGTCCCACGGCATGGTCGCACCTTACTCCTTTCGTTCCCAACGCACATTTGAGCGTCGGACGGTGCAAAGGTTACAGAAAAATATATACCTAGCAATAAATTGCTTGTGGTTCGCAATAAAAAGAATTTAGCCAGACCGAAAAGTCTGTAACCATTCTGTGAACCAGGGTTCTAACTTATAAACCTCGCAGGAATTTTGCACCCGCAGTCTATATTCCGAGGTCTGCAGGCAGTGCGCGTTCTTTACATACCGTCCGTCGACCTGAAAAGAGAGAGGTGTCATGAAAATCCTGTACAAGTTATACGCTCGTTTCGCGACACTGGATTCATATCTTCAATCCCCTTTTTTGCTTCTCGTAAGGCTTTATTGGGGATGGCAGTTTGCCCAGTCCGGTTGGGGGAAACTCCATCATCTGGACAAGGTCACCGACTTCTTCACCAACTTGAATATTCCATTTCCTGCCGCGAGCGCCCACTTTATCGCCGGCCTTGAGTTCGTCGGTGGAATCCTGCTAATCCTGGGACTCGGGTCAAGACTCATTGCGCTGCTACTAGCCTGCAACATGCTGGTCGCGTATTGGGCCGGGGATCGCGAAGCGCTATTTTCTATCTTCTCTGATCCTGGAAAGTTCTACACCGCCGACCCATACACCTTCCTCTTTGCGTCCGTCATCATACTGATATTCGGTGCCGGCCTGTTTTCGGTTGACGCCTTGTTAGCAAATCGCGATCAACCATGAGTAGAGAAACAATGACGGGAGCGCCCGAGAAGAGGGACGAATCGCAAATGATTGCCTCAATTCTCGGAGGCAATACGCAACAGTTCCACGATCTGATCCGGCCCCACGAACGAAGCGTCTACATCATGGCGTTGTCTCTGCTACAAAACGAAGCAGATGCCGAAGACGCTGCACAGGAAGCTATCCTCAAAGCATTTCGAAACCTCGCACAATTCCGAGGCGAAGCAAAATTCGGCACATGGCTCGTAAGCATCGCGCTCAACGAAGCCAGAGGCCGCCTTCGCAGCAGGAAAGCCGTAGCAATGCGGTCTATCGACGACATACCAGAGGGCCAGGAAAATGTCTCGCCTGCCCTGCTGCGCGACTGGCGCGAGATTCCCTCCGAAGCATTGGAACGAAAAGAAGTTCGCCAGCTACTGCAGCATGCGATCGGCGAACTGCCGCTGATCTACCGCGAAGTCTTCCTCCTGCGCGATGTAGAGGAGCTAAGTGTAAACGAGTCGGCCGAAGCTCTTGGAATCAGCATTTCATCCGTCAAGGTGCGGCTGCATCGCGCGCGCATCATGCTCCAGCAAAAACTGGTTCCACAGTTGAAGCAGGTCAATCCGAAACGGAGGTGGTTCCCATGGTTATAGAGTGCAAACATGTTTGGGACTACATCTCCGGATATCTCGATGGCACTCTTAGTCCCGAAGTATTGGAGCAAGTGCAAAAACATTTAGAGCACTGCGAGATTTGCTCAGCGATCCTCGACTCAACCAGAAATATCCTTATCCTCACTGCAGATGAGCGCGTATTCGAGTTACCGCTTGGCTTCAGCGAACGGCTACACGCAAAGCTCGAAGCAGAGATTCGAGGCCTACATCCGAACACCCCTGATCTTATTGATACTGGGAATAAAGATTGAAAAGAATGAGCTTCTAGGGAACCCGATGAACCATCGAATGTGTAATCCACTCTGCTGCTACAAGAATAAGCGTGAAGATTGCGAGCACAATCTGAAAGACCTCAGACCTCCGTTGTTTCGGAGTAACAGCCTGGAGTCGCCACTGAGCAGCCGGCCGCGCTCGAAGCGAGCGAATGCGCCAGACGACATAGAGGTTGATCAGCGAACCAATCGTCGCGACAATCATCATCGGAATGCGAATCGCGTCCCGGTGAAAACCGCTCGCCGGTGCGTTGATCCCAATCGTCGCTTCTGCAAGCGCGCTCAGACCAATCGCAACACGAACGCCGCTGATCGCAATCACCGCCGTGCAGGCGCTCTGCAAGACAATAAAAACAAGGCTCGTCGCGCTGACAATCCAAGTCGGCCTGCTTGCGGAGTTTTCCGGCAACACTGGTTTTGAATTCGCCGCACTGCTCATTTGAGTAGCCATCTATCTCCCACGTTATAGACGCACTCGCCGCTTGTCGAGTCCCCGAAACGCCCTGGTGCATTGAGAATGAATGAATCACGAATCTCTTCTTCAACTTCCGCAACTCACGCGCTGCAAAGAAGGAGCCGGCAATTACATATCGCTAAGTCGATAAGCCATTCGTCAATTCAGAAGATACCTGCAGAGGATAGATACGTCTCGCGAAAAAGGCCGTTCCAGGATGGATCCAGATAAAGCCAGCGCTGCGTGCTAAACCAACTCGTCGCGATCTCCGGAACATGCAACAATCCGTGCCCTCGATTGCACATCAGTTCGGTCCCGTTCCAGGCCAGGAAATTGCGGGACGGCTGTCCCACCCGCGCAGGATTAGTAAGCAATCGCAGACACACCGGGCACCTCTGCCGCTGATCCCGAAGCGCCCAGCGAAACGAGAACAAGCATCCGGCAAACGAAAAGAAAATCTGAATGTACTGTGAAGTGATTGGATCCAGTGATGCCCGGCAGTAAGCAAGACTAAGCGAACCGCAGTAAACAATGGGCAGGATCAGCGCAATCTTCACCGACAGAAAGATCCATCGCCGCCGCCTGGTCAGCCACAAAAGCGATTCGCTCGTCTTCGCATAGTCGCCCAACGGAAGAGGCGTAGTCGCCGGCAACGCCAGGCACGCCAGCATCAACGCGAACAGAAACACCGAAAACGGTTCTCGTATGCGCTCGGCCACAGACACACAATCGAACCCCTCATATCCTCCATCTTTAGGCACGAGCATGTGCCACTGTGCCTGGCGAGTCTCAGCTCCATTAGCCGACGAGGCCACATGGCCAATCACATACCCCAACGAGCCTGACGGAAGCGCGTTCAAGTCATGTGCGCTCTCCAGGAGCCATGCATCGACCTGGCCCGGAAGCCTCCACGAATCGTCGGACACGACTGCCACAACCTCTGCTCGCTGCCCGCCAATCTCCACAGCCCTTCCAACAACCTGAGCATCCCCGCCGAAGTACCGGCGCCGCGCACTGTGACTCAGCACCAGTGCCGGCCGACCGTCCCTCCTCGCATCCTCCAGCGCAGACGATGAAACCGGAATCTCCAGCAAATCAAAGAGATTGTCACTTGCTACCGCGACACGCAAATTCGCCGCCTTGTGCTCATCGGTCCCGGCCCGGCTCAGGATCGGCCGATAAAACGCAAAACCCGTGAATAGATGCTGCCTCCGTCCCTTCCACTCTTGATATGCCTCAAGCGAAATGGTCGGAGATGTCGCCTCCAAATAACCATCCGGCGAGATCAGCACGAGGCTCTTTGCATCGCGATACGGCGACCGCAGAATCGCACTCCGAGCGCCCGGTAACAGGAGAGCGATCACCAGGCACGCTGCAGCCAACCCCGCCAAAAGCGCCGCACACTGCAGCGCCGACTCCAATCGAAACCACCTCTGCCTCTCCGAACGAGGACTGTTCCTCCGTATCCAAAATGCGTCCTGAAACGCACCCAGAGAGAATGCGACCGCATCCTCATCGCCACCCGACTCTACTGCGGACTGCCCTTTGCATCTCTCGCAAACATACCAAAGCTCCGCTCTCCATTCAGCCGTCCACTCCGCGCGTTGTCGGTTGGGTACAAGCCACGACGCACACTGCAGAATCGCGAAAGGCATCCGCCCGGTACTCTTGGAAGGAAGGATTCTCATGCGTGTTTCGCCTCCGGAGATGGGATCAACTTCACCAGCAGAGGATAACGCTTCTGCGCCGCCTCGAGCGTAGCCTTCCCCGCGCGAGTGACTTTGTAATACTTCCGCAGCGGCCGCTGGTCCGCGTCAGCAATCGACTGTTGTTCCCAATGAGAGCGGATCAGCTCATCACGCTCCAAGCGCCGCATCGCCGGATAAACCGTCCCGCTAGGCAGACCCGTCATCTCCATCACGCTGAATCCATAGATATAGCCGGCATGAATCGCCTGCAAGATCATTGCCGCCGTATGCGAGAGTTTGGACTCGACTGCCATGCCAGCCATTCTAACTATGTAGGATGCTACTTGACAAGATGCAAAGTAGTTTGCTACATAGGGTGTGGAAGGACTTCTCCGATGCTCGAAATACAAAACCTTACCAAGCGCTATCGAGGCATCCCGTCGATTCAGAACATCAGCTTCCAACTTCAGCCTGGTGAAATCGTCGGCTATCTCGGCCCCAACGGTTCTGGAAAATCGACCACCGTCAAAATCATCACCGGTCTCATCCAGCCTAACGAAGGTCGCGTACTGTTCGAGGGTAAGGATATTCAGGATGATCTGGTCCGATTTCGCGCAGCGCTGGGTTATGTGCCCGAAGAAGCCCACATCTACACCTATCTCTCCGGCCTCGAGTATCTGCAACTGATAGGCAGACTACGCGAAATGCCGGAAAGCATCATCGAACACAAAGCAAACCATTTGCTCCGGCTATTATCCCTCGAACCCTGGCGATATTCCCCGATCTCCTCCTACTCCAAGGGCATGAAGCAGCGCGTCCTTATTGCCGCGGCGCTCATGCACGATCCCCGGCTCCTTATATTCGACGAGCCGCTCTCCGGCCTCGACGTCGTCTCCGCGCGACTCTTCAAGGACCTCCTGCAGGAGCTGGCCGCGCAGGGCAAAGCCATCCTCTACATCTCACACGTCCTCGAGGTAGTCGAGCAGGTTTGCGACCGCGTCATCGTAATCGGCGAAGGCAGAATCCTCGCCGACGCCCCACCCTCCGAGCTAACCAGACTGATGAAGCTGCCGAACCTTCAGGACGTCTTCGCCCAGCTCGTTCAGCAGCAAGACACCAAAGCATTGGCCCGCAAAATGGTTGAAGTCATGAAGGCCCCCGATGCTTAGCCGTCAGCGCATCTTCCCGCAAGCCGAGGCTCCCGTCCTCACCCTGCTAACGCAATCACGAACGTCAAGAGCGCGTCCCGCCAAACCGCAGTTCCACCTTCTAGTCCGCCATCTCCTCGACCGCTTCCTCAACAACGACATGGTCTCCGTAGGCGGAGACGCCATCCCCCTCATCATGACCATCGCCTACGCCATCGCGCTCCCCACCGTCGTGATGGCCATCTTCGCGTATCCCTTCTACCATGGATTTCCTCCGCGCCCTCACGTCCCGCCCTTCTGGTTTCAAGTCAGCGATCACTACTTTTTCGTCATGTATTCCTTCGTAGCCATGGGAGCCATCACCATCTTCGACTGGGATATGCTATTCCCCAATCTGTTGGACATCTTTATCCTCACCGTCCTGCCAATTTCAAATCGCAGGCTTCTCCTCGCCAGAATGGCAGCCGTCCTAATCTTCCTAACCCTCTTTCTCGTCGGCACCGGCTCCCTCGGCATCATCTTCTTCCCCGCGATCACCGAGCTTCCCGGCACCCGCCTCTTCGCCGCTCACTTTGTCGCGATCACCGCCAGCGGCGTCTTTGCCGCAGCCTTCGTGCTCGCCCTTCAGGGAGTCCTCATTAACATCCTCGGAGCGCGCCTCTTCCGCATGGCCTCGACCTTCATCCAGACCCTCTCCATGACGATTCTGCTCATCGTCCTATCCCTCTATCCTCTTCTCACGCGCACGCTAAAACTTCTCATCGAATCCAACAGTCCAGCCGTCCGCTACTTCCCTCCGTTCTGGTTCCTCGGCATCTACGAGTGCGTCCTTGCAGGCCATTCGAAGTTGCCGGCTTTCGCCAGCCTCGCAAAAACCGGCTGCTGGGCAACGTCGATCGTAGTGCTCCTCGCGCTCATCACCTATCCACTCGCGCACCGGCGCCGCACACGCCAAGCCATCGAAGGCTCAGTCGCACCGGACACGAGGAGCCGCCTCGCGCAGCTTCTCTCAAGACCCTTGCATGCGATATTCCTGCGCACTCCATCGCAACGCGCCGTCTACCACTTCATCGGCCAGACACTCCTCCGCACCCAACGCCACCGTGTCTACCTCGCCATGTACGCCGGCCTCGGCATCGCGCTCATCACCGCCTATGCCTTGGTCATCAACGTTCAGCCCAACCACGTCGTCATAACCTTTTCTCCCTATGGCTTGCGACTCGCAATTCCCGTCGTCGCGTTCTGGACAGTCGCCGGACTCCGCACCGCCCTCGCCTCACCCGCCGATCCCGCCGGAAGCTGGGCCTTCCGTCTCATCACCGGCCGTCCCACCTTGGAGCATTTAAAAGCCGTCAAGATCTGGATCCTCAGCTGGTCGCTCATCCTTACAATTGGCACGGTCGCGGCACTGCACTTCGTCGCCACTCCCGAAATGCGCGGAGCCAAAGAAACATCCGCTCAACTTCTGATCGCAGCAGGGCTATGCGTCCTGCTAACCGACATCTTCTTCCTCAAGGTCAACATCATCCCCTTCACCGAAGCAAGAGTCCCTGTGAGCACCGACCTCGCCTTCGTACTCCTGCGCTACATCGTCTTCTTCCCCGTACTCGTCTTCACAACCGTGGACAGCGAGTCCTGGATCGAAGCCACCATCCCCCACCTGATCCTCACCGCGAGTCTCATCCTCGCAGTTCACATCGCGCTGCTCCACGCGCACCAGCGCATCATCGCAAAAGACGACTCCCAGACCGCCTTCGATGAAGAGCCGCCGCTCTTCCAAACCCTCGGTCTACGCAGATGAGCGACTAACAGCGCCGCATCAAAAAAGCTCATCCGTCACCGCACATTCATCTCCGAGTCAATGCCGCGATCTCCTCCGCAAACTGAGGCCACCCCTGACACAGCTCCACCCGCTCCCCCGCCTCATAGTCCTCAAACTCAAAACCCGGACTCACCGTACATCCCAGCAGCGCCCATCGCCCGCCGGCAACCAGCCGCGACCCCTGCCAAACCCCACGTCCCACCACCACTTGCGGCCTCTCCCCGCGCACCAGATCATTTCCAATCACCACCCTCTCACCGCGTCCATCCGCCGTCAACTGCAACATCGCCACCGCATCCCCCGCATAAAAGTGAAACACCTCATCCGACTTCAGCCGATGCATCTCG
>JGI12635J15846_10003241_pt1 | contig 14201 bp, 10 predicted proteins | sample BlaSpr_A8_OM2_M2_FD_15846 | JGI IMG/M metagenome (IMG submission 15846) | reverse complement strand
CCATCGGTGTCCTGCGCGCGGGCTCCATCCGCAAGCACGGCCTCGAGCTGCCCTGCCTGGTCAGCGACCAGTTCCAGGCGACGTGTGGGCACCACCCCGCCCGCCTCACCCGTCATAGCGCAAATGTATTAGTGGCGGCCCATACCGTCGAGGCTGTTCTGGACGTTCAGGCACACCATCTACAGCGAGGGAATTGATCGCCTTCTACGCAAGGTGTGCCCGACATGCCAGGCTCGCCCGCGAGCCCTCTGGCGAGGGGCCAGGTCTCCCGCCTTAGGTGTCGACCAGGCCCGCCTGGTAAGCGGTGATGACGAGCTGTACCCGGTCCCTGGCGCCGAGTTTGGCCAGCAGCCGGGCCACGTGGGTCTTCGCGGTGCCCATGGTGATGTACAGGGCGGCGGCGATCTCGGCGTTGGACATGCCGAGGCCCACCAGCCGGAGCACCTCGCGTTCGCGGTCGGTGATCCCGGTGAGCTCCCGGGGCTTGCGGTCTGGACGGGACTGGCTGGCGAACTGCGCGATCAGGCGGCGGGTGACGCTGGGCGCGATGATGGCGTCGCCGGCCGCGACGACGCGGATTGCGGTCAGGAAGTCCTCCAGCGCCATGTCCTTGACCAGGAACCCGCTCGCCCCGGCCCGCAGCGCGCCGTAGACGTAGTCATCGTCGTCGAACGTGGTGAGCACGAGCACGTGAGCGCGCAAGTCGCCGGCGGTGATCATCTGGGTTGCCTCGATGCCGTCCATCCCCGGCATTCGGATGTCCATCACGACCACGTCGGGGTCGGTGTCCCTGGCGAGCTGGACCGCCTCGGCACCGGTTCCGGCCTCGCCGGCCACGTCGATGTCGGGTGTCTGCTCGATCAGCCTGCGCAGGCCCACGCGGACCAGCGGCTGGTCGTCGGCCAGGATGACCTGGATGGTCATTTGGCCGGTGCGGGCGCAGGGAGTGGCAGCCGGGCGGCGACGCGGAAGCCACCGTCGGGGCGCGGGCCGGCCGAGAAGTCACCGCCCAGCAGCGCGGCGCGCTCGCGCATGCCGGTGATCCCGTAGCCGGTCCCCGCCATGCTGCCGCCGCGCCCGCTGTCGGTGACCTCGATGGATAGCTGCCCGTCCTGCTGGTCGATCGAGACCCGGCACCGGCCCGTGTGGGCGTGGCGGACCACGTTGGTGACCGCCTCCTGGATGATGCGGAACGCTGACAGGTCGATGTCAGCCGGGAGCGTCTCCCGGCTGCCGTGCCAGTCCACCTCGACCTGCACGCCCGCGTCCCGGGCCCTGTCAGCCAGCCGGTCGATGTCGGCCAGGCCGGGCGCCGCGCCTAGCGATGCTTGCCCGTCCCCGGGCTCCGGGTCGGCGCGCCGCAGCCCGGTCACCACCCGCCGCAGCCCGGCCAGCGTCTCCCGGCTGATGTCCTCGATGGCTGCCAGGGCGTCGCGCGCCTGGTCGGGACGGGCGTCGAAGACCCTGCGGCCCGAGCCTGCCTGGATCGCGATGATGCCGGTGCTGTGCGCCACCAAGTCGTGCAGTTCGCGGGCGATCCGCAGCCGCTCCGCCATCGTGGCCTGGGCGGCCGCCTGGGCCCGCACCAGCTCGGCCCGGGCCTGCGCCTGCCGGATTGAATGCCCGATGAGCCAGGCAATGATTATGAAAAGGGGTACAGCGATCGTGGCAACGTGTATCGCCGACGACCCCACGCCACCACCCCCGAGCGAATCCAGAGAGGGCACTGCCAGGAGCGGAATCAGCAGGCCGGCGGCGGCCATGGCGGCACCAGTCACCGAGACCTTGCGGGTGCATGTCGCGGCTATGTAGCAGATCTCGAGGCCCACTACGCAGGCGAGCACGACCAGCATGTAGGACGGCCTCGGCTGCAGCACCATGCTCGCCACCGATCCGCCAAGCGTCACGGCCAGCGCCGCCAGCGGCCAGCGGCGCAGCAGCAAGATGGCAGCCAGCAGGGCGCAGCCAAATATCAGGGATCCCCACATGATCATGGGCGCCTCCAGCCCGCCGGGTCACGCTCACGGCGATCGTAACCGCCCTGCGGTGCCAGGTCGTCTGCCCGCGGGCATATGCCCCCGGGCTAACGTGGCACCGCGCAGATGGGTCCGTGGGCCGATGCGCCGCGTCCCCGGACCGCGGCATCTTGTCGCCATGAACCCGAGTATCGAGATCGACGGACTGCGCAAACGGTTCGGCTCGACGCAGGCGCTGGATGGGATGACGTTCACGGTCGGCCCCGGCCAGGTGACCGGCTTCGTCGGACCGAACGGCGCGGGTAAATCGACGACCATACGCGTTGTTGTCGGATTGGACGCCCCCGACGCGGGCAGCGCCACCATCGGCGGCCGCCCGTACCACTCGCTGACGAACCCGCTGGGCCACGTCGGGTCGCTGCTGGACGCGGGCGCGCTGCAGCCAAGCCGCAGCGCACGCAACCACCTGCTGTGGCTCGCCCACTCCCAGGGCATCAAGCCCGGCCGGGTCGATGAGGTGATCGCGCTATCCGGGCTCAAGGCCGCCGCGCGGCGCAGGGCCGGCGGGTACTCCCTGGGCATGCGGCAGCGGCTCGGCATCGCCGCGGCGCTGCTGGGTGACCCGGCGGTGCTCATCTTCGATGAGCCGTTCAACGGCATGGACCCCGAGGGCATCGTCTGGATGAAAGAGTTCCTGCGAGAGCTCGGGGCGCAGGGCCGCGCGGTCCTGGTGTCCAGCCACCTGATGAGCGAGCTGGAAGACACCGCCGGTCACCTGGTCGTCGTCGGCCGCGGCAAGGTGATCGCCGACACCTCCGTCGCAGATCTCATCGCCGCGGCCTCGGGCAACCGCATCACGCTGCGCACCGCGGCACCGGCCGACGCGATGACCGTGCTCACCGGTGCCGGGGCCGAGGTCACCGCCGCCGGTTCCGGCGTGCTCACAGTTTCCAACCTCTCATCAGAACGAGTCGTGGCCACTCTGACCAGCCACGCGATCCCGTTCAGCGAGGTCACCGCCCACCGGGCCACCCTCGAGCAGGCCTACATGGAACTAACCAGCCAGAGCGTCGAGTTCCGCGCGGAGGCGGCGTCATGACGACGAAGACCGTTACACCGCACCGCTCCCCGGTGACCCCGGAGCGGGAGAGCCTCTGGTATCTGGTGCACGCCGAGTGGACCAAGTTCCGCACCGTGCGCGGCTGGGTGATCGCGGTGCTCCTCACGATCGTGGCGATCACCGCCTTCGTCTTCGTCTCCAGCGATGTCAGCAGCTCGTGCGTCTCGTCCAGCGGGCCGTCCGCCTGCCCGGTGCAGCCGACCGGGCCTGGCGGCTTGCCGGTGCTAGACGCGTTCTACTTCGCGCACCAGCCGGTGGCGGGGAACGGCACGATCACCGTGCAGGTGACGTCGCTGACCGGCCAGGTCGAAGTCGGCCAGGCCCGCAACGGCGCGCCCCAGATGAGCCCCGGCCTGCAACCGTGGTCCAAGGCCGGGATCATCATCAAGGAGAACACGTCGCAGGGCTCGGCGTACGCGGCGATGATGGTCACCGGGTCCAACGGCGTGCGGATGCAATGGGACTACGTCAACGACACGCCCGGCCTGGCCGGCCGCATGTCCGCGTCCGCGCCGCGCTGGCTGCGGCTGGTCCGCAACGGTGGCACGATCACCGGGTACGACTCCGCCGACGGCACGCACTGGGCGCTCGTCGGCACCGCGACCCTCCCGGGGCTGACCTCCACGGTGCAAGCCGGGCTCTTCGCCGCCGGCTCTTACTACGAGTCCAGGTTCTGTACGTTCGACTCCAACTTCTGCACCCGGGCCACGGGCGTCTTCCGCCACATCGGGCTCTCCTGGCCTGCTACCGGATGGACGGGAACCAACGTGGGCGGCCCGAACTTCGGCGTGCCAGCGCCCGGCACGCTCCGCCAGAGCGCCGGCGAGGTCACCGTGGCCAGCTTCGGCGACATCGGCCCCGCCGTCGGGGAGGCCTACGGCGGAAGTGGCCAGTCCCTCCAGCGGGCGCTGGCCGGGACGTATTTCGGGCTGATCCCGCTGATCGTGGTGGCCGCGATGTTCATCACCGCCGAGTACCGGCGCAGGCTGATCCGCGTCTCGCTGACCGCCGCACCCCGCCGCGGCCGGCTGCTGGCCGCTAAGGCCGTCGCGATCGGCGCGGTCGGCTTCGTCGCCGGGCTGGTCGCAGCCACCCTCGCGCTCGCCATCGGCACGCCCCTGCTGCTCCGGGCCGGCCCCCTGGCATGGCCGGTTTCGCTGCTCACCGAGGCACGGATGGTCGTCGGCACCGGGGCGCTCCTCGCCGTGGCCGCGGTGCTCGCGCTCGCGATCGGCACCATCGTGCGGCGCAGCGCGCTGGCGGTCGCCGTCGTGATCGTGGTGATCGTCGTCCCGTATCTGCTCGCCTTCGGCCCGCTGTCCGGGTCGCAGCCGCAAGGCAGCGGCCCGGGAGGGGGAGGAGGCTGGCCGCTGCAGATCACCCCGGCCGCCGCCTTGTCCGTACAGCAGGCAGTCCCCCAGTTCCATCAGCTCCTCGCCGTCTACCCCCTGAGTAACGGGTACTACCCGCTCGCGCCGTGGGCCGGGCTGGCGGTGGAATGCGCCTGGGCGGCTGCCGCGCTGGCGCTGGCCTTCTTCCTGCTGCGCCGGAGAGACGCATGAGCCTCACGGCCCGGGTCGCTCCGCCGCGCTATCTGCTGGGCCAGGCCCTGCACGCCGCCGCTGCGGCCCTGAAAGCAGAGTGGACCAAGTTCCGCACCGTGGCCGGCCCATCGTGGCTGCTGGCCGGGGCCGTCACGCTGACCGTTGCCGTCGGGGCGGCGGCGGCCAGCGCGGCCCGGTGCCAGTCAGCCAAGTGCGGGATCGACCCCGCCATGGTCAGCTTCACCGGAATCGACCCGGGCCAGGCGGTAGTAGCCGTCGCAGGCGTGCTGGCCATGGGCAACGAGTACAGCACCGGGATGATAAAGCTGTCGCTGACCGCGATGCCCCGGCGGCTGACCTGGTTGTTCGCCAAGGCCGCGGTGCTCACCGCCCCGGTGCTCGCCGCCTCAGCGCTGGCGGTCGCAGGCGCCGCGCTCGCCGGGCGGCTGATCCTGCCCGGCCACGGCTTCACCCCCGCGCATGGATACCCGTCCCTCACCTCGGCCACCGACTTCAGGGCCGCCGCCGGTGCGGTCCTGTACCTGACGCTCATCGCCCTGCTCAGCCTCGGGCTCGCCGCAGCGGTACGCGACTCCGCGGCCGCCATCGGCCTGGTGCTCGGCGTGCTGTACCTGTTCCCGATCGCCGCGGCCGTCATCTCCAACCCGCCCCTCGCCCGGCACCTGGACCAGATCGGCCCCATGCCCGCCGGCCAGGACGCCCTGGCTACGACCGGGCTGAACAGCCTGCCGCTCACTCCCTGGCAGGGTCTCGGCGTCGTCGCTCTGTGGACCGCCGGTGCCCTCCTCCTCGGCGCACTCGTCCTGAGATCCCGCGACGCATGACGCCCTGATACGGCATGGCAGGGTGCCCCGTTGCGCGCATGATGGCCTTGATCACGATTCTGCTGGTGCTGCGCCTCGGCCGTGGGCTGGCGGCCCCCAGCCCGGCCGAAGCGGCGGAAGATCAGCGAGCCCGGGATCCGCGGGCTGAGCCGACTCGCCGTCGTCGCCGTCCCACCGGCGGCGGTACTGGTCGGGAATGTCGCCCCAGCCCCAGTACGGCAGCGGCTGGTCTGGAACGATGCCAAGCGCCTCGACTGGGTCGATCCGCTGGGCGCCGACCGTGCACAGGTGCGCCCAGTCGTCGCCGAGGTCGAAGACGTACACGAACTGTTCGCCCGGCTGCAGCCGCGTCAGCTTGACGCGCTGGTAGTCCTCGGTGATTTCGCCTTCGATCTCCCAGTCCGGGTCCGGCCGGCACAGCCGGATCTGGCCGGCGAGGGTGAACTCCTGTAGGTGGGATCGATCCCATCGGGCAAATGCGTCGTCGATAGCGTCGGCGAGTTGCCTGAAGCTGTGGCTGCGCGCCGCCGCGAAGATCCGCCCGGGCCGCGGCCAGTACTCCTCACCGTGGCCCTCGACCAGGTCCACCCGGATCGACAACCAGGTCCGTGCCATGGTCCACCTCCTGTCCCGGCAGTTGCTGCCCGGCGCGGCAGCCGATTAGCTCAGCCGCTTGCGAGCCCACTCGTCAGCGGGCATTGGGCGAGGGTTCATTCGGGCTGCGGGCCGGCGCGCTGGGCCAGTTCCTGGCATACCTGGCGCACCGGCACGCCGGCTCGGCTGGTGGCGGCGCGGATATAACCGACGGCAGCGTACAGGGCGTACTGCCAGAAGTCGTCGGGTCGGCGCGGCTGGCCTCGCACCAGTCCAGCGCGTCGGCGGCAATCTGGAGGAAGACCTCGCCGGGGAAGGTATCGTCGCGCGGATGCAGCGGCGCGAGGCCGCCGACCAACTCCGATACCTCGCCGTCCCGGGCCATCCCGTCGAGCAGGATCCGGCGGGCGGCGGCCGCGTCCTCGGGCGTGGGCCGCTTCCTGGCAGGCATACCTAGACCGTAAGGCAGAACCGTCCGGCCCTGCCGACAAGGCGAGCAAAGCCGGCGGACGGTATGACTGCGAGAGATCAACACGCAAGGAGCAGGCGGCACCTGGCTAACTTCGCGAGTTCGCGCATGGAGCTTCAGCCAGGCCAACATCATGTTCCGTGATAAGACCATCCTCACCGAGCGCTACGTAGCCGTTCTGTGCGCACAACGGTTCGGTGCTGGTCAAGGTGCTGGCCCTCCAGATCTGTGCATTCGGCGCCTGCGGTGCTGAGCTGATCAGGACGCGCGCCGTGGCTGCCGGCCGGAGCTGATCAGGGTCCGGGTCCTGGCCGTCCGCACCGCGTCTGAGAGCGTGCTGATGTCGTAGGCGCCGTGGTGGCGCTTGCCGTTGACGAAGAACGTGGGCGTGCCCGAGACGCCGCTCAGGTCGGCGGAATCCACGTCTGCAGCGATCTTGGCCTGCCCCGCGTGGTTGCGCAGGTCGCGGGTGAACTGGTCGATGTCCAGGCCGAGTTCGCCGGCGTACCGGATCAGGTCTTTGCCCGTCAGCGCGTCCTGGTGGTCCAGTAGCTGGTCGTGCATCTCCCAGAACTTGCCCTGGCCGGCCGCGGCCTCGGCGGCCTCGGCCGCGAGCTGCGCGTGCGGGTGCACGTCAGTGAGCGGCAGGTGCCGCCATACGTAGCGCAGGTCGCCGTAGTCGGCCAGGAGCTCGCGGACCACCGGCTCGGCCCGGCCGCAGTAGGGGCACTCGAAGTCGCCGTACTCCACGAGCGTGACCGGCGCCCGGTCCGGGCCGCGCACGTGATCGCGCTCGGGGTCGACGGGCACCGCCAGGTCGATGATGGTATCGGCGGTGCCGAGCAGCGCGCGGGCGCGCAGCCGTTTGGGCAGCATCGCGGTGAGCCGGAAGATGAGCCAGCCAACCGCAGATGCGCACACGGCGGCGGACAGCACGCCCACCTTCGCCTCGGCCAGCTGGGTGCCGTGGAAGGCAAGCGAGGCGATCAGCAGCGACACGATGAAGCCGATGCCCGCGATGGCCCCGGCACCGGTCACCGCCGCCCAGCCGACCGGCGGGCGGATCGCACCGCGGCTGACCCGGGTCAGCAGCCAGGCCGCGCCGACGGTCCCGGCCGGTTTCCCCACCACGTAGCCGAGCAGGATCCCGAGCGTGACCGGCGAGGTGTAGGCGCGGGCCAGGAAGCTCCCGTTGACGGTGATCCCCGCGTTGGCCAGGGCGAACAACGGCACGATCAGGTAGCTCGTCGCGGGATGGAACAGCTGCTGCAGCCGGTCGTTCGGCGACAGCGCCAGCCGCACGCTCTCCCGCGCGTCGCGGGCCAGCTCCGGGACCGGCTGCTCACGGAACAGCCGGAACGATTCTGAGGCCTGCTCCAGGTCGCTGCGCGTAGCGGGGTAGGCCAGCGCGAGCAGGCCCATCGCCAAGCCGACCACCACTGGATCGACGCCGGACTCGAAGAACGCAACCCAGGCCGCCACCCCCAGCAGCAGGTAGGCCGCGCCATTGCGGACCCCCCGCCAGCGCGCCGCCACCACTCCGCCGAGGATGGCAACGCCAGCAGCCAGCGCGGTGAGGTCGATGTGGCCGCTGTAGGCCAGCGCGATGACCACGATCCCCGCCACATCATCGGCGAGCGCGAACGTGAGCAGGTAGGTGCGCACCCGGTCGGGGACGCCCGGGCCGACTAGGGCCAGCGCGCCAAGCGCGAATGCGGTGTCGGTGGACATCGCCGTGCCCCAGCCGGACGCTGATGAGCGGCCGACGTTGATGGCCAGGTAGATCGCGATCGGCACGACCATCCCGCCCAGGGCGACCACCAGCGGCAGCGCCAGCCGCCGCCGCTCCCGCAGCTCGCCCAGGTCGAACTCACGGCGCGCCTCCAGGCCGGCCACCAGAAAGAAGAACGCCATCAGCCCGGAGTTCACCCAGCCCTGCCAGCTATCCGCCAGGCCCGTCGTGCCGGACCTGATCACCAGCACGGTGTGCCACGTCGCCGCATACCCCGACGGGTCGATGTTGGCCCAGGCCAGCGCCGCCAGCGTGGCCGCCAGCAGAACCGCCGCGCTGCCGGTCTCGGTGCGCAGGAACTGGCGAAGCGGCGTCTCCAGTCTCCGCGCCCACACCGTGCGCGGCGAAAACTGCGAGGCGGAAACGTCGGGTTCGGTCACTCCAGGATTCTCTCTCGCGCCGCCCTAGCTCACGATCTCAGAGCTGGCTGACTCCACACCGCTGGCGACCTGCCCCATGCGGGCCGTGAACGTGGGCGCCCGGTGGCGCCGCGTAAGAAGCGGCTCGCCAAGGTGAGCCGCTACTGCCTTTCGCATGCCCGGTGCCCGGTCCTGGGCGTCCCGCCGCCCACCGCCAGGCAGATGGGCGTCGGCCCGGCCGGATAGGCGCTGCACCATCCGGGAGCTGACCCTGGACCGGGCCCTGCGTGACTGGGACGGCGCCGCATGGCCAGCGGCGTCCGCCGAAGGAACGGCCTGTTTACACTCTCACCTGCTCCGGCGGCCTGTTGCGGCGCAGCGCTACCATCAGTCTTAGGTGAGCCGGGAAGACTGGTCGGCAGTAATGCGCGCATAGCAGTTCGTGCGCTGTTCCCGGGAGGCTTGCCGTGTGGTCGAGGGCTCCAACGCACGGGCCCGGCCGGTGATCGGCAGGTTGCTGCGCGGCTCGGAGTGGCGCCGGGAGGTGCTGCGCACCAACTTGTGGCTGGTTCCGGCGGTCGGCGTGGTTGCGGCCGTGGTGCTCTTCGCCGCGACGTATTCGCTGGACCAGGCCGCCTTTGACCGGGATTTTGGGCTGCCCGGCTGGATGCTCAGCGGCTCTCCTGACGCGGCGCGGCAGATCCTCACCGCTATCGCGGCGGCCATCATCACGGTCGTGGGCGTGGTGTTCTCGATCGTGATCGTGGCTCTGACCCTGACATCCACCCAGTTCGGTCCGCGGATGCTGCGTAACTTCATCCGGGACCGCGGCACGCAGGTGACGCTGGGGACGTTCGTGGCGACATTCGTCTACGCGGTCCTGGCGCTGGGCGCTATCGGCCAGGGCGGCCCGGGGTTTGTCCCGCACATCAGCATCACCGTGACCCTGGCCCTGATGGTCGCTGACCTCGGGGTGCTGATTTACTTCCTGCATCACATCACGACGCAGATCCAGCTGCCTCAGGTGATCGCCGGCATTGCTGGTGACCTGGCGGAGGCGACCGAGCTGCAGGCCGGCCACGGCGCAGCGGGCTCGAGCGCCGACTCGGCCGCCCAGGCACTCGCCGGCCTGGACGTGCCGGGCGGCGACGTCGCGGCGCCGCTCAGCGGCTACCTGCAGTACATCCAGCACCGGCTGCTGGTCCGGCTGGCGTCCGAGCTCGGCGTGGTGATCCACCTGCGCTACCGGCCCGGCCACTTCCTGGTGCAGGGTCACGCCTACGCCACGGTGTGGCCGGCAGAGGCCGCTGGGCTTGTGGCGCGGGAACTGTCCCGCGCGCATGTCACCGGGCCGTACCGGACCCTCGCCCAGGATGTCTCCTTCGGCGTCGACCAGCTGGTCGAGATCGCGATCCGCGCGCTGTCCCCCGCGGTCAACGACACCTTCACGGCGCTGACCTGCATCGACTGGATCGGCGACAGCCTGTGCAAGGTGACAGGCCGGCGGCACCCCATCCGGGTCTACCGGGACGGCGGCGGGGCGGTGCGGGTGGTCACCACCGAGGCCAGCTACGAGCGCCTGGTTCAGCGGGCGTTCGAGAAGATCCGGCAAAGCGGCAAGGGAATGCCTGCGGTGATGATCCGCCAGCTCGACGCTCTCGCCAAGATCATGGAGCGGGCCACGGCGGCGAAGGACCGCCAGCTGCTGCTCGACCAGGCGGCGATGATCGGCCGGCTCAGCCTGGCCTCGGTGGACGAGGAATCAGATCGGGCTGACATCGACCGCGCCTATCAGTCGGTGCTCCGCGTCCACGCCGCGCTCCCCGAATCGCAGGCAGCGCCGCACAGCAGCGGCGGCGGAGCACCGGCAGCTCGGGCTCCCAAAGTGCGGCCGGGAATTATGCGCTATGGCACGCGTTAATATAAGCGGTACCCGCGAACGCCAGCCGGTCGTGCGCCGGCAACTTTCTGTGCCGCGGTCACCAGTCCCCCAGCCGACGGCTCAGGATCGTGTAAGAGCCCCGCCTGCATCGATCGTCCTGAGATCAGCAAGTCGGCTCGGCGTTCAAAAACCAGGCCCTCTGCTCGGGACGTTCCTCGCCCCGGCCGCGGGACTGTGCGGCATGCCGCCGTGGCTACCGTGTCCCGGCATCCAGAGGAGAAGTCTGTGGCTCGACCAGGCCAGCGCCAGACGGGCGCTCGCCGTACCGCCCCGCGGAAGCACCGCCGCGTCCACCAGCGCCGCGATGTCGTCCCGGTGCTCGCCCGGACCGTCCGTGAGGTCGAGGCGGCTGCCCGGCGCGGCCGCGTGACGCCTGCCGTGCGCACGAAGTTCCAGGCCGTCGCCCTGTCGCTGCGGGAGGAGCGCGCCCGCGTCCGGGCGGCGGCCGGAAGCGACAGTCATCGGGCCGAGCAGCTCAAGGGACTGGACGGCCTCGCGATCATCCTCGCGACGGTCGCCGTCCAGGACGCTGGGCTGCTGGCGCTGCTGGCCGAGGGCCCCGGCGTCTCCGACGCGGCCCCGTCGCTCAAGCCGGAGATGCTGCGGGACCTCGGCATCGAACCGGCGCGCGAAGAGATCGCGCCTACGGAGACCGCTGCTGCGTCCGCCAGCTCGGAGCGGCGGGTTGTGCCGCAGTCGGTGATCTCCCGGCAGCTGGCGAACCCCTTTCTGGCCCCCGACTTCTCCGCCGTTGCGCAGCGCACGTCTCGTCCGCGCCGCCTGGCCGGCTGGGAACTGCTCGGCCCGGTGCTGAGTTCCTTCGAGCGTGCCGGCGGGGGAGCCCCGGCGTGCATGGCGCTCCCCGCGCCGACGGCACGGTTCACCCCCGCGGGCCTGGAACTTATGCCGCACCAGGGGCAGCTGGTCGCCGCGGCCGCTGCCGGTCACCGGACGTTCCTGCTCGCCGATGAGCCGGGTCTGGGCAAGACGGCCCAGGCGCTGCTTGCCGCGGAGGCAGCGAACGCCTACCCGCTGCTCGTCGTCGTGCCGAACGTCGTCAAGACCAACTGGGCCCGTGAGGCGGCCCGCTGGGCGCCCCACCGCCCGGCCACCGTGGTTCAGGGCGACGGCGAGGCTGTCGACGGCTTCGCCGACATCGTCGTGCTCAACTACGAGGTTCTCGACCGCCACATGCGCTGGCTCGGTGACTTCGGCTTCCGCGGTATGGTCGCGGACGAGGCTCACTTCATCAAGAACAAGACCTCGCAGCGCTCGCAGAACGTCCTTGCGCTCTCCGGCCGCATCCGGTCCCGTACGGACCGGCCCCTGCTGATGGCGCTGACCGGCACCCCGCTGATCAACGACATCGAGGACTTCCAAGCGATCTGGCAGTTCCTCGGCTGGATCGACGACAGCAAGCCCCTCGATGAGCTAATGGACGCGCTTGAGGACACCGGCCTGACCCCCGCCGACCGAAGCTTCTACACCGCGGCGCGCCAGTGCGTGATCGACCTGGGCATCGTGCGCCGGCGCAAGCTCGACGTCGCTGCCGACATCCCCGCCCGCCGTATCGCCGACCTTCCCGTTGAGCTGGACGAACGGGCCGGCCGGTCGATCCGGGCGGCAGAACGGGACCTCGCTGACCGGATGGTGGCGCGGTACAAGACCGCGTCCGCGAACCGATCCTCCGACGCCGTCGCCGAGGGTATCGACCATGACCTCGTCCGCCGGGTGGCCCGGTCGGAGCTGAAGGAGGCGACGACCGCGCAGTCCGGCGAAAACGTGTTCACCCTGATGCGACGCATTGGCCAGGCGAAGGCCGAACTGGCCGCGGACTACGCGGCTCAGCTGGCCCGCAGCGCAGGCAAGGTCGTCTTCTTCGCCAAGCACGTCGACGTGATGGACGCAGCCGAAGAGCTCTTCGCCCGGCAGGGGGTGCGCTTCTCGTCGATCCGCGGCGGCCAGACGCCCACAGCGCGGCAGACGAACGTCGAAGCCTTCGTGAACGACCCGGACGTCGCGGTCGCGGTGTGCTCGCTGACCGCGGCTGGCGTGGGCCTGAATCTGCAGGTCGCCTCGAACATCGTGCTGGCCGAGATGTCGTGGACCGACGCGGAGCAGACCCAGGCCATCGACCGCGTCCACCGCATCGGACAGGCGGAACCGGTGACCGCGTGGCGCATCGTCGGCGCGCAGACCATCGACGCCCGGATCGCAGGGCTGATCGACAGCAAGGCAGGGCTCGCCGCCCGGGCGCTGGACGGGTCGGACCAGCAGGTCTCCTCGTCGGCCGACGTGCAGCTCGAGGCGCTGGTCGCATTGCTGACCGATACGCTGCGGGCATCTTTCGGACATGGTGACGCCCTGGGCTTCTGACCGTCAGGACTCCCAGGCGAGACGGCGCCCGAAGACCGAGGCCTGGCCTGCCATTGAGCTACGTGCCGTAACAAGCGCTTGCGGGCCGACAGGCGGGCCGCGGTCCTGGACAAGCACCGAAGGCATGGCGAGCAGCTGTGCAGGTTGAGGCAGCCACGTCGCCCCAGCCCAACGCCAGTGCAGAGCCTAGCCGGGTACCCCTGTGATAGGCGCGCGAAGTGACCCGCCGCCGAGCTCGCGTTGAGTACGGCAAACGAGCGCTGGGAAGCGAACCTGCGATCCTGCCATAGCGCATTGATGCGGGCACAGAAAGGACCGTCATGCCACGGCAGATCATCACGACCGCGAACGCGCCGAGTTCGCCGCTCTACAGCCAGGGCGTCAAGGCCGGACCGCACATACTCGTCTCGGGCATCGTCGGTATCGACCCCAGCACCGGCAGCCTTGCCGGAGAGACGATCCAGCATCAGACGCGGCAGGCGCTGACGAATTGCCAGGCCATTCTGCAGGCCGGCGGGGCCAGCCTGGACGACGTCATCGAGGCGGGGATACTGCTCACCAACCCCGCCGACTTCGCCGGCCTGAATGAGGAATACGCGCGGTGGTTCGCGGCCGAGCCACCGGCCCGCTACGTCGCCAAGCTCGGCGTCGAACTGCCCGGACTGCTCGTCTCGATCCGGATGACAGCATTCATCACCTGACACGCCAGCCGGGCCAAATCAAGCCGATCACAAGCTTCATGCCGCCCGAACGCTCGGCCACGGCGGCCAGGGCCGTAAGGCCATCGAGCCACGGCGCAGAGAACAGGAAATGATCGTGGCCGAGATCGCCGCGAACCCGCACTCCCGCGCGGCGTCCACGGTCTCAGCGAGCCGACGGTATGAGAACCCTTCGCGGCCGAAGTCGATCAACGGCAAATGCACACCAGCGTCCATTGGCCGCCTACTCTAACCACCCGCCGACCAGCCCCATCAGAGGTGCGCGTTCACCCCTGCTGCAGCCTAGGCAAACTCGGTGATTGCTGCCGGTGGAGGAGCGATGACGTCCCGGCTGTTAGGGTCATTGGCTGTGCGGATCGACCGCCTTGATCACCTGGTGCTGACCGTGGCTGACGTCGACCGGACCGTCGAGTTCTACCGGCAGGTACTCGGCATGCAGCCGGTGACGTTCGGCGACGGCCGCCG
>JGI12635J15846_10003238_pt1 | contig 14209 bp, 11 predicted proteins | sample BlaSpr_A8_OM2_M2_FD_15846 | JGI IMG/M metagenome (IMG submission 15846) | reverse complement strand
GGGACTGGGCATAACGAGAGTCTCGGTCAGTGTGTCGTTTGTTAACGAGTGGCCAAGCGCTCGACCGATCTCGTCGGGTTTGATGCGGTGACGCTCAGCCGATCGCGCCCACTCCGTCCACGAGCCCTCAAGTGAGTCCCTGACCCTGACATAGGCGAAATCCAAATGCAGCATACGGAGCAGCACTTCGAGCAGCGTCGTCGCGATCTGGGAGGAATCGTAGCCCAGCCACATGGCGGGCAGCGCCAAGACGCTGACAAGATCGTTGATACAACGTTGGAGGCGCTTGATCTCCTCGGCGGTATTTTGCGTCTGGATTTCCATGTCAGACCGCAGAACGAAGTGACCCGGCCGGTTTCGCTCGTCGTTCCCGGAGTTGTTGGAGGAATTCGTCCGGCTGAACGAAGAATGGATTCTGCTGAAGAATACCCCCGATGATGACCATCGGGTGGGTTCTGATGACGTCGATGACGGTGTCTCCGCGAAACCGGGCGAGATCGTACGTGCAGATGACCGCGTCCGCGTAGCGGGGCCACACTTGATTGACCTTTGCCTCGAACTCCAGCAGAGGATCGACACCCGCCCCCTCTTCCAAGGCCCATTCCGCGTGCGCGACGTACCGACTCACGGGAAAGCCTTGCTGTCGACCACGCTTGAGCACATCTTCGAGCAGCGCGAGCTGTCGATCCGGATCGAAGGGGCCATCGCGAAAAAATGTATCAGCCCAGTCATGCATTTCAAACTGGCCGCTCCGTCGCGCAGAGGCTGTATCGATCCCGGCGGATGCCATGCGCTGGAGATGATCGACGCATCGTGCTGGATTGATGATATGGAACGCTTTGTCGCCGCATTCGAATCCGTCTTTGATGAATGGAAGCGTCACGCTGTACTCGTCTTCACGGCTATTGAAGAAGGCGCAGACGTGACGTCGCTCGCCAAGCACTGAGCTGGCGAGCCGAATCGGTCGGTTGGCCTTAGCGAACGGGTCGCTCTGGTGGCGGGATGTCGCGCCAGTAGAATCCATAGCGACCTCCTCAACGAATGACGATTATGGGACCAGCAACGCTCCGTTGGGTTGCAAGCCTGCAGGGATGATCGCCGGCCAACGCTAACACCGATCGGAGCGCGAGGTCCGATCCAGGATCCGCCGACGGAAACGGAAAACCGAGTATATCGCACTGCGTCTGCGTTGAACACCGACTCGCAATCACTACAAAGCTGGGAATAGAGTCACCGCGTCTAGGGAGGAAATGATCAAGCGAGAACGAGGAGGTCAGATCCTCTCGCGGCGGATGACTTTGCAACTGGGGCGTTAAGTCCACGAGAAAAGTGAGATGTGCCGTGGCTCGAAGCAGATGTGCACGATTCAGCGTTACCTCGGCATGTTCAGGCCTCCCAGGCACGCGCATGCAGGTTATCAGAACTGTGTCGGAGAAACTGCATAAAAGAGGACAGTCCGCACCTCTTAGAATCCCTAGTTACCTAGACCGTCTTGACAATTCCTGAGAGTAATTGATCAATCGCTTGAGGACTCCGAAGCACTGTTTCCTGGAGAAATGAATGCATGCGTGAAACGCCGGACCCCGGAAAGTGAACGACGGGCCTTGGAGTTCGAAGCTGCAATTCTAGACTCCGTGCACTTTCGCTGCAAGGAGCAATCGGTGTTAACAGATATCGGGCACTACGAGAAAGTGGGCTCGTGGACCGGGGAGCCGTAAGGCTTCCCACAACCTGTGAAGCTCGGGGAGATCAAGCTAAAGAATTACGCTTCTTATATTCGCGAGTGGATAGAAACAGGGAGTGAAACAAACCATGAACCCAGATCTCAAGCCGTATACGCATGCCGCGAGTAGTGAAGCCGTTGCCAGCAATGATTTGATGGCACGGCCCACCGACCTAATACCAAGAGGCTTCCCACGCCCCGCTCACGAGCAAGCAAGCTGGGATGTGAAAGTTCGGCTGGAAGAACGCCGCAAGGAGCGCGGGCGCATCGCGCGCGACTTGCACGACACTCTGTTCCAAGGCTTCCTGGGCGCATCCCTGTTGCTCCAGGGAGCCATAGACCAAACACCTGCTGATTCGCCCACTAAGCCCTCGCTCAGCCGTGCTCTGCGCTTAATGTATCGCGTCATTAACGAAGGTCGCCTTACGCTTCAAGAACTGCGCTCGTCCGCAAGCGCGTTAACGAGTCTCGAACAGACCCTGCACGACCTCTGGGATGAACTAACTCCGGAAGGGGTTCAGTTTCGAATCTTGGTCGAGGGGCAGCCGAAGGCGTTGAAGCCCGCGATCCAGGAACAGATCTACTTGGTCGGGCGGGAAGCGGTGCTCAACGCGTTGCGACACTCCCGAGCGGCAGCCATCGAAGTTGAGGTGGAGTATTCACCTCGCCAATTGCGCATGGTCGTGCGTGACGATGGCTGCGGGATCGATCCGCAGACGCTACGTTCTGGGCGCGATTTGCACTGGGGTCTTCAGGGGATGCGCGAGCGCGCCGGAAGTGTTGGAGCGCAGTTGAAGTTATGGAGTAGGCAAGGAAGCGGGACAGAGGTGGAAATTTCTGTACCGATCCCAGTCGTGAAAACCGGTACGAAGCTCCCTGGTTCCCGAGCGAGGCTATAAGGCGGAAACCATGACTTAAGATGAATCTCGTAGAAGTTGGCCTACATCGGTGATTACCGTCAGAGGTAAATCATTATAACGTAAATGGTCAGTCCCGGTAAACGCTAATCGGAACTGACGTTCACGGGGCCCCGACGCTGCAACGACTCGTTCTCTTTGCATGTCGGAAGAATACGTGGCGCCCGAGCCTGTAAGCCCGGAATCTTCGGGCACATTCTTGTTTTCAATAAGTTGCGTAGAATCAACAAAGGAAAATCGTGAATGAAGTCAGTTTTGGCAGTGAAAACAGGTTTCGTGTCACAGTTATGGCACAGTCGGCGCTCATATTTAGGTTGTGCTTCTCTGCAACCATTCGGTTAACAGCCCTTAGAGTAGCTTGATAACACTTTGCTGGAGCGGATGTTTTGCCGAGGAGAATCAAGCATTTGCGATGAAGCACGAGAGCCAACTTCTCTTCCGAATTCACCTTTTGTTCGTGGTTCTCCAGCGTTTTTCCACGATTGCCGTGACAGTAGCGTGACAGCCAACCTTTCGGGAAACAACAGAAGGGTCCAGTGGTACGTTGCATTGGATATCTGCGGCTCCACTCGGAGCAGCCCTTGTGCGGATCGGCATTGGCTCGGACCAGATCGGATTCTCGGCCCGTGACCAGCCCAGATCGCCCCATGAAGCAATTCGCTACCTGGTAGCGGCAAAGACCGACGGGATGATCGCTGGCGAGATCGGTGTAAATGCGCTTCTCAAATTTTCCGTAACCGCTTCTTGCGTGTCTGCATCAACAGCGGTGGAGCGTCCGGCGCCAATGATTTCGAAGAAGCTGTTGTTACGGCGGTGATCAACAAACGCGCGGAAGCGGAAAAAATGCACCGATTGTGCTACCTGAAACCAGTGATCTGGTTCGCCGCATTTGTTGCTGCGGGCGCGATATCGGCTTCCGCTCAACAAACTGCGCCGCAGGCGGATGATTTGCAGAAGCAACTCGAGCAGCTCAAACAGCAATACGAATCGACCACACACGACCTCCAGGGGCGCATTGCTTCTCTGGAACAACAAATCCAAAAACAGCAGGAAAAAGAGAAAGAAGAAAAAGAGGCCCACGAAAAAGCAAAACAGGGAACGATCTCCGCGGTGGAACTGGCCGCCCAGCAAGCCGCTCAAAAAGCAGTTCTCGGACAGTCCGATCAGGTCGGGGCAAAATATCAAGGTGACGTGCCTTCGGAACCCACGTACGACTTGTTGAACGAGGCGGAACAGACGATTGCGAAGCTGCGGGACCAAGTGAACAGCTTTGAATTTCATGGCTACTTTCGCTCGGGTTACGGGCTAAATAGTGACGGTGGTCAGCAAGTCGCCTTCCAAGCTCCAGGAGCAGACGCGAAGTACCGCCTGGGAAATGAAGCGGAAACCTACGGCGAGTTTATTTTCGTCAACAACTGGCTGAATCCCAACCGCGCCACGGACAAAGCCTGGATGCGGACGGAGGTNATGATCGAGGCGAATACCTCGAACTCCGCGACCTACGCNAATTTCCCCAACGGCGTCGGCGACGATCAATTCCGCATGCGCGAAGCTTTCGTGCAGGCCGGTAACATTTTCGATTTTCAGCCCGACGCCAAATTCTGGGCTGGCGACCGATACTACCGGCGCCAGCACATCGAGATCGACGATTTTTACCCACTAGATATGAGCGGTTATGGCGCAGGCGTCGAGGATTGGAACCTGCGGATTGGCAAAATGGCGGTTGCCTATCTGGCAGGCGCGCGCCCGGACATCGTCACGCAATACGGCAACTATGCCAAGAGCAACATCGACGTGCGCTTCTACGATCTGAAGGGTCCCTTCGGACTGTTTGGTGTTTGGTTTGACTATTCGGTGGCAAAAGGCGGAACGGTCCAGAGCCTCAGCACGCAGCCCGGCACTCCGACAGCCGGCGCCATCATCCCCGCCACGAATGGCTACGCCATCGGCGTCCGCCAACAGCGCCTCGAATGGCACGGTGGCTATAACACGTTCGGCTTCCAGTATGGCAAAGGAGCTGCGAGCAATTTCAGCACTTCGATCGACAATCCCAGCCCATTCCTCGGAAGCTCCGAACGATTGCTGCTGACCGAGCATCTCCTCGTTCAGCCCAACGACCGTTTCGCCATCATGCCGATTTTTGTTTTCCAGCGGCAGCGCGACGGGATGCCCGGCCATGGCTTTAACGACTGGACCTCTTTCGGCGTACGGCCGGTGGTATTTCTTACCAAGTATCTCTCGCTGGCGTTTGAAAGCGGCTTCGATCACACCGAGGGCTTCGCCACCACGCAGGCTGGCGGCAACACCAACTACGACGGCTGGCTGCGGAAATTCACGATCGCGCCGGAAATCGGAGCGGGCCGTAAGTTCTTCAGCCGCCCGGTGCTGCGCGTTTTTTTGACCTACGCGAATTGGTCCAACGGGTTCCGCGGATTGGTGGGCGGAATCCCGTTCGAGGACCGCACCAGCGGGCTCACCTACGGCGTGCAAACAGAAACCTGGTGGTAGAACCTCATCAAAGCAGCAGGAGAATGCCCATGAGATCCGAGCTTGAGAAAGTGCCGCAAAGGGGAGCGGGAGGCGTGCAGGCGACGAGCACAGGCTTCGTCATTCTGGCCGCCATATTTGCCGCTGTGGGAGGCTTGCTCTTTGGCTACGACACTGCGGCGATTTCCGGGGCCGTGATTTTTATCAAGCAGCAGTTTTCGCTTTCGACGTTCCCCGAAGAGTTGGTAGTCGGAATGGTGCTGGTGGGGGCGGCGTCGGCGGCGCTCGGTGGCGGCCGGCTCTCGGATCGACTTGGGCGGCGCGTTACGTTGATGTTGACTTCGGTCATTTTTATGCTCGGGGCGCTGATCTGTGCGTTTGCCGGGTCATTCGAGACTTTACTGGTCGGGCGCACTATCGTGGGATTGGGGATTGGACTGGCGTCGACGACGGTGCCGGTCTACATCTCGGAGGTGTCACCTCCCAAGGCACGCGGTTGGCAGGTTTCGCTGTTCCAGCTCGCCATCACGATCGGGATTCTCGTGGCATACCTTGTTGACTACATGTTCGCTGCGAGCGCAGGTTGGAGGTGGATGCTCGGGTTGGCAGTCGTTCCGGGCCTCATTCTAGGGTTAGGGATGCTGTATCTTCCCGAAAGCCCGCGCTGGCTGGCGAAGCGCGGCCAGACGGATAAGGCGCTAGAGATTCTGCGCCGAATCCGCGGCAGCTCGAACGTGGCCGATGAGTTCCAAGAGATTCAGAGCACGCTAGCGCAGGGTGGCGAGCGTGGCCACTGGTCGGATCTCGTGAGCCCAGCGGTTCGGCCAGCCCTGGTAGTCGGCATAGGTCTGGCCGTCTTCCAGCAGATCACCGGGATCAATACGGTCATCTATTACGCGCCGACAATTCTGCAATCCGCAGGGATCTCTTCGGCTTCGGGAGCCATCCTCGCGACGGCGGGAATTGGAGTGGTCAATGTGGTCATGACGCTCGTGTCGATGTGGCTGATTGACCGGATGGGGCGGCGGCCGCTGTTGTTGACGGGAACCGCAGGCATCGTCGCAACTTTGGGCATCTTGGGTTTCGCGTTTCTGAAGCCAGGCGGCGGGTTGGCGAGGGTGGCCGTAGTCACCTTGATGGCTTACGTGGCGTCGTTTGCGATTAGCCTAGGTCCGATCTTTTGGCTGCTCATCTCCGAGATTTATCCGCTGAAAATCCGTGGGTTGGCGGAAGGTACGGCGGCGGCCTCGAACTGGGCGGCTAACTTGTTGGTTTCGTTGACGTTTCTAACGTTGGTTCAGGCGCTTGGGCCTGCCCGGACCTTCTGGTTGTACGCGCTGTTCGGCGTGGCTGCCTGGATCTTTTCCTATTACCTGGTGCCGGAGACGAAGGGGAGGACGCTTGAGCAGATTGAGCAGTCTCTGAACGGGAAAGTGGCGGCGCGCGGGCGAGACGCGATGCAGAGCGCGTAAGCCGGATTCTCCGGGGAGTGTTGCAAACACGCAAGTTGTTTAGATTCAATCGCCGTTCAGTGTCAATGGTGTCAGTTTTGTCAAGGCAGGCAGGTTTTGCGTCACACCTGCGTCACATTCGAGAGGTGTCAGACGGTAACAGCTTTACTTTCAAACAATTTGTGGCGGACGAGCCTGTAAGCCGGATTTTGTGCTGCATGCATCCCCGAAACGAAACGCATACCGCAGGCGATCATTCCTCTAGGTCACGGCTCACGCCGTAACTCAAGCAGCCTACCCGAGGGTTGCTCTTTGCAATGGCTTGCGCCGTCGCAAAGGGAGCGCATTCGTTACAGCCACCGCCGTAAAGCGGCTGCCGCGCGAACGCTAACTCGACGAGCCGGGCCGGCTCTCCCCTCCTATTTGGCCTTGCACCACGCGGGGTTTTCCGTGCCTCGTGTGTTGCCACACGAGCGGTGGGCTCTTACCCCACCTTTTCACCCTTGCCAAACGAAACGAGCTGTTCGAAGACGTCGCGCAGGTTTTCCTGCGCGATGCCACCGTGCTGCGTGCCGCGGGCGGTACATTTTCTGTGGCACTTTCCGTGAGCGAATCGGCCGATACAGGCCGAAGCCTGTGCCATCCCCAATCGCCCCCCTGGCGTTACCAGGCGCGTTGCCCATTGCCCTCATCCGCGCCAAGCGGATGAGGGTTTTACCCTGATGACTCAGGACGGTGTCCGGACTTTCCTCCCGTCCGACCATCATGCGATGGCCAGACCGGCGATCACCCGGCCCGCCCGCCAACCCAATTATAACCTTGAATTGCGGCGAAATTTCGCTCGCTTTCGCCGGGGCAATTTCGTCCATCACACCGGAAACAGACGGAGCCAAGTCCATTGTAAAAGAACGAACGATCGTGCTATCATGTCCCACTGAGATGAAAGCAAGGCAACAACGAACTCGGGTTTCCGATCGATCGCAGCGACACGCTGGCCCCCCGCCGGCTGTTCCACTCCGACGGCCCCGAGGGCTGAAAACCCGTCGGGCAATCCTGCGAAAGGCGGTCAATCTCGCCTCAATCGAAGGGCTTGAAGGACTGACAATCGGAAAGCTGGCTTCTGCGCTCCGAATAAGCAAGAGTGGTCTATTCGCCCATTTCGGCTCCAAAGAAGACTTGCAGTGCGCCGTAGTTGATGCAGCTCGCGAAATCTTCGTCGAGAAAGTTGTCCGCCCAGCCTATGGGTTCCGGGGACTCAATCGCCTTCGAGCGCTCTGCGAGAACTGGCTGTCCTATGGCGAGCGGAAAGTTTTCCCCGGAGGCTGTTTCTTTTCCGCTGCGTCGCTTGAGTTCGACGATCGGCCCGGCCGCGTTCGTGATCAGGTCGTAGAACTCATGAAGAAGTGGCTGGCAAATCTGGAGCAAGCGGCTCGCGAGGCGCAGTCCGCCAACGAGATCAAAAAGGAAGTGGACGTTCGCCAGCTTGCTTTTGAAATTCAGGCGCTTGCGATGGGGGCGAACTGGAGTTCACGCCTGTTCCGAGACAAAAGCGTTTTCCGCCTGGTTCGCGGCGCGATTCTGCAGCGGATCGACCAAGCCACAGAATCAATGCAATCGAGAGAGTGATGCGAATTCCGCTGGGTTTGCTCGCCGGTGCCTTTGCGGGGTTGATTCTCTCCGTAGCTGTGCGCAGCGCTGGAGCGCAGACCCCGGTCAACGGCGCCGAGATTCCTCTTCAACACTGCGATCGCCTGCCTGTTGTGATTCTTCAGGTAGACAAAACCGACAAACGCTTCCTGATCGACACTGCCGCTACGTCCATGCTTAACGAGAAATCATTTCCCAAGGGGCCCAGCAAAAAGGTCCGCGTCCAATCCTGGAATGAAACTACCGCTTTAAGCGCACGCGAGGTTTCAATCGGGCAGCTCTCGTTGGGCAGTCACAGTCTGGGAGACGTCAAGCTGCCTGCGATTGACTTGAGCGCCATCGCCAAAGCATGCGGCGGCGCAGTCGACGGAATCCTTGGCGTGGATCTTCTGGAACAGTTGGGCGTGACAATCGACCTGAAACGGAGCGTTGCGCGCATCGGTATCACGCCATCAAATTCCTCGGAGGTATCTCTTATCGCGGACATGGAGAAAGCAGTGCATTCTTGCTCGGAAGCTTTCAACAACAGAGACGCCGAGAAGCTGGCTTCCTGTTTCGATCCGGATTTCGTGCTGAGTTCTCCGGGCGGCGAACTGCGGGGACGGGGCGAGGCCACGAATCATTTTCGGGAAAAGTATTTTGACACGACCCCGCACTTCCATCTTTCCCTGATTATGAGTGACCAGCGAGCGGTTGGTGACGTCGTGTGGAGCTTGTACGATTACACGATTGAATCTCCATCCATTCACACTGCAGGCCGGGGCATGATGCTTTGCCGGAGATCCGAAAATCGTTGGTATATCCTCAGCATGCATGAGTCGCCGATTGATTCGGGCTCGATGCCCACGCGTTAACTGGGCTTCCGCCCCAATTACGCATCGTCTGCTTATCGAAGTCGCGAGTGCCGAATTCTTGCCGGTTTTTTGCAATCATCGTTCCCGGCTCGATTTTGAAGCCTCATCGTGGCTCGGAAACGATACCTCCGTCTGACCGCGGGGCCGCGCTGACCTGCGCGCTCCGAAAGATAAACTTGTAATTGCATCCTCGCGCGGCGGTGGCAATCTCCATATGGCTATCCAATAGGAGAGACTCTATGGATGCATGCCTGGATATGCGGCAAGCGGCGACAGAGAGGGCTTTCGTTGTCTTTGGCGTGGCTGCGGTGCTGATGCTGACGGCGGCAGCGTTGGCGGGATTTGTGCCTGCGCGCAAAGCGTCGCGAGTCGATCCGATGGTTGCCCTGCACCATGAGTGAAGGTTCGCGGTCATTCACCCATTTGATATTGAAATTGCTCTTCGAACCCGCCGACAAAGTCGCTGCAAATGCGACGCGGCCTGCGTTTGCTACGCGGCCGCTTTCTTCGCCTGCTTCCTAACCTTCGCCCACCGCTTCTTCGCCGCCTTCACAGAAAAGGGGAGAGTCCTCTAAAGAAAGGCCGCCAAATCCCGATTGCGTTCTCAAAACGCAGGCACCCGCCCCAGACCAGGTCGCCGGCCCCGCCTGGCGAAGAAGCTAGTGTTTTTTCCAGGTCGCCCGTGGCGCCTTCTGCTAGTGCAATGGCGCGTCTTGCTAGTGACTTGGGTTTCCCGCCCCGCCTAAGCTCTAGGTGTGAGTTCCATGGAGGAGAAAACAATGACTGACACAGCTCAACAACCGGCCAAGGCAAGCCAAACCTTCGCCGCGCGAGCATTCGCCGCGCAAAGCGCCTCATCCGGTATGACGCCCTACACCGTCCAACGACGGTCTCCGCGTCCTCAGGACGTGCAGATCGAGATTCTCTATTGCGGGGTTTGCCACTCCGATTTGCACACGGTGCGCAACGAGTGGAAAGAGGTAATGCCGACGGTGTATCCCTGCGTCCCCGGTCACGAAATCGTCGGCCGCGTCGTGAAGGTTGGCAGCGCCGTCAAGCAACTGAAGGAAGGCGATATCGCCGCAGTCGGGTGCATGGTCGATTCGTGCCGCCAGTGCGCCAATTGCCTCGCCGGTGAAGAGCAGTATTGCGAGAATTTCATGACCTTGACGTATAACGGCGAGGACAAAATCCTAGGAGGAGTAACGTACGGCGGCTATTCGGACAGCATTGTGGTGGATGAAACGTATGTATTGCGAGTACCCAACGGACTGAACCCGGCGGGTGCCGCGCCACTTCTCTGCGCCGGCATCACGACCTATTCCCCGCTCCGTCATTGGAACGTCAAAAAGGGGCAGAAAGTTGGAATCGTGGGCCTAGGTGGGCTCGGACACATGGGCTTGAAGTTCGCCAAAGCATTCGGAGCCAACGTTGTACTTTTCACCACGTCCCCGAACAAGACAGCCGATGCGATTCGTCTCGGCGCGGGTGAAGTGGTGATCTCCAAGAATGCAGTCGAAATGCAGAAGCACACCGGCAGTTTCGATTTCATTCTCGATGCTGTTTCCGCGGACCACGACTTGAATGCGTACCTTCAATTGTTGAAGCTCGACGGCACGATGACGCTGGTCGGCGCGCCGGAAAAACCAGCAGCTGTGGCGGCCTTTAATTTACTAATGAAGCGTCGCCGCATCGCCGGGTCGGCCATTGGTGGCATCCGCGAGACGCAAGAAATGCTCGATTTCTGCGCGGACAAGGGAATCACCGCGGACATCGAGTTGATTAAGATCCAACAGGTCAACGAGGCTTACCAACGCCTGGTCAAAAACGACGTGAAGTACCGCTTCGTTATCGATATGGCTTCGTTGAAGTAACTCGCGCATCGAAGGGAACACCCAGCATTACGAAAACAGGAGATTGCTATGCGGTACCGACTTCTGGGCAACAGCGGACTTCGAGTTTCGGAGGCGGCACTCGGCACCATGACCTTCGGCGAGGAGTGGGGCTGGGGTGCCGGCAAACATGAGGCGCGAAAGATGTACGACGCTTTCCGCGATGCCGGAGGAAATTTTATAGATACCGCGAACGTGTACACGAACGGGACCAGCGAATCCTCCCTCGGCGAGTTTATAAAGGATCATCGCCAGAGCGTGGTGCTGGCGACGAAATACAGCAATTCCTTTCCGGGCACGGACCCGAACGCGGCCGGCAATCAGCGGAAGAACATGGTGCAGGCCGTGCAGCAAAGCCTCAAGCGGCTGCAAACCGATTATATCGACGTCTACTGGGTCCATATCTGGGATCAGATCACGCCCGTCGAAGAGGTCATGCGTGGACTGGATGACTTGGTTTGCCAAGGCAAGGTGCTCTACGTTGGCATTTCCGACGCTCCGGCCTGGTGGATCGCGCAGGCGAACACGCTTGCGCAACTGCGAGGATGGTCGCCTTTTGTCGGGTTGCAGATCGAATACAGCCTGATCGAGCGAACCGTCGAGCGGGAGTTGGTCCCGATGGCCAAAGCGCTGAACCTCGGCTTGACGGCGTGGTCGCCGCTCGCTGGCGGCGTGCTAACCGGCAAATACCACGGTCAAGGCTCATCTGAGCCGAGACGAATGAACAATGACATGATGAAGGACTTCATCCCAGAGCAACAGCGGACCGAGCGTGTCATTGCCGCCGTGAAGGCTGTCTCCGATCAACTCGGTCGCAGTATGGCGCAGGTTGCGCTGGCATGGCTTCAATACCGGGAGGTGCCAGTCATCCCTATCATTGGCGCGCGAAAGCTTTCTCAGTTACAGGACAATCTCGCGAGCTTCGACCTGACGCTGTCACCGGAACAGGTAAAGACGCTTGACGATGCGAGCCGCATCGAACTTGGGTTTCCGCAAAACCTGTACGCAAAAGAAATGGTCCGTGCCATCCGCTACGGTGGCCTGCGAGACAAAATCTTGGCGTAAGTGAATTTTGACTCTCGCTGGGTTATTTTTACTACATGACGAATCGCTTCCGAGTTTCGGGCATGCTTTCGCGAAGGCTCGAGGAATTGGGCCTCTCGCCGGTCGTGGTCCTGCGCCATGCAGGCCTGCCGATCGGTTTACTCGACCAGGAGAAAATACTGGTCACCACCCAGGAAATGTTCGCGCTGCACCGCGCGATCTATGAGGTCAGCAGCGATCCCGCCATCGGGCTCAAACTCGGAACCGAAGAACGCATCGAACGCTACGATCCCATCGCCATCGCAGCACTCTATACCCGCTCCTTTCGTGACGCTCTACAACGCATGGCCCGCTACAAACAGTTGACCTGCCCGGAGGAAATCCAAATTTCCGAACGCGGCAATGAATGTTGCGTTCAGTTTCTTTGGCTGCTTGCCGATAAGACCGAACCGGTGCCCCTGATCGATCTTTGTTTTGCTTGGATTGTCGCCATCGGTCGCCGTGGAACCGGAAGCACCGTTCACCCCAAACGCGTGGAATTCCAGCGCCCGGAATCGCACCGCAAAATGTATGAATCTCATTTCCAGTGTCCGGTGAAATTCGCGGCGCCCCACGACGTCCTGGTCTTCAGCAAAGCGGACCTGGATCGGCCCTTTCTGACGCACAACGCCGACCTCCTCGCCCTGGTCGCGCCGCAACTCGAAGCCGAACTGACCCAGCAGCTGGCTCAAAAATCGCTCTCAGAACAAGTGAAAGGAATTCTGAAGAAGCTCCTCGCAGGGCAGCGGCCAACTCTGCAGGAAGTCGCCCGCGAATTGCGGTTGAGCACACGGACTCTGCAACGACGCTTGACTGCGGAGCGAGCGAACTTCCAACAGTTGATGGAGGATGCCCGGCGTGAACTCGCGCAACATTATCTACTCCACTCTTCATTGGAGCTGAACGAAACCGCTTACCTTCTCGGGTACGAAGATGCAAACTCGTTTTTTCGTGCGTTTCACCAGTGGGAGGGAACATCCCCGGGCGAATGGCGCAGCGTCCATACCAACGGCAATCCGCCGGGTCGATCAGGAACTGCTACGCCGCAAGTCCAATGAACGCGTCTCGACCCGCAGTTTTGTGAAACTCCCGTCGCTGCGCAAATCGATCCAAAAGCGGATAAACTGATCCGGTCGGGCGCCTATAGCGTATTAAGAAATAAGCACGTTCGAACATCGGAACAAGGAATCTTGGCCAGGATGGCCTCAGGCGCGGCCGCTGGACGCACAAGGTGCTTACCTGACGATTTTTTCATCACTGCAGCCATACCGCGGGGAATAGACTCACGAAGACTTTGTTGACGGCAACAACGCAACAGAGGCTTCGCTGGTAAGGACGCGGAACACGAATGTCTCCTGCAGATACAGCCTCACTTCGGAATCGGTGTGGCTGAGGTAGCCAATGGAAACATCCTGACCGATGTTGAGCTCGAAATCGCCGCCGCGCGTGGTCAGGACGAACGCACCTTCGATCGCCGGCGCCCAGATCAGATTACCGTCGACGATGCGCTTAACGTGATCCAGGACGGGGTATCCGTGATCGCGGATTTCGGCTAGTGCCGTATACTCATTGGCTCCCAGCAAGACCGAGTAAGGTCCGTTCACGCCGACCAGGCGTAGCTGGGTCAACGCGCGTGCCACCGCGTCCGGATAATCACGCACGTCCGCAGGAAGCGTCTCGATTGGATTGCTGGTGCCTTCCCGAATGCCTTGGATAGCCGCCTCGCGGTATCCGTTGAAGATGGCCCGATCTTCGGCAAAGGCAAGCTTCTTCGCGGCGTCTTTTGCAGGCTGCCAATCGGCGTCATCCGATCCCCGCTCTACGTCATCAATCGTCTGACGGGAAAGTTCGAAAGGCACACGCAACTCCACCAGAGGCTTGACCTCTCGCTGTCTTGCGATGATGCCATCCGCAGGAGCGGAGATCGACCGCAGGTGGCCGGTCCCAACTCCGGGCAGAGCCGTTCCTCCAACCGAAGGAACATCGACAGCCCGTCGTCCGGCTAGATACCGCTTCAGCGTCCTGGTCGTTTCTTCCTCAATCTGCGACCACGCGGCGTCGGAAATTGGAGCTAACTCCCGGTGCAGATTATTCATCTTTCCGTCCTTTAAGCGAACCTATTCCGAGCGTTCCGAGTGATGTATCGGATCCGGAG
>JGI12635J15846_10003237_pt1 | contig 14211 bp, 11 predicted proteins | sample BlaSpr_A8_OM2_M2_FD_15846 | JGI IMG/M metagenome (IMG submission 15846) | reverse complement strand
TCCGTTCTTGGTGGGATCAAAATTTCCACCGTCCTGGATCTGTACTCCCGGCTCCAATTGGGCCAGGTCGAGGAAGTTTCGTCCATTGATGGGCAGGTTTTCGATCTGCTCGGTGGTAAGCACTCCCTGCACGGTGGCCTGCTCGGTGTTGACGGTGACTTCGCTGCTCTGCACTTCCACGACTTGCGCGGCCTGGCCAACGTGTAACTTGATGTTTCCAGTCGAGGTCACGCCGACCTGCACGATGACGGCAAGTTCCGAAGTGCTGAACCCCTGGGCCTCCACTCTTAAGGTGTAATCTCCGGGAATCAGCGCACCCGATCCGTAGGTGCCGGCCGAGGTAGTCGTGCTAGTGATTACGCGTCCCGTGGCCTTGTTGTTGATGGAAATCTTCGCCCCGCTCACCACCGCGCCGGTTGGGTCAGTGACCACGCCCTGAATGCTTCCCGTGGAAATCGTGGTTTGAGCCAGCATCAGCGCAGAGCAGGCCAGCACACAAAGCATCACGAAAAGCGTCTTCGGGATTGGCCCGGCGTGAGAGCGCCCCGCGCAGGAGCGGGCGGATTTGGCATCGAACAACATGTTCACCTTCCTTTGCAAAACTTTATCCCTAATTTCAGATTTCTTCCGCGAATCATTTCTTCGGTGGATTATCGTGAAACGGAAACCGAGAATCGTCAGGTCACGGTCAGACCAATCTCAGCTTACGAACTCACAATCCGCCTCGTAATCCGCAAAATACGAACTCTATTGTCTTCTCGCGATTGAATCTTCTCGCGATCCTGAATGGTGCATTGGGCAGGAAAACAGCAATTCGCGAACCGCTTCTGCGCTGTGAATCAGGTATTGCCAATATATCTGCATATCCGCTATCTGTGTCAACCGCCGGCGATGAAGGCATTTACCACCAAGGACACAAATTCACACGAAGGAAACCNTTGCCATCAAAGCCCTTCGTGATACTTCGCGCCCTTCGTNGGGGATGATTCTTCTTCCAAACTGATCCATCTCGCAACGAAAGACGTTCCCTGANCGAGCCAGTTATGATCAGCCGGTTCAGAAGTCCGATTTCACGGTGTAATAGCCGGCGCGATTGCGGACGTGNTAAGCCGAGGCCTCGGGCCGGCCCAGTANATTGATCTGGATGCGGCGAAAATCGGAAAAAGATGTCCGGTGAACGGGATAGTAGGCCAGCAAATATTGCGTGCGCAGTTCATCGCTGATCTTCTGGAAGGCGTCGTCGAGCTGCGCTATGGAGGTCGCGTAATAATATTTGCCGCCGGTATCCTCGGAGAGCTGGATGAGGGCGTGCTCGCCTCCGGTTTCGCGCCCGGCGCTGTTTTCGATGGGGACCACGATGATGCTGTAAACCGTGGCTTCCGCCTCCTGCGCCGCGCGGACCGCTTCTTTGTAATTTATTTTGCTGATCGTGTCTCCGCCGTCGGTGATCAGGACAATCACCTTGCGTCCCTGGCGGCGGTCAAGCGCGCGCGAAACCAGATAAATCGCGTCATAGAGCGCGGTCGCGGCGCCCAGGCGGATGTGATCGATGCCTTCGTCAATGCGCTTCAAGTCTGCGGTAAAGCCGATTGATTCGCGCACATATTCGCTGAACCCGTAAACCGAAAGCGCGTCCACCGGACGCAGAATGGTATGCGCAAATCGTTTGGCGGATGCCTGCTCGAGCGGCAGGTCGTGACGCGTGCTCAGGCTGGTATCGACGGCCAGCGCGATCGAGAGCGGCGCCGCCGACTGTTTCTCAAAAATAGAAATGTTCTGTGGTTGGCCGTCTTCCAGCAGACTGAAGTTTTCTTTCGTGAGCCCGCCCACCGGAGCGCTGTGGGCGTCGGTGACAGTAACGAACACGTTGACCAGTTTTACGTCGACCTTCAGCGTCTCGGCAGGGTCGGAATGGGTAGGGGGTTGCTGTGCCAACCCGGCACAGGTCAAAACCAGCACGCCCAGAATCGGTTGAGCCAGGAAAGCGGATCTTCTCATGATTGCGGGACACGATTTACGGGCACGATTGACGGAGATTATACCTGCCCCAATTTGTAGAAGGCCCTATTACGAAGCGAATTATTTGCCCGGTCAGTTGGATGCGTGCCCAGTCGGAAGGGGTTTCTTAGCCAGGGGGATTTACGCGGGGAATTTCCGCCGGAAAAGATTCGCCATCGGCCCAAACTGCGCCATCTTCGAAATATTCCTTCTTCCAGATGGGAACGGTGCGTTTGAGGGTGTCGATGAGCCAGCGGCAAGCGTCAAAGGCCGCCGCGCGATGGGCGGACGCCGCAACCACCAGCACGCTTGTCTCGCCGATCTCCAGCCGCCCCAGCCGGTGAACCAGGGCTACGTCGCGAATCTGGAACTGCTTCAGCGACTGCTCGGCCAGCGCTTCCATTTGCTGGAGGGCCATTCCCTCATAGGCCTCGTAGTCGAGATAGAGCGTCCTGCGCCCGCGAGTCTGGTTGCGCACCACGCCTTCGAAGAGTACGGCTGCGCCATCTTCGCTGCGCTTGAGGTTGGCCAGAACCTGCTGCGTGTCAATCGCCTCGCGGACTATCGACGCGTAGCCCCGGCGTCCCGCCGGCTGTCCGGCAAGCGTCCCGCCCGCGGCCTCGCCAGATCCTCCGCTGACCGGCGGTAACAAGGCGACCTCGTCGTCAGTCTTCAGCTTGGTCTCCGGACCGGCGTACTGCTGGTTTACCGCTACGGCCAGCGACGGAAGCGAATCCTTGAGCCGGGGTATGTGCGCCTGGTAGTGCGCCAGCACATCCGCAACGGAAGCGGGCTCCGGCAACTCCAACCAGTCACTGGACTTGCCGGCCAGATCCTTCAGCATGCCGAAAAAAAAGATGCGCACTCGCATGGGAGCAGTCAATCGAGTGTATCGCGTAGACCGTACGGGGAGGGACTGTAACGAAAGCGCGCTCGCCATCACTATTCTTTGTGAGTTTTGCAGCGTGAGTTTTACAGGAGGTATCTATGTCGGTCAATATGTCGGTCTCCGCGGATCGTGCCATGACCGTTGGCGGCCCTCTGGCATCTTCATCGTACGTGATGTGGGTGCCGCTGATGGGCGGCTTGTGGGTGGTGATGAACGTGGCATTGGTTTACCTGGGCTTGCACGTTGCCTACTGTTTACCGTGTTCCCTGTTGGCGGGCGTTGTGAACGGGATGCTCGTTTCGGTGATCGCGGTCGCGAAGGCGAGCGAAAGATTTCAGGCGGGCGTGACCGGCCTGCTGAGTGGCTTCACTTTAAGCGGCCTTCGCAATGATGGGAGCCTTCTGTCGAAAGCAACCCACGGGGTGCACGTATTTGTAGATGAGGCATTGCGCTCGTGGGGCGTCGGCTTCAGCGAAACGCTTCACCAGCAAATCGAACAGGAAGTCCTCTACATCATTTGGACAACCCTTCTTGTGGTTCTGGCTTCACTGGTCGCCGAGTGGGTGCGAAGCTCGAAGGTCGAAGGCCAGTAGGTTGGCCTCGCGTGCAGGCACCGGAGAAGTTGGGCATCGGTGCAAGTCAGAAGCTCGCAAATCAGAAGCTGTACCCGAAGCCCACCGAAATAACCGGATAGAACTTGAACAACGACATACTGTGAGTCACCCTCGTCTGCTCGGCGAGGATGTTGCTTTGCACCGTGGGATCGGACGCGATACTGCGGCAGTTGACGCTCGGAGAGTCGCAAACATTGCCCACCAGGTTCAAATTGGCTTTCGGCGATCCCTGGAAAACCACGCCGACCTCGACTGGAACGCTGAAGTGACGGTGGCTGCGCGGGACCAGGTTGCCCCACCCCATCGTCGCCATCGGCGAAACCCGGTTGAAATTAATTTTCCCATTTCCCGTAACCGGTGTACCGGTGTCACTGTAGTAGGTTGTGCCGCCGAGCGTGAAGCTTTGCCCTCCAGCTACAGCGGCGGCCGCCGTGATGGGGGTGCCGATGTAGGCGAGCAGCCCAGGGCTCACATGAAACCCTCCATCAAATGGAAAAACATCGAAGTGAGCTTCCACCGTTTTAAATTCCAGTTGACCGTTGTAGGCAATGCTGTCCTTGGTAAAGCCCCGGCTATAGCTGAAATAATTGAACCCGGCGCGCACATTGGTGCGATGGGTCACGCGCGCTGCAACTTCCACGCCTCCACCCAGTAGTGACGCCTTCACGCCGATGCCAACGGTTGGCTCCGNGTTAAATCTGGCTCTGGACGAGGANGAAGGCGCATCGGGCGGGTTATCGGGNTGACCCGAGTCTGGGATTTGTCCGCACGCGAAGCCAGCGCTCGCGAAAAGCAGACTGAGAACGGCAACGCGGCGCATCNACTCTCCCATTGTTCGGCCCCCCTNGCAGCGGCAATTAAGATGTGGATTATCTGCGATGAGATGTCGACNATCTGTNGCGAGCACNGTGCGGCGTTTNGNCNCCGCGAGTTACCGAACTACAGCAAACACNGGAGAATTTNTTGNTGTTGCTTCTTTGCTTNNAGAGGGGAAACAAAAAAAATGGCCGGTCCCGTTTTCAGGAACCGGCCGTCATTTCCGAACTACTACGAACNGCTTCGGGCTTTGTTAAACNGACTCATGCGTGAAATCCAGCGGGAACAGGCTGAGGTTCGCTTACCGGCGGAACCGTTTTGCCNAGCGCTTTCGAGCCTTCCGGAGGCACAATCTGAGTCTCTGGCGTTCCCTCTTCCACGATCGGAATCAGCACGTGCAGCGCCTCGTCGATGGTTTTCACGTAATGAACGGTGAGGTTCTCGATCTGCTCGGGAGTGAGATCTTCCTCCACGTTCATCTTGTTTTCCGCGGGCATGATCACATCGCGAACGCCCGCGCGTTTTGCAGCCAGAACTTTTTCCTTGATGCCGCCGACCGGAAGCACATTTCCGCTGAGCGTGATTTCGCCGGTCATCGCGGTGAAGGGACGGATGCGGCGTCCGGAGAGCAGCGACACCAGCGCGGTCACAATCGTGACTCCGGCTGATGGGCCATCTTTCGGAATGGCGCCGGCGGGGACGTGAATGTGAATGTCGTGGTTGGCGAAAAAGTCTTCGTCCAATCCCAACCGTTCCGCGTTGGAACGTACCCAACTGTGCGCTGCCTGCATTGACTCGCGCATTACGTCCTGAATCTGGCCGGTGATGGTGAAGCCGCCTTTGCCGCGCATGCGGCTGGCTTCGACGAACAACACGTCGCCGCCAGACGGAGTCCAGGCCAGGCCCACGGCCACGCCGGGCCGCTGCGTGCGTTCTTCGATTTCCCCTTCGGTGCGAATCTTGATGCCGCCGAGAAATTCCTGAATGATTTCCTTCGAGACCACCAGTTTCTCAGGCTTGCCTTCGGCCAAACGCCGCGCCTGTTTGCGGCAGATGGTGCCGATGGTGCGTTCCAGATTGCGCACGCCCGCTTCCCGCGTGTAGTGGCGAATCACGTAACGCACCGACTCTTCGGGAAATTCGATCTGCTCGGTCGTGATTCCGTTTTCGTCGATCTGACGCGGAATCAAATAACGGAAAGAAATGTGTACTTTTTCTTCTTCGCTGTAACCCTGCAGTTCGATGATCTCCATGCGGTCGCGCAACGGCTCGGCAATGGGATCGAGCATGTTCGCGGTGGTGATGAACAGCACCTTCGACAGGTCGAAAGTGACGTCGAGATAGTTGTCGCGGAAGCTGGAATTCTGCTCGGGATCGAGGGCTTCGAGCAAAGCGGAAGCGGGATCGCCACGGAAATCGCGTCCGACCTTGTCAATTTCGTCGAGCATGAACACCGGATCTTTGGTTTCCGCACGGCGAATTCCCTGGATGATCTGTCCCGGCAAGGCGCCGATGTAGGTCCGGCGATGTCCGCGGATTTCCGCTTCATCGTGCACGCCGCCGAGGGAGAGGCGCACGAACTTGCGTCCCAGAGCACGCGCAATCGATTTGCCCAGCGAAGTTTTGCCGACGCCAGGAGGTCCGACAAAGCACAAAATGGGGCCCTTCATGTTCGGTTTCAACCGGCGCACGGAAAGATAGTCGAGAATCCGGTCTTTCACTTTTTCGAGGTCATAGTGGTCGGCGTCGAGAATCTCCTTGGCCTTGGGGATTTCGATTTCTCCGCCCGAAGTCTTGGCCCAGGGCAGAACCGCCAGCCATTCGATGTAGTTGCGCGTGAGCGAATAATCGGCCGCCATGGGCGACATGCGGGAAAGTCGGCCTAATTCTTTCAGGGCTTCTTTCTTCACGTCGTCGGGCATGCCAGCTTCTTCTATTTTTTTCTTCAGGTCTTCAACGTCGCGCTGACCTTCGTCCTGCTCGCCCAGTTCTTTCTGGATAGCCTTCATCTGCTCGCGCAGGTAATATTCGCGCTGGGTTTGCTGCACGCGATCCTGCACTTCGCTTTGAATCTTGTTGCGCAGTTGCTGAACTTCCAGCTCCTTGGCCAGGTGCTGGTTGATTTTTTCGAGGCGCACCTGCAGGTCGGTGGTCTCGAGAGTGTCCTGCTTGTCGGGCGTGGAAAGCGACGGCAGTGAAGACGCGATGAAATCCACCAGGCGGCCGGGCTCATCAATGTTCATAGCCACGGTGGAAAGTTCGTCAGAAAGCGTGGGGGAACCCGCCACGATCTGCTGGAAAAGCGTGAGGACGTTGCGCTGCAGAGCCTCGATCTCCGAAGTCACGACCGGCGGAGGCGGCTCCGGCACAGCTATGACTTTGGCACGCATAAATGGCGCCAGTTGGGTAAATTCCCCCAGACGCACCCGTTCCAGGCCTTCGGCGAACACGAACAGGCTCTGGTTCGGCATCTTTACAACTTTGTGGACTACGGCCGAGGTCCCGATCGTGTATAAGTCGCTCGGCTGCGGCGAATCCACACGGGCTTCGCGCTGCGCCACGACGATAATGGTCTTATCTTCTCCCAGCGAATTTATCAGCTGGACCGAGCTTTCCCGCCCCACGGTGAGCGGCAAAACCGCGTGGGGAAACAGAACCGTGTCCCGCACGGGCAGCACTGGTAGAGCTCGTTGATCTTGCATTTCCTTGGTTTCCTTGGACTTAGGAGCGCGCTCGGAAGGTGATTGCTGGCTCATATGTCTCCTTGAGTGTAACTCGCTCAAGTTTAGATGATAATCTCTCGGAAAGGTTTCATCCCGCCTTCCGGCAAGTTCCGGTCAGGCCTGAATTGTAGTGCGATTGCCGCGGGGTGGCATGATACCCAAGGTGCCGAGGCTAACGCGGATAATGGGTGCTTGCCAAGCGAAATCGACGGAAACATGACCTGAAGTGCGGGCATTCCCGAATCCGGCGAGGGTGAGCACGAGGACCGAAGTGCCGATCCGAACTACGCTCTCAGTCTCCCGGATAAATTCCCAGGACTTTCACAAAGTCGGCGACTTCGCCCAGGTGGCGGAGAGCGTTGCGGGCGGGCTCGTCGTCGCCGCGAAGGAAATCGACGTAGAACACATATTCCCAGGGACGTCCGCGCATGGGGCGCGATTCGATTTTGCTCAGGCTGATGTCGCGCAGGGCAAACACGCTGAGGGATTTGAAGAGCGCTCCGGGGACGTTTTTCACTTTGAAGGCGATGGAAGTCTTGTTCGCGCCGCGGGGAATCAGTCCGCGAAAACGGACGGCGGAAGACGCGCTTCCGCGATTCCGTTCTCGTTCTCTCGCCCCCCCTCTCGGCACGCCGTTCGACTTTCGAATCAGGAAGAAGCGGGTGAAGTTGCTCTTATCGTCTTCAATGCCGGCCTGCAGGATTTTTCCTGAATATTCGCGCGCGGCGTGGCGTCCGGCGATGCCAGCTGCGTCTTTCACTTTGCCGGCGATGACGTGTTTCACGCTGCCCGCTGTGTCGTAGAAAGGAACCGGCTCGATCTGCGGATGTTTACGAAAGAAATCGCGGCACTGATCGAGAGCCACGGGATGCGACAACGCACGGCGAACGGCACTCAACTTCACGCCGGGAGCCGCAATCAGGTTGTGCACGATCCGCAGCCGGCATTCGCCCTGGATGAAGACGTCACGTAAAACGAGGAGATCGGCGTGCTCGGCGACGGTGCCGGCGAGCGTGTTTTCAATGGGGATGACTGCGGCTGCGGCAGTTCCCCGGCCTACCCGGTCGAAAACTTCCGCCGAGCGCGCGCATGGGACCACGGTGCAGCCGGGCAGCATCTTCTCCGCTGCTTCGTGGCTGAAGGAACCGCGCTCGCCTTGAATCGCAACTTTCATCTCAGAACTTTTCTCCCAACAAACAGCAAGGCGCATGCTGCCGGGATGGACCCGTTGGCAGCGTTGACGCTGGCGAAGATCGTATGGTGCCTCACCGGGCCCTCGGCGCCGCTCGGGATGGCATGACTCATGATGACATCACGCATGAAGTGGTGCGGCACGCATCCAGTATAGGCAAATCGCTGCCGACTACGGAGCTGCCGCCAGATCTTTCTTCATCCGCAGGGCGTCCACGCCGTTCGAATAATAGCGCGGCACGGTCTCGAACACGCTGTAACCGTGCCGCTTGTAGAATGCGAGCGCGGAAAGATTATCCACCGCGGTTTCGAGGCCGACGGCCCTGCTGCCGGCCGTGCGCAGACGATCCTCTGCGGCCTGTAATAATTGCGACCCCACTCCGGAGCGCCGCGCGGCTGCAATGACATCGATCGTAATAATATGCCCGGTCCGGCCCATCTGAGTCACGATGAAGCCCGCGATCTTCGCGTCGACTTTGACAGGCTCCCCCGACGCTTTCCCGGCCGATTGCTCCGCCGCGTTCTTAGCCACCTCCTCAGCCACCAAAGTGAAAGATCCCCGCCGGCGAATATAAAACTTCAATTCTGGACGGGAATAGGAAATCCCCGGCGAAAAGCATTCCTGGTCTACACGCCAGAGGATTTCGAAGTCGTCCAACCGGAAATCGCGAATGCTGAAGGGCACGCCGACATTGTAGCGGCTGGAGCGTGCATAATCGCGAAGCCGCACCGGAAGCCCCGTGGACGCCCCTGAGTGGACCCCGGGAAATGGACTATTGATGGCGACGCAAACCATGCCGTCACGGTTTCCCACAGAAAAATCGCGATAGCACGAATGGGCCTCTTGCCCTCCCCGCAACGTTGGTCGTACCATCGGCATCAGAGGAAGCGTTGTGGGACGCCTTCTACTGATTTACCTTATCGTCGCGGCAAGCTACCTGGTGCTGTGGTCGGGGCTCTGGTCGCTGGCGTTTATCCTCTACAATCGGCACAAGGGCAAGGCGGCGTTGCGCTGGGTGCAGGCAGCATGCGCCGGCAAAGGCCGGGTACTCTCCGCGAGCTGGCTAGGCAGTTACCGGCTTCATTCCCGTCTCCAATTTCCTTCGCGTGGCTTTGAGGATGCGCGGGTCACCATGCAATTCCGCCGGCCGTTCTTCGCGCACTGGATTCTTGACTGCTGGCACAGACAAAAAGAAACGCTGACTTTTGAAGCCGACCTGGGCGGATCGCCCAGCTTCCATTTAGAGGTAGTGCGCCATCGCTGGTCCGCCCGTAGCCGCAGTGTGAGACGCGCACGCGACCAGCGCGAATGGGAAGTTCACCATCCCGGCCCGCTTATTCTCACGACCCGCACTCACTGGAAGGAAGATCCCACCTCCGAGCTCAATGCCCTACTGATGGTGCAACGGCAGGACGTGCTGCAGGTGCGCTTCCGCCCCGAGTCTCCGCAGTTTTCCGTCACGGTCACCCTGGATGCACTCTCCGACCCGGCGACAGCTGCGAGCTTCCTGAGCACGCTGCGCGAGCTGGCGGCGGGAGCTTCGGCGCATCGACAGTAGCACCTACCCGAGGGACTTCGGCATCTCGAGACGTGGACCGAGCTGGCGGGCAGGAGTGAGCGCCCCACATGAGCCCGCGTTCGCAAGATTACATCGGTTGGGATTATGCAGTAGACTGCGCTCATGCCCAGCCATCAAGGTTCAATCCGGCTGTTTCGCTTCGCTGGGATTGATTTGTATCTGCATTTTTCCTGGTTTCTGGTGGCGGTGTATGAAATCCAGAGCCGCAAGGGGAATTACTCCTCTATTACCTGGAACGTCCTCGAGTATCTGGCGCTGTTTTTGATCGTAATGCTGCATGAGTTCGGGCACGCGCTGGCTTGCCGGCAAGTAGGAGGACGGGCGAATCAGATCGTGCTGTGGCCTCTTGGCGGAGTGGCTTATGTGGATCCGCCGCCCCGCCCCGGCGCTACCCTCTGGAGCATAGCGGCGGGGCCGCTGGTCAACTTGGCGCTCCTGCCCCTCCTGTACCTAGCCGTGACGCTAGGCCGGTCAGCGGGAATGGGGGCGACGGCGCCTGATCTCTATCGATTGCTGCGATCCGTGTTCTACATCAATGCGGGGCTGCTGATTTTCAACATCCTGCCCATCTATCCCCTCGATGGCGGACAGATTCTTCGATCGTTGCTCTGGTTTGTGCTGGGACGCGCGCGCAGTCTGATGGTGGCCACGATCCTCGGTTTGATAGGTGTAGCCGGTTTCATCGTTCTCGCCATCTGGGAGCAGTCCGTCTGGTACGGGGCCATTGCCGTTTTCATGCTGATGAATTGCTGGGGCGGGCTGCAACACGCGCGGGCGTTATTGCGTTTTGCGAAGTTGCCGCGTCGGGAGGGATTTGCCTGCCCGGCGTGCAAGACNGCGCCGCCGCTGGGGGAATTCTGGACCTGCGGAAAGTGCGGGCAGGCGTTCGACACTTTCCAAACTGGGGGCGTCTGTCCCCACTGCGCGACTCGCTTTGCCGCGACGAAATGCCTGGATTGTGGGACGGAACATTCCATGAGCGAATGGAATGCGGCCGCGTTTGCGCCCAGGTAATCGTGACTACGCCGCATCTGGCCGCTCGATCACCGAGTCGATCACCGGGGCCCCCGGATAAATCTCTTTTATCCCTCCCATCAGCTTTTTCGATTGGCAGCACCATGCTCCGGAAGCTATTCTTCCGTGTTGATTACCAGCCCACGCAACTCCCTGTACTCGTCACGTTTATCGGTGAACTAATTTTAGGAGACTAAAACGACATCCATGTCCAACGAACTGCGGAATTTCCTGGCACTCACTTACGACGAACTGGAAGAGCTCAACCTGGAGGCAAAAGAGCAGCGCAAGAACCGCGTCGCCATGCACGTGATTCAGGAAGAGCGGATTAAATACTTGACCGATGAGAAACGCATCAAGGCCGTGACTGTGCTCTTCAGCGATCTTGAAGGCCGGTTGCACATGCTCGACTACGACAAGAAATTCCTGGTCAAGAGCTGGGACAACCTCACCTTCGACGGGTCCTCGATTCGCGGGTTTACGGCGCAGCGGGAAAGCGATCTGCGGCTAGGCATCGACTGGGCGGCTTTCTACTGGGCTCCTTCCGATGTGTTCGGGTCCGGCAAGGTTCTGGTTTTCGGGGAAGTCATCGACAAGGGCGGGACGCCTTACACGGCCGACATTCGCGGAGTGCTGAAAGGTTACGCCGACGGCCTGTACAAGAAGCACAACTACACGCTCAACGCGGCCAACGAGATTGAAGGCTTTCTTTTCAAGACTCCCGACGCCGAGCGCCACTACTACGAAACCGGCAAGTTCGAATACGTGAACACTGGCGGATACTATCACTCGCTGCCGGGCGATCCGCTGCGCACTTTCATCGACACGACTGCCGAAGTCCAGCGCGCCATGGCCTTCCAGAATGAGAAAGACCATCCTGAGGTTGCGCCTTCGCAGTTTGAAATCAATTATGGCTACGGCGAAGTGGTTGCCGCCGCCGACCAGATTCAGCTCTACAAACTGATCTGCCGCCAGGTCGCCACCAACATGGGACTCACGGCTTCGTTCCTGCCCAAGCCGGTGGTGGGCGTAAACGGCAGCGGCATGCACACCAACGTTTCCATCAGCGAAAACGGAAAGAATCTGTTCTGGGATCCGAAGGGCGAAGAAAAACTCAGCAAGATGGGCTGGGCGTTTCTCGACCGCATCCTCACCCACGGCAACGATATTTGCCTGCTGCTCAACGCCAGCGTGAATGCTTATCGCCGTCTTGATCCGCACTTCGAGGCACCGAACCAGATCAAGGCTTCGCCGGTCGACCGCGGCTCCATGATCCGCATTCCTATCGGCAACGAGAAGAGCATGCGCGTGGAGGTTCGCTCCGTGGCTCCGGACGCGAATCCTTACCTGGTGATGCTTGCGATCTTCAAGAGCGGCATCGACGGCGAAACCTCGAAGATCAAGAACCTGCGCCAGGCTGAGCGCTATTTGCCCGACAACATCTACACCGCTCTCGAGGATTTCCGCAAAGCCGGATGGACGACGAAACTTCTGGGCGCAGATGTGAAAGGCCGCTACGCCGACCTGAAACAGGCGGCAGCGGACCGCTGTCCGCGGCTGCTGGGCACCTTCGTAAAAGCGCCCGAGGTGCAATACCACCACGACGTCTACAACCAGTTTTTGTGGAACATGTTCTAGGTTGCATCCGCTTCTGGCGGAAGGTCTACGCCCCGGCTTCGGCCGGGGCGTTTTCAATTATCCGGAAAGTCGTGCAGATTTAGCTGCCTTTTCAATGGTTTAGCCGCACACCTGCCGCTGACTCCAAGTTCACAGGCGAATCAGTTTCCGCAAACTCACAATGCACCTCGGAATCATGCCGCGTGCATTGTAGGTTTTGGCCGGCTGAAGCAAAGTCGCCTCGGCAAGAAAATTTCGGAGCACAGCTCCTGGAGGTAGTTTATGAAAAACACAAGAGCGATGGTTTCGGCTATATTCGCGTTGTTCATCCTGCTGACCCCGGTCTTCGCGCAATCGGGCGGCTACAAGGTACAAGTTCCCTTCGGGTTCGCGGTCGGGAAGCACACCCTCGCCGCGGGGGAATACCAAGTCAGCGTCGTGAAACCGGGAATGCTACAGGTACGGCGCACGGATGGGGCCGGTATCGCCACAGTCATTACCGCGAACGCCGGTGGCGGGCCCAGCCAGGACCTGCGTCCCCGGCTCATCTTCCACAACTACGGCAACCAGTACTTCCTCTCCCAAGTGTGGATCGACGACGTGAACCCGGGCCACGAACTATTCGCCTCGGCAGCCGAACTGGAATATGCGCGGGCCGGGGGACAGGGTCAGACAATTCTGGTGGCGAAGGGACAGGCCGGCAAGTAAAGAATCCGCGAGCTACAAGTGCGCGAGCCGTAACGCAATGAAGCCCGGAACTTTCCGGGCTTCTTTTTTGGCTCCCATTCGATGGATCTGGCTCTACTTGTATTCCAGGTCGAACGCGTAGATCGCTTCGACGCCGGTGTCGCGGGTAGTGACCGGCCTGTCATCCGGAGAGAGACCGAACCAACCAACGTCCCAACGGTCCACGAGATAGGCAGTGGATCGGAAACCTGCAAGAGACGTGACATTCTCCGGCTTGTGGCTCGAAACCTCGATCCGAATCAGCGAGTCGCCTGCGATCGAATAGACGAACTTACTGTCCCGCGACCAACACTCCCAGCCGAAACCGGTTCCCGATGCTAGTTCCTGCCAGGTCTGGGTGGCAAATATGAAGAGCATGATTCGGTTCGACTCGGAGGGGAGTGCGGCCAGGTATTTTCCATCCGGCGACCAGCGCGGGCTCCCCATCCCCTCCGAACCCGGCACCTTGCTTGACTTCATGGTTTGGGTGTCAAGAATTCGAAGCTCATATTGAGTCCCGCCAGGCTTGCTGGCATACGCGATCGACATTCCATCCGGCGACCAGGTCGGATCCCCTGGTCTCTCGTCTCCTGCCAGCAGCAAGCTGGGAGCGCCTCCGTCCACACTGACCACATAGACTCGAGTTGGAGTCTTATCTTCCATTTTGCGTCGGTCGCCGTTCGACAGGTCCGTGAACGCGATCAACTTTCCGTCGGGCGACCACCGCGGATTCATCACCGCCATGGGTGGCGACGTAAGTTGCCTCTTCTCGCTGCCGTCGATCCTGCTCCGCCACAGCGAGCCCTCGGGGTAGGAGACATACGCCATCCACTGACCGTCGCTGGAGAAGTCTACATAGCAGACAGATATTCCTCCAAGGTAGGGGACGAACTTTTCTAGCTTGCGATCGTAAATCGACAGTTCTCCCTGGTGTTCCTCGCCCATAGCAAAAAGCTGCTTGCCGTCTCGACTGAGGATCGGCCGCCCGTAGGAGTTGGGACCCAAGGTCAAGGGTTGCGCAACCGCGGAGCCCTCCTGCCACC
>JGI12635J15846_10003235_pt1 | contig 14213 bp, 16 predicted proteins | sample BlaSpr_A8_OM2_M2_FD_15846 | JGI IMG/M metagenome (IMG submission 15846) | reverse complement strand
TGCTCCATCAGCCCCGCGTCGGCTTCGGCCCGCCGCTGCAGCAGCTCGTAAGCCAGGTCCGTCGGGACCTGCTTCGCGGTGCTGTTGACGACGTAGAACTCGGTCATCTCCATCGCCTCGTCGGCGCCGAGCATGGCCACGAAGGGGATCTCGAAGTCGAACCACTTAGCGAGGTCCTCCAAGAACAGCCGGTCGACGACCGCGATGACACGGTGCTGGCCGTCGACAACGTATAGGGCATCGCCGGGCCTCAGGACGAGGAACGTCTTGCCCTCCCTCTCGACGATGCGCCCGGCGACCTGGTCTTTGCGAAGGTTCAGCAGCAGCGCGGTCGGGAGATCGACGCTGCCGTCCTTCAAACGGGCCACCAGTCTCGCCACCCTCGGCATCTGGGGCGGGCGCTGGTATCCCTGCCGCGTGACCGGGTCGAGGTTCGGCACCTTGTACCGAGCGTGCAACTGCGAGGCCGTAATGAAGCCGGTGGCCATCCTCACGCCCGCTTTCTGGAGAGGCCTCTTGCTCACGAGCACCTCGATCTCGAGGGGCTCGTTTGCCATCTCCTGCACCCGGGTCTGGTGCTCGTCCAGAACGACGGTGACGACTGTAGCTGCGCTCATTTGCGCATCCTCCTTCTCCCCTGCTCATTTCACACCGGGTCCGGCTGAGCGCAGGGGGTGAGGCTCTCTCGGACTACCGGAAGACCGCCGTTGTGGCGACTTGATTTGAATGATACACAAACTGGATCCACGCGCAAGGGTCCACGTTCGTGGATCCACCTCTGCGACCCCTGATCCCGTTTGGCTGTCCCGGCCCGACTGCCTGTCTCATGTCGGTCCGCCGCGTGCGAGCACAACCGCGGCCAGCAGTCCAGCGGCGACGGTGACCTCTCCCGGCGAGTACCGTGAGGTTGTTGCGTAGCCAGGCAGAGCGCGCCATCGCATCCGTCATCGAGGCCGAGTGCCCGCTTTGCAAGGTTGAGCTGCAAGTCCACGACGGCCGCGCCTGCTGTCCCTGCTGTGGCGACAGCTACAAGGCCGAGACGAACCGACTTGAGGTCAGGCAGTGCCCGGAGCACGGTCGCCACTGCGGCCATTGGCAGGCAGTGTGGACAGCCCGAACGGGCCAACGGTAGCTCTCGAATGGACATTCTCCTCACGTGGTTCGGCGGAAAACTGCTCGACGTGCTACCGAACTGGTTACTACGCCGGCTCGTGAAGCTCACTCAAGTCGCCCAGCAGGTCAAGCTCGATTTGCGCGGGCAGTCGCCGGTGACTATCAGCCTCTCGTCAGCGGTTCCCATCATCAACCTTTGGTTCGAGGTTCAGAACCACAGCGTCTTGGATCTTGTGCTCGATCGGATCGTCGTTGAAATCACAGTAGGGCAGCCAGTCGCCTACGGAGTCATGGCGCATCGCTATCCCGTCGCGCACCACACAACGGAGTCGGGCATCTATTTCGTAGCGACGCTGACGCCCGGTGCTGTTGAGCTGATCAAGCAGCAGCCCTCCACGCCAAGCAATCGGATCGTGCGGGTCGGCGCGCGGGCGTACTTCCAGACCAAGCTCGGGTGGTTCGCGGTCGAAGGCGTCAACCTCATGCGCGATCTTCCAGCCTTCTGATGGACGGCTTCTGGCAGACGATCCTCGGCGCGGTGAGTGCGATCTTCGGAGGCTTCGGTGGTGCGTGGTTCATTCGCTGGCGGGACACCGAGCGAGCGAAGCGAGAGCACGACGCACTGATGACCGGGAGGATCCGTGTCGTGCTTTCAGAACTTGCTGAGAACAACGTCAACCTGACGCTCCGCGTTGAGGCTCAGCAGTGGCTCGGTCGGTTCGAAGCATTCGATCGAGCGTTTCGCGACGCAGAGCCTCTTTTCGGTCGTGAGCTTTCGATGGAAGCCCTGCAAGAGCTGTTCCAGGCATATGCCCCGCTCCGCTCTCCCTCGTGGCTGTACCGCCAGGACATTACTGATGCGGACCGTGTGGTGCAGCCATACGTGATTGACCCGCAGAGGGCTGAGGATTTGCGCGCCCGGTTCGCCGCTGCTGGCGAGATGTTGCGGCAGGACCGGCGCTTCCGCGTCCCGCAGCGGCCCGTGGAGAATGAGAGGAAACCGTGAGCAGCCCACCGCCTCCGCCGCAGGTTTCTCCGGACGGCAAGTTCTACTGGGACGGTCAACGCTGGGTGCCCATGCAAGGGCAGGCTCCCTCTCAGTCGCCGCCGCAGTCGCCGCCTCAGGTCGTTGTGGTCAAGCAGCCGCGTGGGGCTTGGAATAGCTGCGTTGGGTACGGCTGTCTCGCGATTGCTGCGGTCTTCGTCTTGGCAGCCGTGACCGCTTGGTGCAGCGGAGCACGGCCTGGCTAGGGTAGGGACGCAGGACTAACTTGCCGGACCCAATAACCATCTTCGTCGGCGCAGTCCTCGGCTGGCTCCTGAAAACGCTGGCCGACAAGTGGACCTGGCGCCGGCAGCAGGTTCTCGACGCATACGTCGGCCTGCTTGAAGCGCTTGACCGCTCCAGCGTGCCCATGGGTCAGCTCTGGACTTCGGGAAAAGATATGGCGAAGCGCGACGAGGAGTGGATCGCCCTCGCGGAACGCGTACGCCAGCACCTGGTGGAAATTGATCACGCACAGGGCAAGCTGGCCCTCGTCGCGGGACAGCGCGGTGCAGACGCCGCGTTCGAACTCTACTTTGCTTCCGACCGGGAATTCAGGAGAGCAATCGCGGTCCCTCCAAGTACCTCGGACCACTACCGAGAGGCGTCCCTCCAAACGGCCAAGGCTTACTTCGATGTGGTTTACCAAGGCCGCAGAGAAATGTGGCTGCGCCACTGGCGTGAGCTACTTCCCGGTCGCGAGTCTACGTTTGAGAAACACGACCGGCGTTTCGCTGAGCTGGACCGGACGGACCCATACCCTGTCGTTAAGAAGCCTGAGCAGCGACCCGACGAAAGCAGCACGAGCTGATTCAGCCCTCTCGCGATGCCAGGGCCACACCGAACGGCTGTTCTCTGGCCTGCTCAGAGCCTCCAGGAAGCCCGAAAGCCTGTTCTGAGTAGCTCAGTGCTGGACCGGCCTGGTTTGGCTCTCAGGCCTCCGCGCAGGGAAGCCCAACACGATCAATAATCGGCTAGTGGGACTGGGCGACCTTCTTCGTTGGGTCTTTAGAGCAGCCCGTCGAGCAGACAGGCGGCGAGCAGCCCGAAAGCGGCGGGCAGCGGTGGCTGAGCAGCGGGCAGCGGTGGCTAACCAACGCACGGCGGTCAAGACCCATCAGGTAATGGCGGCTGCTCAGCGCAAGCTCGATCGTACTGACCGCATGCTGCAGGCCCGGATGGAAAAGCTCGTCCGAACCCGCCTTCGGGACCAGATGATTCGGGACCGGCGAGCCGGTTTAACGGTTGATCCCAAGAAGTACATGCGCACGTCTACCGAGATTTCCGCCGAGGCAACGGCCCTCATTAAGGAGACGTTCGCGCACGTCGAGGAAGGCAGCGACGGACGTGGGCGCCGACTTGGTGAGTCGATGGCCGACTGGCTCACTCGCGTTAAGGACTAGCGAGCCACCAGGACCGGTCGCAGGCATCTCTGAAGTCGTGAGTACCTTGAGCGTAGCTGCGGGTACTAGGTCCGGCCTCCGTCGAGGACCTTCAGCCTGCGCGACAGCTCAGCTGCGTCCTTCTCGCTGAGCCGCTCGGTAACGAACTTCACCACCACGGTTTGGATCCGGATCCATTCCTGCGTGGACTGGAGGTTCACCGTCACCTGCGCGCGCTCGTCCAGCTCCCCGGTGACCCGCGCAAGAAGCTCGAAGTTCGCGCGCTGCTCCCTGATCGCCTTCAAGGCCATGAAGGGATTGCCGCCCGCACGAGCCGCCGTGAGGATCGAGTCCGCGAGCCCGATCAGGTCCTCGATCCGGTCAGAGACCTTGCGCACGCCGTCTGCGATCCGCTCCTGTCTCAGGGCGACCAACGCGGGCGTGATGTGGTTGAGCTTGTGGTTCCGCAGAGCCCTCCTACTGATGCCGAGGCGCTTCTCCAGACGGTTCAAGGCGACCCCGCGCACGAGCTGCTCGTTGATCGCGTCCTGGTCCGGGCTGTGGCAGACGGCGCAGTTGCCCTGACCGCCACGCCTGGCTGTCTCCCTGACCTCAGTCACCGCACCGCCTCCCCGCCCGGCGTGGTCGTTCCTGGTAGGTCACGATGGTCTCGGGCCGCCCTGGACGGAAACTTCCAGAGTGGGATGTTGGACAAGGCTGCGGGCCGGTGTCCCCTCGGTCGGTGTAGGGGGGTGCCCCCCCGCCTTCGTGGTCAGTCATCGAGCAGCGGCCTCACTGGATGGGCAGGCCGCAGCTCCAGCGACGCAGCCACCACCAACACCTGAGCCACGGTCGCGTCGTGGCACCAGGTCTTCATGAACCTCTGGTACTTCGCGCGCAGGCCGCAGGCCGAGCACTCGCCTCTGTCTCCTGCAGTCCGGCTCCGTCGGACTGTCACGCTCACCGTGTCCCCTGTCCATCGCGGTCGCGCGCCTGCTGCTCCTCCAGCCGCTCGATGTAGCGGTCGAGGTTGGCCTTGATCACGAGGTAGACCTGGACCGCGTCGCGCGTGTCGAGGCCCGACTGCCACGCCGCCGACTCGTCACCCTGCGACTGAGCCAGCTCCTGCACCTCATGGATGCTGTAGATCAGCTTGTTGACCGCGTCCGTGATGTCCTGCTTCAACCCGACGACCTGGTCGACCAGCGCCTTCGTGTCTGCGCTCGCCATCACGACGTCATCCGTCCGGGAAGTCCTGGAACTCGGCCAGCTCGTCGAGGAACAGGACACCGTGGTGGTCGGGCGTGCAACTTAATTCCTAAAACACATGAGCTGCGGCTACGTACTTCACGCAACGCTAGGATGCAGCCATCATGCCGGACGACAAGGCAGGCCCCCCATCACGTTTGGTCGTGGAGTTCCGGTGGCTCGCCGCGGCTGGTGCGATCATCAGCCTGGCGCTCGCAGCTACCTTAGTGGTCACCACACGCTCGAACGGCAGCGATGTGCTTGCGACTATTGCCTTGGCGCTGGCGATCCTTGCGTTTGTTGTGCAGCTCATCGTGTTCATCGTCCAAACGACCGCTGCAAGCCAACAAATGCTCCAAAGCGCAGCAGCTGTACGGCCAGATGGCGACGGTGCTGAGTCAGATCGGTGAAAGGACGGCGGGTACTCACGAGGAGGTCCGCAGAATGAGCGACCGCATGTACGACTTGATCGCTCCCAAGACGGCTGCCGTGGCGAGTGCGGAAGGGCGGCAAGCATCGCGATCAGAGCTCCTGGAGTCACGTGAGCGCGATTACCCCCCTGGCAGTCCACCGTCGGTCAACCGCGCGATATTGAGCATCCTTAACACCTGGCCGTCAGAACAGGAGGCGCCGGAGCTAATCAACCACCTAGGGTCGCTAACTCCGGAGCAGAAACAACTGTTCTATTCCTTGCTGTTCGACGACGTTGAATACCGAGACGCGGATAGCCATGCCGTTGGCCCAGGGCTGCCTGCTGATGTGGACGAGAAAAGATGGTCCGACCTCCTCGAGCGTTTCACCCCGACTACGGACAGCCGGGAGTTCGTTGGCCTTTCTGACAAGGGTCGCCAGGTTGGACGGCTTCTAGTTCCAACCGGGGAACCTCCTGCTTATCTTGCGGGAGCTGCGCCTTTTCGCCAGGAGTTCGACGCTAGGCGGCGAGAAGTTAAAGAGCGGACTGCCGAGATTCAACGTCGAGGTCGGGAACAGAACTCTGGTGCAGAATCGGGCCAACCGAGACAACCCCCGCGTCGGCAGGGCGGGACTTAGGTAAGGGCGAGACAAACCCGTCGCCTCGTAGACCATCTAGCGCACACGTCGCCTCGCGCCCACACAACCTCAACGTATGTTGGCTCCAAGGTGCCTTCCGTCCTCTTAGGGGGCGTCGCGAGGTGTACGGATCTGGGCCCTGGGCGAAACGAGTTCATCCGAATTCGAGAAATCGGGTGAAAACAGGCCAAAACCAGGTTGTTTTCGGCCGGTTTCACCACGGTTTGACCGGTGCCTAGGCCCCTCCGGATGTGCCTCGACTGCGGGGCCTCAGCGACGAGAGCCGCTGTCCTGAGCACCGTCGGACGCGCTCACGTACCCGCGACTAGCTGCGAGGCAGCGCATCTGCCCGAGGCTACGACTCGCGGTATCGGCGGCTGCGCAAGGAGGCAATTGACGCCCACCTGGCGCGCTATGGCCGCGTCTGTCCCGGGTACGGCGTGCCGCCCCACACGTGCGAGCGGTTCTCCGTTGACCACATCATCCCGCTGAGCATGGGTGGCCTCAATGAGCTGACGAACTTCCAAGTGCTCTGCCTCGGCTGCAACCAACGCAAGGGCAGGGCCACCGATGTCGCGGTCGAGCGACCCGGCTCCAGCGGTCCTCCCCCGAAACCGGCGACGAGGAAGTTCCTGATCGCGTGACGTGTCGGGAGGGTCGGGTGACTATGTTCGAAGGGAGAAGGGGACTCGGCGCCACCGACCTCTCTCAGTCAAGGCGGAGGGAGTTCCGCAGGAAGTGCGGCAACTTTGAAGTCACAAACTGCAAATCATCAATGTCGTAAAGGATCCAGCGGAAGTCCTTCAGGTCGAAGGGGGCCTCATCGCTGTCATTAAGAAGAGTGACCTCCTTTTTCAATGCGTGAGCGTAGCCGAGCTCATACATGACGTTGGGGTTCAGTCCGCCGATATCGGCAACCAAAGCATCGGCGTTCGCGATAGCCTCGTAAATCTGTTCAGTGATCCGGCCCGTCTTCTCAATCTCATCGGCGCGTAGGCAGCTGACCCCAAGTGCGCCGCAAACCTCCTGGATTTCGCGATACACGGCGTTCCGGATTGACTGAAACGGCATGATGACAAACACTCGCTTCGGCTCGGCATTCATGGGTCCGATCACATCTTCCGATCCAGGCCCCTGAGCCGGATAAGTACGGACCATCTCTGGAATCGTGGGCGGCGAATGAGGAACAAATGGGTTCGGGATGATTGGCCTAACTACTTGGCCATACGCATCGCGAATGGCCCTAAGCTTTCGGTCTGCGTACTCCCGGAGGTCATTGACGCCACGGTATCGCCGGATCTCTCGTGTCACATGGAAATCGAATCCGTCCGCACCCCACCCACCTGAACCACACCACGGTTCCCATCTGACGATGTGGTAGATCCGTTTGAGCTGGTCGACAGACAAGCCGAGCTGAGCTTTTAGCTCGTCACTCGTGATGAGCGGTCCCTCCGTTGGTGAGCCATCTGTTGGCGGTTCATAGACCTGTTCTGCCTTGATTGAGTGCGACAGGATCTGCATGAATACCCCCGCGTCGTCAATCGCCTCAGGGACATAAATGAGACCCACGACGGTGAGGGTCGCTTCGTCGTTGCCACTAAATGGCCTCGACGAGAGATTAGTGAGCCCGCTCGGCATCGTTCCCGCGATCTCCTCCATGTTGAGACCTTCGTTATCGAGAACCTTGTCAACGCGATAGACGGTCGGCCACTTGCCCTGTTGTCGAAACCCAGCGTAAATGGCACCCAAGAGTGTCAGTTGTTGCTCCGAGAGCTTGGGCGGAAGGAACGACTCAGCCATTTGGTCGTCCCGTCGTCGGCAGCCGATCCCACACGGCTTGCCAATGCTCACAGTGGCGACCATGAATGGAACACTGGTTGACTTCTAGGCGGCCGCTGCTCGCCTTGTATGAGTCGCCGCAACACGGACAGCAGGCTCCGCTCTCATGAGCATTCAGGGCCGCTCGGCACAGAGGGCAGAAGCCCTCAACAACATCGGCGACGATCTGCCGTAGTCCGTCGCGTCCGGTTGTCAGCTCGCTTTCCCTCCGGTGAACAGGTCCTGTTGATCGCCGGCTGCCGGATCGTGTTTGACGGCCTGCTGGAACGTGGGCATCACAAATGGCGGCAACTGTGGCTTCTGGCCCTCCTCAAGGAGCTCGCGGATGCTGAGGATCTGAAGCTTCGGATAGTCGCGGTTCCAGACCTCGGAGTGGAACAAGCCCGCCGTGTCTGCCGTCAACCGCATCTCCTTGGTTGGTTCCTCAAGGGTTATGAACAATCCGATGACCGCCTTTTCTGCTTCCATCGCACCCTTTAGGTCACGCACCATTCCACTGTTCACATGGCCGCTCTTGACGCTGACCAGGACGGTCTGGAGGACCCCGTGCTTGTCGGTGAATGTGATCACGCCATCGATCCCGCGGTCAGCCCCCTTCTTCTCCTTGCCACCGACCGGCTGGGCGTCCACGAGGTTGAGCGCCCACCACTGGAACTGGTAGCGACCCTCGGGTGACTGAGCAAGGGCTTGGGCGCCTTCAACTTCTGTTGGCTGTCCGAGTACCTTCACGTCCGGCAGGCCAAAAGTGTCTTTGAGTCTCGCCTTCATTACGGCGATCGCCAAGTAGGTGATGTCGATCCCAATCCATGATCGCCCGAGCTTCTGGGCAGCAATCAGAGCCGTACCGCAACCGCAGAACGGATCGAGGATGACGTCACCCTCGTTCGAGCTGATCGAAATGATCCGCTCCAAAAGGGGCAGCGGTTTCTGCGTTGCCCAACCCAGCCGCTCTGATGCCATCGAATTGACCGGCGGGATGTCGGTCCAGAGGTCTTGCAGCGGAACACCCTGCATCTCATCCAGGTAGCGCTTGTACCGAGGAAAGCCACTGTTCGTGTAGACCAGGCGGCCTTCCTTTTCGAAGGCTTCCATCCCCTGCTTGGAATAGGCCCAGTAGCGGCCCTTCGGTGGATGGACTCCCTTCCACTCATAGAGCGTGTCGCCACCGGGCTTGTTAGCAGTCACATCAGACGTCGTGTACCGACGCCCAGTCTCGGGCTCGACCTGCGCGTACTTGCTGTCAAGGTGCTTTTCTGAGTACGCGACGAAGACAGGGTTCCAAGTGTTGGACTCCGCCTTGCCGTAAAACAGGAGGACATCGTGGACGCGACCGAGCCGGTTACCGCCCTGCTTGGCGTCGGAGTGCGCGCTGGTGCGCTTCCAGATGATTTCGTTTCGGAACGAGCGCGGCCCAAACACCGAATCCAGCACCAGCTTTAGGTAATGGCTGGCAGTGGGATCGCAATGGAGGTAGAGAGAGCCAGTCGGCTTCAGGACGCGGTGGAGTTCAACTAGACGGATCGTCATCTCGACCAGGTAAGCCATCATCTGGTTCTCGCCGACTCCCCTCCGCAAAGCCGCGACCAGGGTGCTGACCTGTTCGGGCACTCGTCCTTCGTGGCGGCTCGTGTTCGTCAGATAGGCATAGGTGGCTTCGGCGCTCGGCCCCCAGTGCCAGGTGTCCTCGAACGCGACGAGCTGGGCGTCAGTGTTGTTGCCCGCTTCGTTCTTGAAAATGACGTTGTAACTGCGCTCGGAGTTGAACGGCGGGTCCAAGTACACGAGGTCGACCGACTCGTCCGGGACGTACCGGCGGAGGATATCGAGGTTGTCGCCGTAGTACAGGACGTTCGTGTCCATTTTGCGCGCCCATCTTAGATCGCCGGGTGCGGGGCGCCCGCGGCTGATGGAGAGAGGCTTAGGCCCGCCAGCGCACGTCGACGCGCTTGGGATCAAAGGTGTTTCGGCCGGGCTTCCTGATCGGATTGATGACCACCGCCTCGACCAGAGCGGCGACTATCGCGCGCCGCCGGTGTAGCTCTAGTTGCGGCCACGCCTGGCGCAGTTGCTCGTCGGCGGGCAGACCGTCCAGACTGACGGCACGGCGCGAGCCGTCGAGTTTTTCCTTGAGGGATTGCTGCCGGCCGAGCAACACGCCGCGCGCCGCGTTCCGTTCAGCGCTGCTTAGGTCCCCTCTCGCCCATTCGCGCTGGACCTGGATCAGACGGTCTTCAACATCCGCCAGCTCGCGGGCAGCATGGGAATCCTCTTTCCCCCGCAACGTCCGAGCCAGCGAGCCGCGATCGACCCGACGCAAGACCGCTTCCGCGACCAGGGTCTCGACCGGCTCGGCCAGGGTCCTGATCTTGCCGCAGCCGTGATGTGGGACGCCCGATGCGCAGACCATGCACCGCCGCCCGTCTCCGCGCGGTCGAGCGATCAGCGGCTTCCCACATGCGGTTCCGTCCGCCTTCACCGCCCCGCAGACTGCGATCCCACCGGTCAGCAAGTAAGAGCCGTGCAAATGGTTCTTCCGGCGGTCCGGGTCATCAGCACAGGCCGCAGGGCATCCGAAGCGAAGGCCTCAACGACAAGGACTACAAGTTCGTGGAGTCAAACGGTCCCGAGGCCGCCCGACAACTGCTCCGATTCGTGAGCGAGCTCCCGGCGAACGCTGGCTGCGCGAGCATCGAACAATTCCTACTAGGCGTGGAGCCGAGCAATACAGCCGCCGCCTCCAAGCCGGTCGGGGACTGGGAGAAGCTGGTGACGCGATCGTTCGAGCTTGCTCAGATCACGGACTGGGACGAGGCTGATGTACGAGACATGGCCGAGCAGCTTCTTCCGCTGATTCGGGACGTCGCTGAATTTGTCTACCCGGCCGCGACTGCATGGGGCCTGACTTCTGCAACGGGTTCCGCGTCTAAACCGGCAGGGTCGCGCGCCTCCGATTCATGACTGACCCCTAACCGCTGAGTCGACCGCGAGGTACACGTTCACCAACGACAGAGCTACCACCACGGCCGGAGCGATCCAGCCAGACGGCTCGTGAGTAAGGGCAATCACGGCGTCGGCTGCCGCCCACAACAGAATCAGCGCACGGAGCAACACGGTGTTGTTCGACGGATACCTCATGTACCAGGGCAACCGGAGGCCCTTGATCCTGCGGCCCTGCACCAGGTCGAGCCCTTCGCGGAACACCGACGAGTCAGTCTGTGATTCGATCGCGAGAGCCTCGCGGATTCGGAGTCTTGCGATCAGGTTCGACCGGGCGTGCGTGATCAGGGTCGGGATCGCGAGCACGAGGCCGAACACGCCGACCGCATAGGCCGGCTGGATTGAGCCTGCGAGGTACACGGTCTTGGTGGGATCGGACGAGAGCGACTGAAGCGCGAGACCAAGGAGAACAGCCTGCGGCACGAAGAAGGTCGCGAAGAGCGCCCATTGGTTCTGGGTGTCGTGTTCAAGGAGTCTCACCGCCATCTCGTAGAGACGCCACTTGTCGTCCGCTGCCATCCGCGTACCTAGCTCCGCTTCTGTTCGAGAGCTTTCATCGCGCGGTCGTAGAGAAGCCAGAGGTTAGGAATGAGGACGACCCAGACCGGCACGCAGAAGGCGGCGTTGGCGCAGCGATCCAGGAACGTCAGCGGTCGAGGCTCCTTCGCACGGTTCTCCTCTATCGCCGCCCCTAGCCGCTTCTGTTGCTCGGCCGAGAACAGGTGCCGACGCAGTACCGCCTCGGAGTCACGAAACAGTCCCGCCAGACGCGAGATGATATCTCGGTCCTCGCCTCGAAACCGGACCCCGATGTTGGCTATCGAGTTTGTGAGAAGGCGGTCGTAACTATCGAGCTCCAGGTAGGGAGCCGCCACCTTGCCAGTCTCGATGGCGGAGAGCAGTTGCGCCAGGGTTTCGGCCCTGCCGGGCTGGTCCCACTCGTGTCGTGTTGCTATGACCCGCGGAGGCATCAGGCCGCGCGAGAGATCGACCATCAACGCGTTGTAGGCGATCTCCCAGTAGATGAACCGCCCGACTCGCTGAGCGGGAGATCCTTTCGTCCTGTTCTCGTAGGCCTTACCTACGCCACCGGCGGCCTCCATGAGCATCTTCAAGGCGCCGAGACCGGTTTCGGCAATCGTGATCTCGTTCATCGCCGCCAAGACCGCCTGCCAATGCTCACAACGGCGTCCGTGCTCCGCGCACTGCCGGACATCAAGGCGGTTGGCGCTGACTACGTAGCTGTCGCCACAGCAGGGACAGCACCCGCGGTCGTCGTATCCAAAGCTCGACCTTGCACAGCGGGCACTCCGCCTCGACCACGGCGGCGATCGCTCGCGCGGCCTGGCTTTTCAGCGGCTCGATCACGATGAATCAGCCTATCTCCGGGTCCGGGTCCTCTGTGAAGTCGCCAAGGGTGCGGATTAATAGCTTGAGCGGGCGCACGTTCGTGATGTCGCGCTGCCGGTGCTCGGTCCATCCGTCGACGCCGTGACCGGCTTGCATCATCAGCAGGAACAGCTCCGAGTGTGAGCGGTCCTCCTCGTCGGACCAGTGCGCCTGCGGACCTGGGACGACGGTGATGCCACGCCTCCGAAGGTGCCGCTCCCACCGAGGCAGGTCGTGTCGCACGAGGCGATCTCCTGCGGTGACCATCGACACCGGACCAGGAAAGCGATGATTTCCTCGACCATGACGGAATTCCGGTGCTAGGAGCGCCCGACCGGCGCGCCCAGAAGATCACTCAGGGTCAGCACAGAGTCATCGATGCGAAAGGTGAGCACTCCCTCCGCTCTGTCATCGGTGTTCTGTGCAGTTGCGCGCCATTGAAGCTCGACCGTTCCATTAGCACTCGGTCCGATCCAGAACAAGTGGACCGGTGGCAGGACACGATTCTGATACGGGCGAAGGTCAACGTCGTCAAACCGCACACCGTTAGCTGATTTGAGATGCCAAACCCGTGGCGACATGCCGGGTGACAACAGCGAGCCAGGGACTTTCCAAATAGGTTTCGCTATCTCCGTCATGAAGGTGTCTTGTCCCCAAGGCATCGGCCGATCCGGCATATCGTCAGGTCCATCCGCCCGCCCGCGTGACGCCAGGACCTCGGCTGGAATCAACAGTTCAACCTCGACGCCGAGTAGGTTGCGTGCTCCTGGGTTCGTGAGGTGGACCTCCACCCCTCCCAGGCCCCTCCGCGCTGCCATGTGGTGTGCCGAGTCCTTGAGGAGCCCTTCCACGTCGCGAAGGTACGTTTCGCATTGGGTGCGGAACTCGCTTGGCTTTCGGCGTTCCCGGTACGCGGCGAAGCTTGAGCTCACGAATTTCTCCAGGACATCTCGCTGGCCCTGTCCCATGAGCGACTCCAGGACACCCGATTGGCCCCCACCGACGCGGGCCTCTTCCAGTGCCAACGGCCCGAGGAGTCGGTCTCGCTCAGCTTGGAGGTACGCGCCGATGTCCTTTTCGAGACTCAGTCGCTTAAGCGTGTCGGGACGCACGCCGACCTCGATAGCGATCTGGCTGGTTGATGCCTCGGCCCGAAGTTGAAGGCGACGGATATCACCACGGGTCGCTTGCTCGGTTTTTCCCTTGCGACGCACGAAAACAGTGCCGTTCAGGTACTTCCCGGTCTCGCGACCATCGAAGTATTTGCCCGCGTCCTTCGCCAAGGCGTGAATGTCGCCGCCCGCGCGGGGAGGCGCGACTGTTATCAACAGACTCGTGCGCCCGTCTACCTCGACGTGCGACAGGGACCATCCAGGGCCGTCCTCGCCCAGGTAAGGTGACAGCTTGTTTTCGATATCTGCTGGATCGATTCGCGTGCCCGAGGCCTCATCAGGACCGATAACCAGGTAGGCATCCCCACCCACAAAAGCCTGTGCCTCGTCCGGATCGCGGTTGGCGAAGCCGATGATGTGCCGAGCAACGTTCGTTGCAATCTCGGCATCGTTTCGCCAGTCGACCCGCGACTTCCACTCCAACCATGTGGTCTCGTCTACCCCGAGACTCCCGTCGAGGATTCCCTCGATCAGGCGCCGCTGGTCGGATGGGCGCCGGATTGGTTGTGATAGGTCGAGCTCCCGCCGCACTCTAGACATCCGAGCACCTCCAGTCCCATGGGTATAGGGGTCATCGCGAGTGGCGGGCTCGCGCGATCCCCGGGACCGTCGCGAGACAGTTTACTCGGGCTATGGAAGGTTGCCAAACAGCATTCACAGGGGGTTGGCAACCGTCGACCGCCCACTAGCCCTGCCTCCGCGCCTCGACCTCCGCCGCCCGTTGCGCTATAGAGGGGTTTTTGTGGCAATAGGTAGGTCCAGACCGGTGCCCTCCTTGCGGAGCTCAGCCGGCGCAAGGTTGACGGTGAGCCGGTTCTGCGGAAACTCGATCCCGCTGTTCTTGATCGCCGAGCGAACTCTTTCGCGCGCCTCCTTGACCGAGGTCGTGGCCAGGCCGACGAGAAAAAAGCCCGGTTTGCCCCTGCCAATGTCAGCCTCGACGTGGACGCGTCGCACGTCGAGGCCCGCGAGCACGCA
>JGI12635J15846_10003234_pt1 | contig 14215 bp, 16 predicted proteins | sample BlaSpr_A8_OM2_M2_FD_15846 | JGI IMG/M metagenome (IMG submission 15846) | reverse complement strand
CCTCGACCGCGCCGCAGGTCACGGTAAGCCTCTGGTCAGCGCCGATCCCGCAAACCCGCTGGTCGCGGATCTTCGAAACCTGGTGGACTCAATCCTGGTCAGCGTCCCGGTGGCTCTGGACGTGCTGGATGCGCTGGATGCGCCCGCCTAAGAGGCGCGGCCGAAAACCTCTAGACGGCCTTTTCGGCTGCGCCTCTAGGAGGCGGCTTCCATCGAGCGCGCCGGCGCGGCCAGGCAAGCCTGGTACTCGTAGGCCCTCGCCATGCGCCGGAGTCCCGTATCGGCGCTCGACCGGATGATGCTTCGCGCCACACCGGCAACCCCCTGACCGATGCCCAGGCGGTTGATCTCTTCGTTCATGACTCGGAGATTGGCGTCGCGCCAGACCGCGTAGGAACGCGAGAGCGTCGTCAGCGACAGGCCATGGCGCGCCGCGAAGATCCCGACCTGACAGATGAAGTTGCGCTCGGTCTCAGTGGTGCCCTGGCCCGTGATCAAGAACCTCGCGATGGCCCGGCTCGTCAGTGTGTGCACGTCGCGGATCTGCTTCGCAAATCGTGGCGAGGCGAGGTCGATGAGGCCTGCGGCAAGCGCGGCCGCAACGGTCAACCGTGTGACCTCGGTCACGCGCGCGGCAAGCGCCTCACCGAGTCGAACCTGGTCCGGGTCCGCTACAAGAGCCGGCCCGCGAGGCAGCCTGAACCTCTCGCCCCAGGCGAACGCCCCAACCGGTACGGCTCGACGAATATCGGTGGCCGCCACGCGCAAGTAATACGCGCGCCCGAGCGTTAATGCTCCCTGCGAAGTCAGGTCCCTCACCCATGCAAATCGATGGGCGATCGACTGTTTGCGTCCTTCTTTCTCGCGCACACCCTGCGCATAGAGGGCAGCCATGCAGTGTCAGAACATGGCGACTCTGGGGCTCTTCGGGCGTAAACCTGAATCATGGGGTCTGTGGGCGTTGTCTTCGCCCTGTTCACGCTCGGATACATCCTCGGCGTCTGGACCGCGCTTCTCGTGACGAAGCAGCCACAGAGGGCTTATGAGGACGCCGTTGCCGTGTCCGTCTCCGACGCCCCCATGATCGTGCTGCATCGGGCCGCGGCAAGCGCGGCCCGCTTCCCCCCCGACGCGCGGACCGGTGCACGGCCATGAGCCGTTCCATTCCGACTCCCCGACAGCTGAAGATTTTGAGAATTCCCTCGGCGGTCGCCAACCACGACCGCCGCAACCACGACCGCCGCACAGAAGCCGAACCCGTCGACGACCTGGTTTCGCTCGGCAGCCACGAGCTCCGCAACACCGTCTCCAGCCTCGTGGGCTGCGCTGAGCTCATCGACTCCGGAGACCTGGCGGATGACGCGCTCCACCTGTACACGGGAATCTTGCTGAGAGAAGCTCGACGCCTGAGCGCGTTCGTCAACAAAGCGGTGGCGCTGCAGCGCATGGAGCACGGTCACCGGGAGCTCGACCTGGCTCCGGTCGATATGCGATCACTGATCCAGCGCGCGGCGCTCGCGGCCGGACAAGACGACTCGCGGCCGATCGAGATCGATGTGCCCGGTGAGCTTCCGCTCGTGTCGGCTGAAGCCGATGCCATCCTCGAGGTGCTGGGCAACTTCATATCGAATGCCCGCCGATTCTCGCCGCAAGGCGGGTCGATCGTGATCGCGGCACGCCAGCTCGGCGACATGGTCGAGGTCGATATCCGAGACCACGGGGTCGGCATCGAAGCCGAGGCGCTGCCCAAGCTCTTTCGAAAGTTCTATCACGCGGAGAGCGGAGCGGGCCGGCTCGCCCCGGGCGCCGGCCTCGGCCTGGCCATGAACCACAAGATCGTCGAAGGTCACGGTGGCAAGCTGGTGGCCAGCTCTCGGGGGAGAGGTAAGGGTGCACTCTTCCAGTTCACGCTGCCGATCTCACGACCGAGCGCAACCTCCGGAAAGATTCTCATCGTCGAAGACGACGGCGCATTCGCCAGCCTCTTGAAAGCCGAGTTCGCGGCCGAGGGTCTCGGCACCGTGCGAGCTGCCGACGCTGAAACCGCCGAGCGCCTCCTGGTGGACATGATGCCGCTGGCGATCGTCCTCGACCTGGCGCTGCCGGGTCTGCAGGGCGAGGATTTTCTGGCTCGTATGTGGGCCGTCGGCGGCGCGCGCCTCCCGGTAGTCGTGCTGACCATGAAAAACCTCGGCCCCGATCAGATTTCGGCGCTCGAGGCCACGGGCGCGACGGCCGTGCTCCCCAAGGAGGCCGGTGCGCCGCAGGCGGCGGTGGCATTGATCGCCCAGGCACTGGCCGCCCAACCGGTGGCGGGATGAGCCTCCACACCCCGACCGAGCTCGACCTGCAGCGGACTGTCCTCATCGCGGACGACGAGTCGAGCATCAGGCTGCTGGTGCACGCCACCATCGAGTCCGACGACTACACCGTGGTCGAAGCCTCCGATGGCGCGCAGGCCTGGACGCTGGCACAGCAGCTCAAGCCGTCGCTCGTACTGCTCGACGTGCAGATGCCTGGGCAGAGCGGGCTCGAGGTGTTGCGTTCGATCAAGGCCGATCCGAATCTGAAGGCGACCCGCGTCATCCTTCTCACCTCCAAGGCCCAGGAGCGAGACATCGAGGTCGGCCTCATCGCCGGCGCCGACTTCTATCTGACGAAGCCCTTTTCGCCGCTGGACCTTCTAACACGGGTTGAAGAAGCGCTCGAGCTCTGATGGGCCTTTCCAGAAGCGAGTCACGGTCGACGGACCGACCTCGCCGCCGTGGTTGGTCGGTTCGACGCTACGTAGTCCTTTTTATGGTGGTGCTGGTGGCGGTCGCCGCCCTCGCCGGCGTGGCGGTCAGAACCCTCGGCCAGCAGGACGCACGACAGGTGGCAACGGCCGACGCGAGGTTTGCGGCAAGCGCCGCGGCGACAGAGATCGCCGGAGATCTTCTTCTCTTGCAGCAGGTCACCGCCAAGCTGGCCGCCAATCCGCAGGTTCCCGCCATCATCGGGTTGCCAGCCGGACCGTGCACGCTGACCTTCGCGGGCGCCAGTCCATTCTCGGCGGGGCATCTCGACGTCATCAAGTCCGACGGGTCTGTGAAGTGCTCGTCGCGAGCCATCGCCCCCGGCGCGATATATGGCGCGGCAAGCTGGCTCCAGGCGGCCATCAACAGCCCGGTTACCGCGGCGCCCTTCCTCGACCCGGCCACCGGTGAGATTTCGGCAGTCGTCGCGGCACCGGTCGCCGGTGGAGCCGGCGTCGTGGCCGCGATCGTCGAGCTTGCGCCGGTGGGCCCCAGCCTGGCGGCGACCCTGGGCGGCGCCCGCCAGCTCGAATTCCTCGTCACGACCAACCACGACACGACCGTGCTCGCCCGCTCGCTGCAACCGTCGCGCTGGGTAGGGCAACCGCTGGCGGGCACGGCTTTCGCCGGCTCGGCCGGCACAGGTGAGCGATCGGACCTCGATGGCCGCACGCGCCTCTACGACAGGTCTGCGGTCGGATCGACTCCGTGGTTCGTCTACGCGGGAGCCGACGAAGCCGCGGCACTGGCGGCGGGAGACCTGTCGTCAAACCGGGAGCTGGCCATCATCCTCGGCGGCGCCGGCATCATGCTCGTGGTCATCTTCGTGGTCTACCGGCGGATCGTGGACCCGATTCGACAGCTGAGCCTGGTCATCCGCGGCTCAACGGTGGGCGGAGCGGTGGACACCGTCGGCATGATGGGGGCGTCCGAGGTCACCGGCCTGGCTGAGGACTTCGCAAAGCTGATGGCGACCGTGAAGAGCGAGCTCGTCGAGCGGCTCAACAGCGAGCAAGTGGCTGTTGTGTCGGAGCGCAACTACAGGACGCTGTTCGAAGGTCATCCGCAGCCGATGTGGCTGTATGACGTGGACACGCTTGCCTTTCTCGAGGTGAACGACAGCACCTGTGAGCGTTATGGCTACACGCGCGAGGAGTTCATGGCCATGACGATTTGCGACCTCCAGCAACCACAGGACATCCCGAAGTTCCTCGAGCTCCAGGCGATGCCGATGCCAATCTCCGATCGGACAGGCCCGTGGCGGCACCTGCTGAAGGACGGCTCGACGACCCAGGTGCTCATCACGTCACACCCGGTGATCTTCGGCGACCACCACGCGCGATTTGTGCTCGCCGAAGACCTCACCGAAAGCCAGCGGCTCGAGCTGGAGCTCGTGGAGTCGCACGCGCGCGCCGAACACAGCGCCGAGTTGAGTCGCGCCAAGGACGAGATGATCGCGGTGGTGAGCCACGAGCTGCGCACTCCGCTCGCCAGCATCGTTGGCTTTGCGGAGCTGCTGGCTACGCGTGACGTCACTGCTGCGCAGCGGAACGACTATCTCGCGGTGATGCTCCAGGAAGGCCGCCGCCTGACCGCGCTCGTCAACGATTTCCTGGACCTCCGCCGCCTCGAGGGCGGCCACCTCTCGATGCGCTTCGCGCCCGCGGACATCAAGGCGCTGATCACACGCGCGGTCGAGCTCTTCAGCGTGCCGGGCGGCACCCCGATCGAGCTGCGCTTGCAGGATGACCTCCCGCTGGTTCGCGTCGACGGTGATTCCGTGTTCCGCGTGATCGCCAACCTGCTCTCAAACGCGCGCAAATACTCGCCTCTTGGCGGATCGATCATCGTCGGAGCGGCCGTTCTCAATGGCATGGTCGAGATTTATGTCCAGGACGAAGGCCTGGGCATTCCAGCCCAGGCCTTGACTCGACTCTTCGGCAAGTTCTATCGCGTCGAGGCCGCTGACCGCGGCGCGATCAGTGGCACGGGGCTCGGCCTTGCGATCTGCAAGAACATCGTGGAGAGCCACGGCGGCAAGGTCGGCGCGCGCTCCGAGGGACTCGGCAAGGGCTCTCGTTTCTTTTTCACAGTGCCGATCGTTCGAGAGGAGGCCCAGACCGGAGACGTCCTTATTGTCGAGGACGACTCTGGGTTTGCCCACCTGGTCGAGGCCGAGCTGGAGGCAAGAGGCCTCAGCTCGATCTGGGCCGCGGATGCGGAGACGGCCGGGCACCTGGTGACAAGAGCGCGCGGGGTCGTGCTCGACCTCCTCCTGCCAGGACTGTCGGGGGAGGCCTTCTTGCATCGCCTGCGCGCGACCCGGGGCGCCGGCATCCCTGTCGTCGTCGTGACCCTGAAAGACCTGGCTCCGGCGGAAAGCCTGGCTTTGCAGAAGGCCGGTGTCACGGCGGTGCTACGCAAGGGACCCGGGACGGCGTCGACCGCGGCAGACCTGCTTTCCAGAAGCCTCGCTGCCGAGCTGGTGGCGATTTGATCAGCATCCAGGACGCGGCGCAACTGGTCCCCGATCGCAGCGGCGACCTCGCACGACTGGTCCAGCTGCGCAGGACCTACAGGCACCTCGGCCGTGAGGTGCTTGGCGGGCTTGACGTCCCGATCCCGGTCGTGCGAACAGTTTCGATCCTGTTCACCGACATCCGCGGCTTCAGCCGCCTGACCGAGCGGTTCGGCGACGACCCCGCCGGATTGCTCGACGTGCTCAATGCGCACCTGAAGAGAGTCATCCGCTCCATCACGATCTGTGGAGGCGTCATCGAGAAATTCGTCGGGGATGGAGTGATGGCGACGTTCGGCGCGACCGACGAGCAGCCCGACCATGTGCATCGGGCAATGGCCGCGGCGATCGGACTCATCGGGGCCAACGAAGCTCTCAATCGGCGCAGCGCCGCAGGTTGGGGATTTCGACTCGAGGTCGGCGTCGGCATCGCTTCCGGCCCGGTGGTCATCGGCGCGGTCGGGTCGGCGGAGCGTTCCGAGCTTGGCGTCCTGGGCGACGCGGTCAACATTGCGGCCAGGCTGGTGACGCATGCCGGCCCAGGTGAAGTGCTGACTACCGGCACCGTTTACAACGAGGTGGCCGCGATGCTGCAAAGCGAGCTGACCAACCAGTCCGCCGTGCGCGGGCGCTCGGGCTCCCTGGAGATCTACCGGATGTCCCTGCTCGGCGGTCGCGGCGCCCTGGCCTGACACTTCGACGCTCTCGGGTCGGCAGGTCTTCTGCGCACCACCCTCTCCCCGACCCTCTCCCGCCTTGCCGGAGAGGGAGTTAGGCCGCGGGCTCCGCTCGCAGGATGTGGACATCGACCCCTGACAAGCGCCGGATGACCTCGCTCGTGGTGTTGCCTGGCAGCCAGCGGCCCCGGCGGCGGTGCCCGAGGATCACCTCGGTGGCGAGCGACAGGTGAATGTAATCGACCAGGGTGGACGCGACCGACCGTCCGTGGAGGTGGACGTACTCACCGGCCAGCTGGTGGGTCAGCGCCGCATAACCGCCCATCCACTCCTTCTCCTCATCGGTTAGGTGTCTCGTTCTGACCGAGACAACCGAGAACTTGGCGTCCTGCGCGGCCGCGTACGCGTGAGCACGCCTGATGCGCCGGTCGAGTCCGCGCTGCACCGGCAAGCAGAGCACGATGCGGCCGCGCACCTCCCAAGGGACATCGACAGCGCTCTCGCGCATGAAGGTGACGAGCTGTATGTCGGCTTGCTCGGCGATGACGCGAAAAGCGGCTTCCCGCAGCGCCTCGAGCACGCTGAAACGTAGGTCGCGCTGGAGAGCCACCGCAAGCTCGGCCGGGGTCAACACACTCTGTTCCCGCAGCCGCTGCAGCAGGTCGGACGGAGTGATGTCGACCAGCTCCAGCTCATCGATCGACTGCAGAGCTGCATCATCGACCGTAGGAGCCGGCGACAGGTTTCCCAGCATCGGTGCGAAGGCGGTCGCGGCGCTCCTGACCGAGAGCACGTGCAGCGTCGCGAGCACGGTGATGCCCGCGGCTAGAAGGCGCGACACGGACTCCAGCCGCATACCTCCGCGATCGACTGCCGCGAGATCATCGATGCACACGACCTCTGGGTTGCGCGCGAGGACCGCGTCGACGTCGAGCTGCATCTGCCTTGGCCGGTGCCGGGCCGCCCCCAGCACCTCGAGATCGCGCAGCGCCTGGTCAGGGTCTCCGTGCACGTCGTGGGCGCCCACGATCACGTCGGTACCTCGGCCGGATCGGCGGCGGGCTTCATCGAGCATGTTCGTGGTCGCCCCGGCACCGCGCGCGTAACCGAGGTAGACCCGGAACAGGACGCGGCGTCGCGTCTCGGCCGAGACGCGCTTCAGCACCTGCATCGGATCGGGTCGCGCAGCGTCGCGGCCGCTCACTGCGCCAGCCTCGCCACAACGTGAATGTCTGAGTCGGGAAGCTGGTCGATGATCCGGTCCACCACCGTCGGTCGGAGGCGATTCATGACAGACGACGAGATCATCTCCCCCACCACCACGTGCTCGGCTCCGGAGTCGCGCACGGCCTGAATGACGGCCGCGGCAACGTCCGAGCCGCCGAGGACGGCGAACGATGCTCCGAGCTGGGTGGCGAGGACCCGGTAAGGCATCAGGTGGGCCAAGGGCGTCGCCTCGGCCTGGACGGTGAGGACCATGCACGTACCGCCCAGCCGCCTGGCCAGGCGCGAACCCCTGCGAATCAGGTCCTCCGAGGACGGCCCGCCGGAGACGGCGACCAGCACATCCTCGGGCGAGGCCAGCACGTGGCGTGAGCGCGCCATGGAATCGGCCACGAGCCGAAGCCCGATCTGCCGCATCGCGGCAAGGTTCTGCGGCCTGAAGAAGTTCGCCAGCGCCGTTTCGACCTTGTCGCGCGCGTAAACGTTGCCGTGGCGCATGCGCTTCCGGAGCGCCTCCGGTGTGATGTCGATGAACTGGATCTCGTCCGCGCCATCCAGCTCTCGGTCGGGGACCGTCTCACGCACCACAACGCCGGTCACCTTCTCGACCAGGTCCTTGACGCTCTCCACGTGCTGCACGTTCACTGTCGTGATCACGTCGATGCCCGCCGCACGCAGTTCCTCGACGTCCTCCCACCGTTTGTTGTGACGAAGGCTCGGCACGTTGGTGTGCGCCAGCTCGTCCACCAGCGCGACCTCGGGCCGGCGCGCCAACACCGCGTCGAGGTCCATCTCCTCGAGGACCGTTCCTCGATAGGGAACTTTGACGCGCGGTACGACCTCCAGACCGGCCAGCAGCTCGACGGTGCGCGGGCGGTTGTAGGTTTCCACGTACCCGACGACCACGTCGTGGCCGTGCGCGATGAGCTGATGCGCCTCGTTGAGCATCGCGTACGTCTTGCCGGCGCCTGGAGTCCCGCCCAGGTAGACCTTGAGCCGGCCGCGCCGAATCTCAACGTTCGGCCTGTCCGTCTTCGGATCCGGCCGCATCTCGAGTCGGACTTTAACCCGCTTCTCCGTTGTCCAGCGCGAGGTTCAGCTCCAGCACGTTCACGTACTGTTCGCCGAATACCCACATGATCCGGCCATGCACGTATTTCTCGACCAGCGCCCGCACCTTCGCCTCATCCAGGTTGCGTGCTTGCGCCACTCGATGGACCTGCAGGAGGACGGACGCTTCCGTGATGTAGGGGTCGAGGCCGCTGAAGTCGCCTGTGACTGCGTCAACCGGGACCGCGTCGTTCGCGCCCAACGCATTGGCCTGACGAAAGGCCCGGGCCGAGCTTGCCACGCGGTCGATCAAGACCTGGTTGCTGGGCCCAAGGTTGCTTCCGGCCGAGTTGTCTGCCGCGTACCCGTTGGCAGAGAACCGGCCCTGGAAGTATTTGTCGGCGCTGAACTGCTGGCCGATCAAGGTGGAGCCCACCACCTGCCCGTTCTTCACGATCAGGCTGCCGTTGGCCTGGTCGTGAAAGATGACCTGGATGAGGCCGGTCATGGCGACTCCGTAGACGAGGCCGGTGAAGACCGCGAAAACCAGCGTGAGCCTGATGGCTTGCGCTATCTCTCTTGGCAATGACTTCAACATTTCTCTTCGAGGCTCCTACGCGGCCAGATGAACCGCGGTAACGATGATGTCGATGATCTTGATACCGATGAACGGCGCGACGATGCCGCCAAGGCCGTAGATCAGCAGGTTGTTGCGGAGCAGAGCGGCCGCTCCGATCGGCCGGTAGCGCACGCCGCGCAGGGCGAGCGGAACCAGGGCGATGATGATCAGCGCGTTGAAGATCACAGCCGACAGCACAGCGCTGTTGGGGCTGTGCAGCTGCATGATGTTGAGCGCGTTCAGCTCCGGCAGAGCGACGAAGAACATCGCGGGAATGATGGCGAAGTACTTCGCGACGTCGTTGGCGATGCTGAACGTCGTGAGCGCGCCACGCGTGATCAGCATCTGCTTGCCCGCCTCGACGATCTCGATGAGCTTGGTCGGGTCGCTGTCGAGGTCGATCAGGTTGCCAGCCTCCTTGGCGGCCTGCGTCCCGGTGTTCATGGCGACAGCGACGTCGGCCTGAGCGAGCGCGGGCGCGTCGTTGGTGCCGTCACCGGTCATGGCCACCATGCGTCCGAGCGCCTGCTCGTCGCGGATGAGCTTGAGCTTCTGCTCCGGCGTCGCCTGCGCGAGGAAGTCGTCGACGCCGGCTTCCTTGGCGATGGCGGCCGCGGTGAGCGGGTTGTCCCCTGTGATCATCACGGTGCGGAGGCCCATGCGGCGGAGCTCCGCGAAGCGGTCGCGGATGCCCGGCTTCACGATGTCCTTGAGGTGAATCGTGCCCAGCACGACCTTGTTCTCGCCGACGACCAGCGGCGTGCCCCCGGAGCGGCCGATTGCGTCGACCCGTGCTCGAACGTCAGGAGGCAGGTCCCTCTCGCTCCAGCGACCCATCGCGTCGTCAGCGCCCTTGCGTATGACTCGCGAATCGAAATCCACACCGCTCATCCGGGTGGTCGCCGAGAAGGCGATGAAGGTCATCCTCGCCTTGTCCATTGACTGACCACTGGAGCCGAGCCGATTCGCGAGCACGACGATGGACTTACCCTCCGGCGTCTCGTCGGCAAGGCTCGCCAGCTCGGCCGCCTCGATCAGCCGCTCCATCGCCACTCCGGGTGCCGGGAGGAATTCGGAGGCCTGGCGGTTGCCGAAGGTGATCGTGCCCGTCTTGTCGAGCAGCAGAGTATCGACGTCGCCCGCGGCCTCCACGGCGCGGCCCGAAAGCGCGATGACATTGCGCTGCAGAAGGCGGTCGATGCCGGCGATGCCGATCGCCGAGAGCAGCCCACCGATAGTTGTGGGGATCAGGCAGACGAGCAGCGCGATCAGCACGGTGATGGTGACCGAGGTACCCGCGTAGATCGCGAAGGGCTGCAGCGTGACGGTCGCGATCATGAAGATGATCGTCAGCGCGGCGAGGAGGATGTTGAGGGCGATCTCGTTGGGGGTCTTGCGGCGGGACGCGCTCTCGACCAGGTGGATCATTCGATCAAGGAAGGTCTCACCTGGGTTGGCGCTGATCTGCACCACGATCCGGTCAGAGAGCACCTTGGTGCCGCCGGTCACTGCGCTTCGGTCGCCGCCCGCCTCGCGGATCACAGGCGCCGACTCGCCGGTGATCGCCGACTCGTCGATCGAGGCGATGCCCTCGATGACGTCGCCGTCGCCCGGGACGATGTCGCCCGCCTCGCACACGACGAGATCGCCCTTCTTCAGCTGGGTTGAGGCGATGCGGTCTTCCCGACCGTCGACGAGACGCCGCGCGATCGTCTCGGAGCGGGTCTTGCGCAGAGCGGCGGCCTGGGCCTTGCCCCTGCCTTCCGCCATGGCCTCCGCGAAGTTTGCGAACAGCACCGTGAACCACAGCCAGACTGTGATCTGACCCACGAACAGCTCATTGTTGGGCCCGCTCAAGCCTGGAGTGCCGTTGAAGAGGTCGAGGACGAAGATGATCGTCGTGATCACCGCGCCTGCCTCGACCACGAACATGACCGGGTTGCGCGCGATCAACCGCGGGTCGAGCTTGGCGAAGCTCGACACGATAGCTGGTGCGAGGATCGTGCGGTCGGCCAGGCTGCTTCGTCCCTTCCGCCGTTCGTGCTTCTGGATGGTGTCTTGCATATCTCTAGTGAAGGTGTCCGGCAGCCAGCTGGAACTGCTCGAGCAGGGGGCCAAGCGCAAGCGCCGGGAAGAAGGTGAGCGCGCCGACGATGATGAGCACGCCGATCAAGAGACCGACGAACAGTGGCGTGTCCGTGCGCAACGTGCCGGGGCCGGCCGGCACCACCTTCTTGCCCGCGAGCGCGCCGGCAAGGGCGAGGATGGGGATGTAAAAGATGTAGCGGCCGGTCCACATCGCGATCCCAAGCGCGGTGTTGTAGTAGACCGTGTTGCCCGTCAGGCCGGCGAAGGCGCTGCCGTTGTTCCCATTCGTGGACGAGAAGGCGTAGAGGATCTCCGTGAACCCGTGCGCGGCCGGATTCAGCGGTCCCTTCAAGCCGGCAGGGACGAGCACCGAGATCGCCGTCCAGATAAGGATGTTGAAGGCGCTGGTCAGGATGACCAGCGAGGCGAGCCGAACCTCCTTCGATTCGATCTTCTTACCCAGGTACTCGGGTGTGCGACCGACCATCAGGCCGGCGATGAAGACCGCCAGGACCGCGAAGACCAGCATCCCGTACAGACCAGCGCCGACACCGCCGGGCGTGACCTCGCCGAGCTGGATGAGCACCAGCGGGACCATGCCGCCGATCGGCGTGAAGCTGTCGTGGCTCGAATCGACCGAGCCCGTGCTCGTACCGGTCGTGGTCGCAGCGAACTGGGCCGAATAAATGGGCCCGAAGACGACCGACTTGCCCTCCATGTTGCCGCCGGCCTGGGTCGCGGTGTTGGCTTGACTCACGCCGATGTTCGTGAGTGCGGGGTTGCCCGACTGCTCGGCCCACGCAGCTATGCCGACGGCCGCGAAGAGGACTATGGCCATGGTCGCGGCGATGGCGACGCCCTGCTTGACGTTGCCCACCCAGCGGCCGAACATCAGCGCCAGCGCAAATGGGATCAGGATCTCGAGAAAGATCTCGAACTGGTTGGTGAAGCCGTTCGGGTTCTCGAACGGGTGGGCTGAGTTCGCGTTGAACGGTCCGCCGCCGTTGTTGCCGAGGTCCTTGATCGCCTCCTGAGAGGCGAAGGGACCGACCGCGATCGTCTGGGCCGCACCTTCGAGCGTATGGGCGATGGGGTAGCTGGCCAACGTCTGAACGGCGCCCTGAGACGCGAGGACCAACGCGGCTACGAAGGCAATCGGGATCAGCACGTACAGGGTCGCCCGCGTAACGTCGACATAGAAGTTACCGAGCGTCTTGAGCTGGCGGCTGGAAATTCCCCGCACCAGGGCGACCGCCATGGCGATGCCCGTGGCCGCGGAGAGGAAGTTGTGCATCACGAGGCCGACCATCTGGGAGAAGTAGGACATCGTCTGCTCGCCCGTGTAGTTCTGCCAGTTGGTGTTGGTGGTAAAGCTCACCGCCGTGTTGAAGGCGAGGTCCGGAGCCACCGGACCGAAGCCCATTGGGTTGAACGGCAGCTTGTCCTGGAGCCTCAGGACCAGGTAGGTGAAAAGCAGGCTCGCAATCGTGACCATGAGCACCGAAACCCCATACCCGATCCAGGTCTGCTCCTTTGCCTCGTCGACGCCCATCAGCCGGTAGGTAGCGCGCTCAACCGGCCGCAGCACCGGGCTCAGGAAAACACGCTGGCCCTGGAAGACATTGACCAGGTAGGGCGCGAGGAACCAGGCTCCTACGGCCACGGCGAGGTAGGTGATAACGACGCCGACGATGTCCAGGACCACGGGCTAGAACTTTTCCGGATAGAGGAGCGCGACGAACAGGTAAGCCGTCACCAGCAGCGCCACGATGCCCGTGATGATGTAAGGAAGCTGGGCCTGCATTAGGGCAGCTCCTCGAGGCCTTTGACGTACAGGAGGCTCACAACTACCAGCACCAGGACCAGGATCAACATCCATGCATCAAGCGGCATGAACCGCATGGTAATGGCCCCTGCGTCAACAAGCGATCAACAAAAAACGCCGGCGAGAGAGCCGGCGACCCCCACTGGCCCAGCCGTTTCGAACGTTGACTCGACGTTGATCCGGCCGGTCGTAGCCTCGAATACAGAGGAGGTGACCTGGAAATGACTTTTCTTGCCGCGGGTCCGTACATTCCGCTGCGCCACGGAGTCGCTGGATCCACAGACTGGACAGTGATCGTCGGGCTCATCGTCGTGATGGCGATCGCTCTGACCGCTGTGATCGTGTACGCCAACCGCTCTGTCAAGACGCTGCCGTCGCGCGAGAGCGAGCCCCGCGAGAGCGCTCGTAAGGCTGCCTGACGCAGCCCCTTCAGGCCTGGATGCCGCCGCTCCCCCGGCGGCACCAGGCCCCTTCTTCTACCCTCACTGATCGCCGATCGTTGACGCCTCGTTGACGTCCCGGCGCCTAGCGTGGGACGCATGCTGATCACGCATCTGAGACCAGGCGAGCTTTGGGGCAAGAAGGTGTACGACACCGACGGCCAGTACGTCGGCGCGGTGGTCGCGATCGGCAGCCGCCACGGCGTCGTCCGCAAGGTCGTGGTGCAAAGCCCGCGACAGAGCTCTCAGGTCACGCTGCTGCCGGACGCCGGCGCGCGACTGGATGGATCTCACCTGGTGATTCCGCTTCACCAGACTCCAACGCGACTTCGCGTTGTGCGGTGATCGCATGGTCGAGCTGAGCGACACCACGATCACCGCTCGGGCGAGAGCGGCCAACGCGCTTGCCGTCTTCATCGAGGCGGACCCGCGGGTACGGCGCTGGCGCCGGGTGGAGTTCGCCGAGGACGGCGGCGTGGTAGTCGTGGTCGAGCTGCACTCCGGCGGGGGCAGAGTCACCGCGCAAGTCATCGCGCGCGAGCTCGAGTTCGCGGCAGCGGGCGAGCTGCCGCGGCTTCCGTGGATCCGCGTTCAGGTCGCTTGATCTGCCGTCGTCGGGGGCCCGAAGCGGTAGCCGCGCGCGCCGACCGTGACGATGAGCTCAGGGTTCCCGGGGTCCTTCTCCAGCTTTGAGCGCAACCTCTGGATAAAAGTGCGCAGGTAGTTGCGCTCGTCACCGTAGGTTGGGCCCCACACGGTGCGGAGCAGCGTGCGGTGATCGATCACCTGTCCCGCGTGCTGGGCTAGCGCCGACAGCAGCCCGTATTCGGTCGGTGAGAGCTTGACCTCCGCTCCATCGCGCAGCACCGACTGTCCCGCCAGGTCGATGATCACGCTCCCGGCCCGCACGACTCGGCCCGGCCCAGGAGCAGGTTGGGCCCGCCTCATCACCACGCGAATGCGCGCCAGCAGCTCGTCG
>JGI12635J15846_10003233_pt1 | contig 14216 bp, 13 predicted proteins | sample BlaSpr_A8_OM2_M2_FD_15846 | JGI IMG/M metagenome (IMG submission 15846) | reverse complement strand
GTAAAAGAGCCGGTGTGGACGAGTTGACTCAGCGAGGTTGCGTACTTACCGGTTTTCTTCTCATACTGATGTTGGGCCCGGACAACCGTGCGCATGTATCCCAAGGCATTGGCTTCGGATTCTGAACGCGCAGGGTCGCCGTGGAATTTTGGCTGGTAGGGAGTCTGCGCAACGGCGGCTAAGGCGCTGGCGAGTAAGGCCATCGAAATCGTACGAAACGCTCGTTTCATCCATTCTCCTTAGTTTCCGATTAGATGCATATCATGTTACCCCCGTAATTCCCAACAGCTTAGTAAGCTTTGAATCCTGCGGGAATGCGTCTAAGCTAGCCACATTCGACCTCACATAGGAAGGCTATGAAAGCTGCGACTGCCGTAAAAACCGCACCTATAAAGAAGCCACTGATTCGCCTTGCGGTGGTTGAAAGTGATCCGCTGCGCTTCGTGGGATTTCGGGCGCTGTTCGACTCCGAACCGGATTTTGAGCTGATTTCAGCGTCACTTTCTGAAATTAGCGGACTCCAGGGAATCGACTTGATTCTTCTGGGAAACCGAAATGGCCAGAATCTCTTTGATTTGATGGCCAGTTTAAAGGCCGCCCGGCCGGACTTACGCATTATCGTCACGGGTGCCGGAATCGATGAGGAGACCATCCTAAAGGCCATAGCTGCGGGGGCTAAAGGCTATGTGGACGAGGCTGCATCACCTGCGGAATTCGTTCAGGCGATCCGGATTGTCAACCAGGGTTCGGTATGGGCCCCGCGTCGCGTGCTTTCGATGTTCATTGAGCGAGTCAGTTCTTCCCCAGGACGCATCTTCCCGGCAGGCCGGGTCACCTTTACCGACCGTGAAAAAGAAGTGCTTGAGATGCTGGTAGCAGGCCGCTCCAATAAAGAAATTGGTTCCGCATTAGGGATTGAAGAGCGAACGGTAAAAGCGCACGTAGCGAAGTTGATGCGCAAAGTTGGAGTACAGAACCGTATTGCTCTATCAGTCCATGCCATTACACATTCATTAGTAACTGCGAAGTAATCCTCTCAAAACAGCTTGGTAGAGACGCAGCTTGCTGCGTCTACCGCCACATAACATTGCCGGCTGGCAATGTTATTCCCTGCTTCAAGGCTTTACCTTTTCCGGATGTCGTCGTCAATCAGTCCTGTATTCTTCTCTTTTCAAACAGACCTTCAGAGAGGTGCACGTGAGCTCATTGAAGCCGCTATTTCTTTTGCTTGCCATTTCAATTTCGACAGCCGTTTTCGCTCAAAACAGCTCCGCGGCAAAGTCACCGGTCAAGCAGGAAGATAACACTCCGCAACTCGACCACTTCAGTCTGGACCAAATAGACCACAGCGCTGACCCATGCGTTGACTTCTATCAGTACACATGCAAAAAGTGGATTGCCAGCAATCCAATTCCTGCCGATCAATCCTCCTGGGGCCCGGATGGGAAGCTGGAACTCTGGAATCAAAGTGTCCTCCGGGAGGTATTGCAAACAGCCTCAAAGAATGACGCGGGACGAAGTGCTACCGATCAGAAAATCGGCGACTACTATAGTTCGTGCATGGACGAGTCCGCTATCAACGCCAAGGGTATCGTCGCGATCCAGCCGGAGCTCGATCGAATTGCGGCGATGATAGAAAAGTCGCAACTCGCGGGGGAACTGGCTCACATGCATCAAGTCACATATTTGCTGGCACCGGGAAACAACTCTGGATCAAAAACCGCGCTGTTCGGATTCAGCTCAGGGCAGGATCTTGACGATGCCAGCAAGGTGGTCGCACAGCTCGATCAAGGCGGCCTTGGACTGCCTGATCGCGACTATTATCTGAAAGACGATGCCAAATCGATTGAGACCCGCCAGCAATATGTAACGCACGTACAAAACACTTTTAAGCTATTAGGGGAAAGCCCTACCCAAGCGGCCGCCGACGCGAAAGTTGTGATGGAAATAGAAACCGCATTGGCGAAGGGCTCCATGGATATCGTGAAAAGGCGCGATCCTGCGAATCTCAATCACAAATTATCCATCGCCGAACTTCGAGCTTTAACTCCCGCATTCTCGTGGGATGAATATTTGAAAGATGTCGCCTCTCCGCCCACCGAACATTACCTGGTTGCTACTCCTGACTTCTTCAAGACGATGAACCAGATGATTGCGGACATTCCGCTGGATCATTGGAAAGCGTATCTTCGGTGGCAATTGACCGATGCCTCGTCGCCGCTTCTTAGTGAGGCGTTCGTTCAAGAAAGATTCGATTTTTATGGACGTAAGATGCGTGGCGAAAAAGAATTGCGTCCGCGCTGGAAACGCTGCGTGGATGACGTGGACCGCGATCTTGGAGAGGCTCTCGGTCAGGCGTACGTGGATCGCGCCTTCGGAGCTGACGGAAAGGCGCGAACACTGAAACTGGTTCACGCACTGGAAGCCGCCTATGGAACTGACATTCAGCAACTCGATTGGATGACGCCGGCAACCAAGAAAGAAGCCTTGTTGAAGCTGCACAAAATCGAGGACAAAATCGGATACCCCGATCACTGGCGCGATTATTCCAGCCTGAAGACTATCCGCGGTGACGCAATGGGAAATGCATATCGAAGCGGTGATTTCGAGCTGAAGCGGGAGTTGGCAAAGATCGGTAAGCCAGTAGATCGCGAGGAGTGGGGAATGACCCCGCCCACCGTCAACGCTTACTACGATCCACAGTTGAACACCATCAATTTTCCAGCCGGCATTTTGCAGCCGCCTTATTTCGACAAGCAAATGGATGATGCGGTTAATTACGGCGAGGCCGGCGCTACGATCGGCCACGAAATGACGCATGGCTTTGACGATGAAGGCCGCAAGTTTGATTTAAATGGCAACCTTAGAGATTGGTGGACGGCTGAGGATGGAAAGGAGTTCGAGAGCCGTGCTAAGTGCATATCGAACGAATATTCGGGCTTCGAGGCAGTTCCCGGGGTCCATCTAAACGGAGATCTTACGTTGGGTGAAAACACCGCGGACAATGGCGGGACTCGGATCGCGCTGATGGCTTTATTAAGCACTCTAGCCGCGGACGGGAAGAGCGATGAAAAGATCGACGGCCTTACTCCCGAGCAACGATTTTTTCTCGCCTACGGTGAGTCGTGGTGTTCACACTGGACTCCCGAGTTGCTTCGCTTGGAGGCGCAATCGAATCCTCATTCTCCCGATCAATACCGGGTGAATGGAGTAGTTTCGAACATGCCCGAGTTTCAAAAGGCGTTCAACTGCAAGATGGGACAACCCATGGTACGAGACCAGGCGTGCCACGTTTGGTAGGCTGCTCGCGGATTTTAGTTGGCAGCTTTTTCAGCTTCGGCTACGCTGTCGTGGAACTTAAAAAAGCCGTCAACGCGAGTTATCTTCAGGGCGTTGAACACACGCTCATTTACGCCCACGAGCCCTAGACTGCGGCCATTCTTGGAATGGCTCACGTGAGCGCCCACCAGGGCTCCGATGCCCGCGGAATCCATATAGGGCACGCCCGTTAGGTCGAGGATCAACTTCGGTGCGCTGTTGGAGCGAACCTTGGCCTGAAATTCAAAGAGATTGCTAATGGTCACGGGTCCGGTAAGACGTAGCAGAGAGTGACCGGATCCGGGAAGATCTTCAATGACCAGGGGCTCTTGAGGCATCGGCAAATATTAGCTCCGCTTAGGTTTTAAATTGTTACAGCAATGTTAATTCTATGGCCACTCCCGCTCAAGTAGATGACCGGCGCTGAGTCACCAAGCGCCCCTAAGACGAAGAGTGGACTGGCTTGCGAAAGGACTGCGCAACGACTGCGGCAATGGCGAACAAGGTGATGAGGGAGATTGCCGCTAGAGACGCCACGCAGTAGACGCACCAAACCCCGAGAGCGTGAGCTTCAACATTCGCCAGGTAAAGGGAGAAGGCCAATCCAGCTAAAGATGCGGCGAGCAGAATCCGATACGCCCGCCTAAAGGCCAACCCTGCAATGAGGAAATATCCCACGATTCCAATCACAGCGACGGGAACACCACCCAGAACAGCGTACATGCTGTGATTCACAATTCCGCAATCCCATTTTTCATTGATGTCGCAGGGAGAAACATCTGTGCGATAGTGCTCTCGAAGCGCGAGTGAAGAGACGATGATCCCGATGCCTGCCAGGACAATCAATAACCATCTCATGCGGCCCTCGCTCTAATGACATACAAGGTCGAACTGGGCTTTGGAGCGGGCGTCGCTGGTTGCGTAACCTTAATATTCTCGAGCCAGCTATCGTCACCTTTGACGACTACGTCCGCGCTGATCTTGTCTCCCGGAGAGAGCTTGTCCATCAGGCTTGGGTCTTTGACGTCATAGGGCATCTGCATCGCCGACATAAATCCGGGGATTTCATCGCCATCCACCGTGAGGGATTTATTAGGTTTATCGATCGCGATCACGCGCCCTGTGAGTTGATAATGCTTCACTCCTGCGTCCGGCTGTTGCTGCGTGGTCTGAGTATTCGTCTCCGGGCTTTTCTTGGTACAAGAGGTCAGGCCGGATACGCAGGCTAGAGCGATGGCAAGTGAATTTTGCTTCCACAGTGATGAACGATGGTTATTCATGAGCGTCCTTTTGTTGAACTGGACCGCCCCTTCGACTGCGCTCAGGGCAGGCTTAGGCGGCTCCCTACGTATGTTTTCCTATTAGTAATGAAATCGATAACGAAATTCCACGAAAATTTCTCGCGGATCGTTCCAATGGAACCCCCCGAAGGTCACGCTGTTGTCTAGCTCCACGCGCCGGTTGGCAACGTTCAAGGCAGTCACCGAAGCCGAGATGCGTTCCCCAAAGTCCTTTCCGAGGGAAAGGTCGAAAGTAGTATGTTGGGGCAAGTTGTTGCCGGGATACGGCTGGCCCGGAAACGCGTTGGTGAAGCCGGAGCCGTAGTAGACGCTGGTTGAGGCGTAACTGCGCCAGGGAAGACTGACATTCCCCACAATACTCAAGGTATTGCGCTGGTCGTGATCGAGGGGGTGTAAGCCTGCCGGTAATGAAAAATTCGTCAAGCCGCCGGTGATAGCGCCACCACCCTCGGCAATCTGGTTGGAATATGCGAGGTGAATCTGGCTCCGGCGGGCGATGAGCGGAGAACTTAGCGTGAGCTCCCATCCGCGAATCAAACCCTGGGCGATGGTAATGGGGAAGAAGAGATTGGATTCCCCGATGTTGTTGTGATCGAAGAAATTTAAGACATTGGTTCTGAAGTTGTCGGCGTCGAGAACCCATCCGCGGAAGGGGATTGTCACTCCGAATTGATGCTCCTCGTCGCGCTCGCCATGCAGGGTAATGAATGCCAGGTTGTTAGCCCCGACGAATTCCAGCAATGGTCCGGAGGCGGTTATCAACGGCGGGGCCTGGTAATAGTGGCCGTAGAATGCGCGGAAGACCCAATGCAGATGGGGAACCACGGCGGCCACTCCAAACCGCGGGCTGATCGCGTTTTCTGAAACGCCTCCGGAGAAATGTGTCGGGCGCATTCCGGCAGTGAGCGTGAGCCAGGAAAAAGGTTTGAATTTGTCATCGATGAAGAATGCTTCCAAATTGCCGGACGGATGCTCGCTGTCGGTAAACGGCGGGTTTCCGCTGCCATCGTTAAAGATTGCACCAAAGAGCTCGTTATCTTGCTGGTAGAAGCTGTACAAACCCACTTGCAGATTGTTCTTCGCCACATTTGCGGCAAAACTTAGCTGGCCCCCGCCGTAGGTTGAGCCGCGATTTTGCGTCGTCGCCACCGGAATGTCTTGCAGCGAGCTTGAGTAATCGGCGCGGTTGTAATGAAAAAAGGGCGAGACCGTCAGCAGAAGTTTTGAATTGAAAGTGTGGACCCAGGAGAAATTCAAGAGGGCATCGGATTCATGGTCGCCGTCGCGGAGACCAATGGTGGGGTACTGACCATCGATGGGATTGTTCTCGATATCGTTGGGGTAGGGATCGTAGGGAATCTGGTAGTAGTCCTTGCGTAGATTGGTCACAAGGCGCAGCTGGTTTGAGGGATCCACATTGAAGATCAGCGAGGCGAATCCTCCATAGCCGTTCTCGGCGTCGTGAACCACCTGCGGAACTGGAGTCTGAATGCCGAGATCACTGCGGTTTCCATTTACGCTGACGAAATATGCAAAACTCTGAGTGTGGCTGCCGAAATTAAACTGATTGTTAGTCTGATAAAAGTTGCCAGCGCTCAGAATCAGCTCGGCTTCATTGTTGCGCTCGAAACCCGTGCGGGGGGAGATGTTAAATACGCCGTAGGTGCGGTCCCCGTATGCCGCGCTGTAGCTCCCGCGCTGGATTTCCAGATAGTCGACATCCTTGGGATCGAACTGCGCTCCGAGATTGGAGGCGATGTTGGTGTTGGGCACGGGAACGCCATCGATCAGCCAGCTGGTTTGATGGCCTCCGCGGATGTGGAGCTGGTCGTGAGTAACGTACGCGCCGGGAGTGTAGTCGGTAATCATGGCGAGACTATTGGTACGAACCGCTCCAGGCGTTCGCTGAATATCAGTGCGGCTAACGATGGTTGTGGGTGTAACCGAGTCGGTGGGTGCCACGGCAGGCTCTCCGGAGACGGTCACCGTCTCGTTGGCGACGGCCACGCGCATTGCAAGATGAACGACTGGTTGCGTGCCGGAATTGACGGCTACTTTTTGCGAGGCATCTGCAAACCCGGGACTGGTCGCGGTCACTTGGTATTGGCCGAGCGGTATGGCATTGAATTCAAATTCACCATTAGCGTTTGTCGTGCCGCTCTTCGTCCAATCGGAGGAGCTTGATTTCAGGGTGACGCTGACCCCAGAAATAGGACGATGCTGCGGATCGTGAACGATGCCGCGAATCGCACCGAAAATTGTTGCACTTGCCGTCAACGAAATTAACAACATCGCGCTCACCAGCGTAATACAGATGATACGCACGGGTCCTCTCCTCATAGCTTAGTAACCTGCGTTCAGGTAACGAGCCTCTGACGCCCTGCGGAAACAGGGCAGCACATCACATCTCGCGAGTGATGAGACTCAACTTTTGAAAAATGTGCAGGAAGTCAGGCGATGTAAAACGTCGGAGGACCACGAACGGCGTGTGCAGCGCTGTGGAGGGTGATTCGATGAAACAGCTCTGCCTGGAATTGGACAGTGACCCGGAAGGGAGCGACGAACGAGGCTGTTTTCGGAGGAACTCCACCCCAAAGAAAAACGGAAAGAGGCAACGAGCAACCGTCGCGCCTACAGCACTCGGGAAGAGTTAGAAGTTCCAGCTGTCCCGAAGAGGGGCGATGGATGCGCCGGCAACAGCCGTGCGGGTCTGTGGTGGAAAGGGCCAGCGCGGCTGGGGCAAACACGCTTGCCAGCAGCAGTACCAACAGGAATCTGGCCGTCAGACGATGCATGTGCTTCTAAAAAATCGACTAAAAGAAGAATAGGGCACGTAATGAAGATTATTCAAGCGCGAACTTTCAAGGTTGCGAATGAAGGAATGGTAGATATTGCTCGAGGACGAATCGTCCGCCGTTGGTGAAGAGAATAACAATATTCGTCACGATTAACATCAAGTCGTAGTGCCAGCCCGAATTTTTCTCACCCCAGAATCCGGTATGCCAGACGAAAATTTTCTTTTGGATTGCTCCGAGCATTATCAGGATCAATCCCATGGCGGCGAGTTGCGTCAGGACTCCGAAAGTCACGGCCAGACCTCCTGCGATTTCAGCAGCGCCCAGGAAAATGGTGAAACCTTTGCTCATTCCAATGCTCTTGCTTCGGGTATTAGGGTCTTTGATGTCGTTCCATCCGCTTGGGACGAAGACCAGGCCAACCATGAGGCGCATTAGCAACAGTCCGAAATCGGTGAACGGGGCCAGTTGCGGGAACATTGGGATTCCTTCGGGTTCGCGGTACATATGATGCGCGGGACCTCGAGTCAGGATTAAGCTTGCTTGACTGAATTTAGCCGCTCAGTTGAAGCTGCCTACTGGCCGGCAAATAACCTCTCCGGCAGGGTACCGCCTCGATAGACCGCAATGTCGGAACCCTCAGCCAGAAATGCTGAGTATGGCGCCTGTTTTAATATTGATGCCAATCGTCGTCCGTAGAGTTCTTCGGTATCACCTTCGAACGATGCTTCTGATGCTTGCCACACTCGCCACGGCGGGTGCTCGACGCGATATTCAATACAATCGCCTCTCTTACCTTTGGCATATCCCCAATAGTGTTCTGTAATGAACTGCTCGTGCGAGCCTTCTTCAGGAAGCACCGGCTCGCCCGCAGCGACCAGATTAATTCTGTTCCAACCGCCCGCCGATTTCCAAGCGTACATCGCCGCGATACGTGTTGAGGTCAAATTGTCGACAGAATGAGCCATTGGACGAGCCAGATAGCGTTCGTGGTAGAAACCGCGCGCGATCGCCGCAATTGCCCAGCGAGGGACGATCTCATGAATGAAAACCACGCCGCGCTTCACTCCGGTCTCATCTGTGCGGCGGACATAAAACCGAAGGTTGATTTCATCAAAGTTGCAATGAAAAGGGAATGGGATGCCTAATACTCTGGTCCTTAGAAAACGAAATCCAACGAGGCTGGCAAAAGTCTTTCCATCCCAAGAGTCAAGCTCCGTACCGGCCGGAACATATTGGAGTAATAGCGCAGGGTCGACCACATAGTTCAGCATTGCGAGTGCACGCCACTCCGCCCTTAGAAATATGTCACTCGGCTGCCCGTGTCTCTGCCGGATGGAATACATTTCGCTGATTGGAGATAGCATAGTCCAAGGCGGGGGAAGGTAAGTTCCTGTTTGGCCGCTAAATTCCGCTGTGGTAGCATCCTTAGCTTTGGCAGGCAGTACCCGAGCCGAGCTGCGCTCCACGGGTGGAAACCCCGTCCGCACCTAGGTATTTCGTTTGGAGGGTCACCTTGAAGGCTTATGAAGGCGCGAATATTCGGAATGTCGCTATTGTTGGGCATGGCCATGCCGGCAAGACTTCGCTGGTGTCTGCGATGCTGTACACGTCGGGCGCGACCCAACGACATGGGCGAGTCGATGATGGATCAGCCACGACGGATTACGACGATGAAGAAATTGCGCGCAAAATGTCAATCGGCGCGAGCCTCGCCTATGTTGAGTGGGGCAAGACAAAGATCAATATTGTCGATACACCCGGGTTCAACATGTTCGTCCACGAGGCCAAGATGGTCTTGCCGGTCGTGGACGCCGCTGTCGTTGTCGTGGACGGCGTCGCTGGAGTCGAAGTGGTCACGCAGCGCGTATGGAATTACTGCGAGGAATATAAGACCCCGCGCCTGATCGTGGCCAGCCGTATGGATCGGGAGCGCGCCGATGCCGAGCGCGTGCTGGAATCATTGACCAATGCTTTCGGGCGCATGGTGATTCCTCTGGAACTGCCGATTGGTAAAGAAAAAAATCTTCGTGGCGTAATCGATCTGGTCCGTATGAAGGCTTACACGTACGATCTTGGGGGGAACGGAAAGGGAAAAGAAAGTGAAATTCCCGACGAGTTGAAAGCTCACGCCCTGGAATCACATGAGCGGCTCGTCGAGATAGTTGCCGAGGGCGATGACGCTCTGATGGAAGAATTTTTCGAGAAGGGAACGATTCCGGAAGAAGATTTAATCCCCGCACTACACAATGCCATTCGCGAAGATAAGATTTTTCCACTGATTTATGGATCGGGCCTGGGAAATATTGGCGCGGATCGGGTGATGGACTTCATCGTCGATTACACGCCTGCACCTTCGGAGCACGAGTGGGTGCAAGGCGAGCCGGCAGCGTCGGGTAATGGGGAGCCTCCGAAACGCCATGAGACCGATGCGGAGCCGGTGTCTTTATATGTGTTCAAAACAGTGTCAGATCCGTTTGCAGGGCGCATTTCTTATTTCAAAGTATTTTCCGGCGTGTTGAAGAATGACGTCGTGCTGCAGAACTTCACCCGTAACTCCCAGGAAAAACTGGCGCATATTTCAGTCATGCAGGGAAAAACGGCCGTGCCGGTTCACGAATTGCATGCTGGCGACATTGGAGCCGTGGCTAAACTAAGGGACACGCTCACCGGCGACACGCTCGGCGACAAGTCCGCGCCGATTCAATATCCCAAAGTGAAGCTGCCGGAACCAGCGATCACATTCGCGATCGAGCCAAAGAGCCGCGCTGATGAAGACAAGCTGGGACCGGGCATACACAAGATGATGGAAGAGGATGCAATGCTGCGATTCTTCCGCGATCCGCAAACGAAAGAATTTCTAATTGCGGGCACGGGACAGCAGCACATTGAGGTTGTGGTGTCGAAGATGAAGAAGCGATACCACACGGAAGTAATTCTCAAAGCCCCGAAGGTTCCTTATCGCGAAACCATTCGCGGCAAAGCCGACGTACAAGGACGCCACAAGAAACAAACCGGCGGTCACGGGCAATACGGTGATTGCAAGATCAAAATGGAACCCTTGGCGCGCGGCGGAGAATTCGAATTCGTCAATGACATTTTCGGCGGCGCGATCCCGAAGAACTATATTCCCGCGATCGAAAAAGGAATCAAAGACGCGGCTGCGCGTGGATACCTCGCAGGATATCCGGTCGTCGATTTTAGAGTAATTCTTTACGACGGCTCGTATCACGATGTGGATTCGAACGACATGTCCTTCCAAATGGCGGGACGCATCGCCTTCCGAAAAGCGATGGAGCAGGCCAGACCTACTCTGTTAGAACCAGTGATGGCGGCGGAGATTACAGTTCCCGACGAATTCGCCGGCTCAATCATGGGCGACCTGAACAGCCGTCGCGGACGCATCCAGGGCATGGACAACAAGGGGGGCGTCACAATCGTGAAGGCCGAAGTGCCGATGTCCGAAATGCTCACCTACGGCGTTGATCTGACCTCAATGACCCAAGGCCGCGGCAGCTTCAACATGGAAATGCACCACTACGACGCGGTCCCAGGAATGCTGCAAGAAAAGATCATAGAGAAAGCCAAGGCAGAAAGAGGAGAGGTGAAGGAAGAGGAGGAATGATAAGACCTTTCTTGTACTGCCCGTGATTTTGGGAGGTGAATGATGAAAATAATTATTGTTTTTATGTTTGGCATTTTTGCCTTGTCGCAGCTTGCCTATGCCGCAGCACAGACGCAGGTGTTCGACACATCGGCCGGGCCGGTTAGCATCACGCCTCTATACCATGCCAGCACGCTGATTGAAGCGGGAGGGAAGACAATCTACCTGGATCCCGCGAAACCTGCCAAGTTCGGCGGACTCCCAAATGCCGACCTGATCCTAATCACCCACATTCACGGGGATCACATGGATCCCGACTCAATCAAGGCAGTCAGCAAGGCGGACACCGAAATCTTGGCGCCGCCTTCCGTGGTCGCAACTGTCAACACCGCCAAGCCTATCTCCAATGGCGAGACGAAGACTTGGCAGGGATGGACTATCGAGGCTGTGCCCGCATACAACTTGAAGCGCGGGCCAGCGCCGGGACAGCTCTACCATCCTAAGGGACGCGATAATGGCTACATCCTCACCTACGGCGGGAAGCGCTTCTACTTCTCAGCCGACACCGAAGGCATCCCCGAAATCCGAGCGCTTAAGAACATCGACGTGGCATTCGTATGCATGAACCTGCCATACACGATGCCGCCCGATGAGGCCGCCGAAGCGGTAAAGGCCTTCCATCCGAAAATTGTTATCCCTTATCACTATCGCGGATCTGATCTCGCGGTTTTCCAAAAAGGATTGGAGGGATCCGGCATCGAGGTGCGGCTGCTGGACTGGTATCCGAAGGAATAGGCTCAGGCCTCGCGGCTGAACTCCTCGTCCATCCCTGACCACGGAAATCTGGAGGTTGAACGAAATTGGAACAAGAGGACTCTATAAGAGAAATGGGCCGTCGGTCCTTCGGATTCGGATGCTGGGGCGCTCCGTATTGGTTTATTGGGCCAGAACAGGGCCAATCGCGTGAGGAATATGACGATTTGACGCTACGAGCGCAAGCATGGCGCTCTTTAGGAGGACTCGAGTTGGTCGATTGTCGCGAATTTCACAAACGTATCGACGAAAGGAGATTGCATCGGGAGAAGCCTCGGTTGCAGCAAACCTGGAGACCCTTAATGTTGCTGTTAATGAATTTTCTTGGAGAGCCATCAGAACCCGATGACCTGCGGAACTATCAACGCGATAAGTGGGGCTCTCTGACCGGAGACACTTGCGTAATCGAGTTATCTGGGTTGCCCGCCAATAGTCTTAAAGTTGAAAGAGACCGCGAGTCCTTTCGGTCGGAGCGGATAGCGGTTATCCGCGAAAAAATTCGCGACCACAAACCGAAGTTTGTCCTTATGTACGGGAAGGGAGCCAAATCCTATTGGGAAGAAATTGCTGAGTCTGCCCTCTCGTCTGAAAATATCCTGAAAATTGGTCCGACGATCGTAGCGTTCACCCCGCATCCAACCAGTCACGGTTCAAGCAACACCTACTGGATGGAACTAGGTCAGCGATTGCGACGATTGTGCGCCTGATCATGGCGCCAGCAAGAATCGACATGAGTATTAACCGGCAATTGCCTGATTTTTGATTTCGGCTTACCATCCGAAACAGTGGCTACCGCAAAGAACACACCCTTGATTGCGACGGACCGCGAGCGACTAGTCTCGGCTGCGCCAGTTGAAGACGACTCTTCATTTGAGTTGAAGCTGCGTCCGCAGCGGCTGGCGGAATTCATCGGTCAGAATAAGGTCAAAGAGAATTTGGCAGTGGCGATCGAGGCGGCTAAGTCTCGTGGCGACGCGCTCGATCATGTGCTGCTCTACGGTCCTCCTGGGTTGGGGAAGACCACTCTTGCGACAATCATTGCCAATGAGCTAGGCGCGCCATTTCAGCAAACATCCGGGCCGACGCTCCAAATCAAGGGCGATCTGACTGCGATTCTAACGAATGTCCGCGACAAGCAGGTGCTGTTTATCGACGAAGTTCACCGGTTGCAGCCTGCGCTGGAAGAGATTTTGTATTCAGCGCTGGAAGACTACAAACTCGACATCATCATCGGGCAGGGACCGGCGGCGCGAACTCACACTATGGACGTGAAGCCCTTCACCTTCATTGGAGCAACGACTCGGGCGGGACTGCTATCGTCTCCCCTCCGCTCGCGTTTTGGGATTGTGCTGCGGCTCGAGTTTTACGGTCATGAGGAATTGCGGGTGATCGTCGAGCGCTCAGCAGACATCCTGGGAGTAGAAGTTGATCGCGCCGGAGCGTTGGAAATCGCCAGCCGTTCGCGTGGTACGCCTCGTATCGCAAATCGCCTATTGCGCAGAGTCCGAGATTTCGCACAAGTTCGCGGCGCGGGAAAGATTGATTTGCCGACTGCTCAGGCTGCGTTGCAAATGTTGGAAGTGGATCGGCACGGATTCGACGAAGTAGACCGCAAGCTGCTACTGACGATTATCGAGAAATATCAGGGCGGCCCGGTGGGCGTGAATACTTTAGCAGCGGCCCTCGCCGAAGAGGCCGATGCGATAGAGGAAATGTACGAACCATTCTTAATTCAAATTGGCTTCTTGAATCGCACGCCGCGAGGACGAGTGGCAACACAGCTTGCATACGAGCACTTTGGGATCACGCCGAATCGAAGGCAGAGTTCTTTGTTTTAAATGTCATTTTCTTGACTCCCCGACAAACGTCCCGGAATGCGAACATTTCCAAGATCGCTTGCCACGTTTCGAAAGATCGTCGATGAGCGCGGTGAACGGCTCCGAAAGCTCTCGCTGGAAGAACTCAAAAATCTCGGAGGAGCGATCGAGGAAATCGTGGTTGAGTCCCGCCCAGCAACAATCGGAATCATTGTGCAATCCAAACCGGATGGCAGTCTCAGAATCGTCGTCCAAGGCTTTATGAAGTGGCGCTTCTTTGGCGGCAAGCACGTCGCTTTGGACGGCTTCTACAAGCATCCAGACGGAACCGTGAGTGCCATGCCCGACGGGGAATTCTATAAATTTGACTAGGACCGCCGGCTTTCACTCTGATCCTCACCTTGCCGGGCCTCGCCTTCCGCCTGTAGCATATATGTATCGATCAGGGGTGATTTATGGCAGTGGATGCATTAACCAGGCCCGTCATTGGCGGAACCGCGTCCTACCCGAAAACTTATAAGAATTTTATTGATGGCGAGTGGGTCGAGTCCGCAACTGGGGAGACTTT
>JGI12635J15846_10003230_pt1 | contig 14222 bp, 11 predicted proteins | sample BlaSpr_A8_OM2_M2_FD_15846 | JGI IMG/M metagenome (IMG submission 15846) | reverse complement strand
TCACCGGGCGCGGCGGATATATTTGCCGCCGACTTGATTCTTGACGCAATCCTTGGGACCGGTTTTCGCCCGCCGGTGAGTCCGCTGTACGCTGCGGCAATCGAAAAGATGAATGCGGCGTCAGTGCCCATTGTTGCGGTTGATATTCCCTCAGGGGCCGATGCAGATGTCATCCGCCCCGGCGGCGCAACTAACTCGCGTAGCATGGCAGATCGCGATACTCATAACGTCGCGCCTATCCGGGCGCGGGCCGATGCCATTGTCACCTTTACCGCTCCGCGTCCGGCGCACGTTTTTGCAGGGTTAACTAAGGGACCCATTGTGATTGCGCCGATTGGTTCGCCGTCCGAAGCCATTGTTTCGAAACTTGGACTTCATCTGAGCACTCCCGCAGATTTTGCTGCGCTTCTTGCACCGCGTGCGCTTGAAGGCAACAAGGGCAGCTACGGACACGTGCTGGTGATCGGCGGATCGGTCGGCAAGGCGGGCGCAGCAGCGATGGCGGGATTCGCAGCGTTGCGGGCGGGCGCTGGGCTTTCTACGGTGGCCACTCCGAGATCGGTGCTCGCGACGGTAGCGTCTTTTCATTCGGAGCTAATGACCGAGGCGCTGGCGGAAACCGAAGCGGGGACGATCTCGTTAGCGGCCAGCGGTTCAGCCCTGGATGAATTGCTGGAGCGCAAAACGCTTGCCATTGGCCCGGGAATTTCGCGCAGCCCGGAGACAGCAGAATTTGTGCGTTTAATCGTAAAACGCCGCGACCAATCGATAGTAGTCGACGCGGACGCTCTTAACGCCTTCGAAGGAGGTGCTGGCGTGCTCAACGGCAAAGGAAGAACTGTGGTTGTTACTCCGCATCCCGGAGAAATGGCGCGCTTGACCGGCTTTAGCATCGAGGAGATTCAATCGAAGCGCACCGAGGTTGCTCAAAATTTCGCTCGCCAGCATGAGTTGATAGTTGTGCTCAAGGGGCATCGTACTTTGATCGCAGTGCCAGATGGCGAAGTTTGGGTGAATCCGACTGGGAATCCGGGCATGGCAACTGGAGGCACGGGCGACGTGCTCACGGGAATCATTGCCGGCTTGATCGCACAGCATCCGCGGGAGGCATTGAATGCTACCGCTCTCGGCGTCTATCTGCACGGACTCGCGGGGGATCTTGCGTCGGAATCGCTGGGGGAGAATTCTGTGGTTGCTACAGACCTATTACGCTTCCTTCCTCAGGCATTCGCGGGGATGCGGAATTCGTGTTCGGACGAGATTCGCATTCATGCTTGATGAAGGGATTCGCCAGGGAAGTTAGGTTGCGACTACGCCAGAACTGAGAAGACGCTTGGGTTCGTGGTGGCCGGCGAGGACGCCCGGCGCTCATTTCTTACGAGCGGCTAGCGGGGGATGTAGCTGTCCAGTTGGGGGATTAGCGTTGAACCTAGCTGCATCAGGCGAGCTTGGGCGGTCTCGGGAGATTCGCCGGGGAGCATCGGCGTCATCAAGCGGACCAGGCCACCGTCGCTGCGATTCATTCTTACCGAATCCGAGATCAGATAGTATTTGGCCGAGTATTCGCTGGCGACCGCGCGGCCGTGGGCCTGGAACCAATAGAGCACGAGTTGGCGGTCCTGGCCTTTGGCAACGATGTAACGGTTGACTGGGAACGTTGACCCGTCTGGCCGGCTGAGTTGCACGATCTCGCGCGAGGTGGGAACCCACCCTGCGCCGGGCAAGCAGTGATTCGGCGAATGGATCGTATCACCTGCTTTTTGCGATGGGAAGTAAGCAATGTAGAGATTGATCCAGGGTTGAAACTGAGATTGCGCCTGGCTGACATCCTCGTAATCGCGTATCAGAAACTCGCCCGGTCCAAGGATGTCGAGGGTCTGCTGGTCGAGAACGCTGTCGGTGCCTGTCCAATTGTCTATTTTGGAGGGCAGGGAATTAAGCGAAGTGCGGGGCGGAAAATATTCGCTGCGCGAATGGGCTTGNAGCACCAGCGCTGTGGTTAGCATGAGAGCGGCAGCANCCCAAAAACGCACCGAATCTGCCCTCATATGGTATTCACCTCCGGACCGCTCTTCCAAATGAACGCTACCAGACGGTGAACCGCGAACAGCAGCAAGAGCGCCACGACGAAGATCAGCCATCCGGAGAAGGTGTGGAAGAAACCTTCGGCTTTATCGGGATCCCAGTATTGCACCAGCAGGCCTGTGCCAAAGATGCGGAAGCTGTTGGCCGCGACGGCAATTGGAATCGCGGAAAAAGTCAGCAGTATGCGCACCCAAATCCGGGTCTCCATGAGATAGCCATAAATGATGGCGAGCGTAACCAGGGTGAGAAGGGAACGGATGCCGCTGCAGGCCTCGGCCACGTCGAGGGGCATCGAAGCCAGCACGATTACATTTCCTTGCCGTAAGACCGGGACGCCGACGACTTCTAACAGCCCGGTGGCGAGCTTTGATGCCAGTAACTGAAGGGGAAATGTGATTTGCTGCAAGATCAGATTGGGAATGGGGATCATCAGGATCAGGACGGCCCAGGGAAACAGCACCCCACGAAAGAACGTCCATCCCTCAAACAAGATGATCAGTCCGGCAAGCATGACGAGCAGCGATGCCCGGGAAAAAAACAGTTCCGCCCCGAGGACGCCTAAAACCAGCATAATCAGGCCTAAGGCCAATATAGGAAGACCCGCCCAGGAGGGGTCAGGGCGAATTGCTTGCAGTCTCTTGCGATCCTGCCAAAGGATATATAAGGCAAAGAGGGGAACGAAGATTCCATGCTCGAAGTTCGGGTCGCGGGTGGGACCCGCCCACTGCAGGAAAAGACGCGCGAGAATCGACGCGTAAAGCCAGCCTAACAACAGCAGGAGTGCGGCTCCCTGCCACTGCGGCAAGCCATAGGATAAACGTCGGTCCCCGGATGTGAGCACCGCAGGAGCTATCTCAACGGAGTTAGACATAGTCGGCGCGTGTGCTTTAAGGATATGCGAAAGCCGGGCGCTGACGCAAAGCAAATCCGGTGCGGGAGCGCTTAACCGGGACCCGACGCGGTGCGGTGTTGTGTCTTAAACTGACGCCGAATTGATGGAAAAGTCTTACTTATTTTTATCCCTATGTCCTTGCTCTAGTCTGGTGCACTGAATGACAGGGAGGAGCACATTGATTACAGCGAGTTAGGATTTTTATGTCTGCCGCGCCGGGAGTAATGTCCCATGAATTACCGGAGATGTGGGTAAATAATTTCCCATTTGTCCGCACTATGATAATGTAAGAAGCCACGATCAAAAGCGGATTTATGGTTTCAAGTTATTGATAACGAAGCATATATAGTTTATCTGGATTCTGATATTTCTGGTCAGATTGGCAGTGGGTGTGCTCTACAAGGTGCGGGTCCTGATTTTAGAAGATCTTACCGTTATCTTGGCCGACAATATTAATAAGAAGAGAGAAGTGGGACTGCATGGATCTTGAAGGGTCTGGGACGGTAGCTGCTGGAACGGCGCAGGGAGACGCGCCGACCAATGGCAACTCGCGTGTCTGGCTGGAGAGCGTCAGCGCTGGCATGCGCACGGTCGAAGCCGTGATCCGCGAGTTGTCGCAGAATGACGTTCCCGTTCTAGTGGTGGCTGAGCATGGGTCGGGCAAAGCTGCTGCCGCAACCCGCATTCATCTTCTGTCTAGCCGCGCCTCGAATAAGTTTCAGGCTTTTTTGGGCCGGGATGTAAGCGCCGCGACTCTCGCCGCCTGCAAGGCCCATGGCGGAACCATCTACATTCAGGAAGTGGGAGACCTTAGCATGGCGGCCCAGAAGGAACTAGCCCGTCAGATCGGCTTGAGTGGGGCCGACCAGCGCCGCGCGCCGCGCTTCATCTGCGGCACCTCTGGCGAACTGGAGCCCGCAGTCAAGAGCGGCAAATTCCGCGAAGACCTCTATTACCGGATCAGCGGCGTCTGTTTGCGACTCCCTCCATTGCGCCAGCGGAAGGAGGATATTCCGGCACTCCGCGACTGGTTTCTCTCAGCCGCCGCCCGTGATTTTTCCCGCGCCGTCCCGCTGCTCAGCGCTGAAACACAGAACTTCTTTCTGGAATACAACTGGCCGGGAAATATTCGCGAATTGAAAGATGCGGCCCGGGCCATTGTGGCACTGGGGGATGAAACGCTGGCCATGGGCGGATTGCGCTCTCTTTTGCGGCGAGCGGATCGCGGCGGCAATGGCGACAAAATTTCTCTCAAGGATGCGGCACGCGCCGCTTCCCGTGAAGCCGAGCGAGAGATCATACTCCAGGTCTTAACTAAAACCCGCTGGAACCGGCGCCGCGCCGCGCAGCAGTTGCAGATCAGCTACAAGGCGCTCCTTTATAAGTTGAAGCAGATTGGATACCAAGAGTATGGGGCCTGATCCTGTCCGCCCCGCTCGATGCGCGGGCGAAGTGGCAGCATGACTAGCGAGATGAGAGGAAGCAGAGGAGAAGAGAAGATATGAGATTGAGATCGAAAACGGTGGTTTCGGCACTGATTCTTATGGGGAGTCTCGCGCTGGCGCAGGAGGTTCCGCAGCCACCGCCGCCACCACCCGCCTCTGGTTCCGTTTCCGACAGCGCCGGTTCTAGTGGGGCGTCGTCCCAGAAACCATCGAGTCTGGCTCCGCAGGGGCAAGCCGGCGCCGAGTATGTGATCGGCCCCGAGGATGTGCTGCACATCGCGGTGTGGAAGGAATCTGACCTGACCGCAACTTTGCCGGTTCGTCCCGACGGCAAGATTTCACTTCCTCTGCTAAATGACGTGCAGGCCTCGGGTCTCACTCCGCTGCAGCTCGCGTCTTCATTAACCGAAAAGCTGAAGAAATACATCGCCGACCCGCGGGTCACCGTGGTCGTAACTACGATCAACAGCAAGAAGATCTATTTGGTGGGTGAGGTATTGCATTCCGGCGCCGCCGCCTTATCCCCAAACATGACGGTTCTGCAGGCGCTGTCGAGCGCTGGATTAAACCAGTTTGCGAAAACTAATAAAATTTATGTGTTGCGCACCGAAAATGGAAGACAGCAGAAGCTGCCAGTTAACTATCGCAAGCTGGTCAAAGGGGAACAGATCGAGCAGAACTATCTATTGAGACCCGGGGATACAATTGTTGTCCCGTAAGCGACGCGGACCCATAGGGGACCGACGGATAGAAATTATGGCAATGATGCGAACATTCCGGGTGCTACTGCTCGTCGGCATGAGTATTTATGCGGCAGCCCAGGGTACTCCACCGTCACAGCCCGAACCGAACCCGGCGCCGGTACCGGGGTTTGGGCAAAACGCTCCTGTGCTCAATCCGGAAAATCCTCCGGTAACGGGCCTGGACGAGCCGTCACTTGAACTTCGTACCGCAACCCGGAGTTTCTTTTCGCCGGCTTTGCAGGTGAGCGAGTCGGCCGACACGAATGGCGGAAACCAGCTTGGCCATAACAATGTCCAATCGATTACTCGTATTCTCGGCGCCTTCGATTTGCAGCAATTCTGGCCGAAGAGCGATCTCTTCATTGAGTATCTAGGCGGGGGAGCATTCTACGGCAGTCCTTTCGATGCGAAGCAATTGCAGGCCGTTGGTCTGGAAGGGGTAACGCGTTGGCGAACCGGGCAGGTAACCCTGCGCGACGCCTTCAGTTACGTGCCCGACGGGTCATTTCAACTCGGTACCTATGGCGGGATCCCTGGCTTTGGTTTGGCTCTGGGCGGTATGAGTACCGGAGCCCAGGGCGGGGGACTGCCCGGCACCAACACCTTCGCCGCCGGTCAACTCGGTTCCATCGGCAACATTCCGAGGCTTTCGAACATGGCGATCGTGGACGCGATTCAGGCGATTGATCCGCGCTCCGCCGTCACCCTGGCCGGCGGATTCAGCAACGCTCATTTCTCCGATCCGACCCACGTGTTGATTAACAGTGACCAAGTGACAATTGAAGGCGGGTACAGTCATCTACTGTCGCGTCACGATCAGCTCGGCGCAATTTACGCTTTTCAGCTATTCCAATTTCCGCAATCGAGTGGTGGTCAGATTTCTACACACACCTTCAATGTCCGTTGGAGCCATACGATCTCTGGCAGGTTGAGCCTGGTCGCCGGGGCCGGTCCGCAGTACACCGAACTGGAGCAAAATGGCTCGGTTAAGCATTGGTCGGCCAGCGGACGATTTCAGCTGCGCTATAAGTGGGGCCGTGGATCGCTGGTCGCGACTTATGAAAAGTTCACTTCGGAGGGCTCGGGTTTCTTTGCCGGCGCCGATACCCAAGCGGCGCGTTTGGGATACCGCCGTCCACTTGGCAGAACGTGGGATTTTTTCACCGACCTGGGCTACTCTCACAACAAGAAACTCCAGACTTTGACGCTCTTTGGTGTTCCCGCTTCCACCTACAACGAAGGTTCTGCGGGTATGGTTTTACGCAAGCACTTGGGACGAACTTATGATTTTTTTGCTGCCTACCGTTTCAGCGAGGTGGCTTTCAATGTTCCGGTTTGCATTGTGGGGAGCTGCGGCAGGATCGATCAGCGCCACATGGGCTCGATAGGAGTGGAATGGCATCCCACCCCAACACGAATTGAATAATTTCTTGGCCGCCCCGCGCGGCCGGACTGGTGAACAACATGAGTGAGAATCGCGAACTGACGATGGACGATTATCTGGCGATGCTGCGGCGCCGCCTGAAGGTAATTTTGATTCCGGCCCTACTTGCGCCATTGGCGGGCTTCCTGGCGTCTTATGCCTTTTCGCCCAAATATACGTCGCAATCGATCGTTCTGGTGGAAGGCCAGAAGGTGCCGGACAATTACGTGCAGCCGGTTATCACTGCCGATTTCACCCAGCGGGTACAGACTCTAAGCCAGGAAGTACTCAGTCCCAGCCGCTTGCGCCCGATGATTGAGAACCTTGGGCTGGCCAGGCCCGACGAAGAGAACAATCTCATTTCAGACATTCAGCAGAATATGCAGGTGGAACCGGTGATCACGTCGATGAGCGCGGCCGCTGCCCAAGCGGGAGTTGCTGGAGCGAAGAAAAAGAAGCCGTCGGCGACGGACGAGCCTGTACCCGGCTTTAATGTGAGCTTTACCGACAGCAATGCCGCGCGCGCGCAGAAAATTTGCAATGCCATGACTTCGCTGATCGTGGATGAAAACCTTCGTTCTCGCGCCGCTGTTGCGCAAGGCACGACCGAGTTTCTGGGCCGTCAAGTCGAAGAAGCCAAAAACGCGCTTGACCAGCAGGATGCGAAACTCGCCGCCTTCAAACGGCAATACATGGGGCAGTTGCCCGGTGACATCGACAACAACATGCGTATGCTGATGGCGCTGAATACACAACTCGATGCCAGCACCCAGACGTTGAGCCGGGCACAGCAAGACAAGGCTTATACCGAAAGCATGCTGGCGCAGCAGATATCTAACTGGAAAAGTTCGCTCTCCAGCACCAATCCGCAAACCCTTGAAACGCAGCTAACGCAGTTGCAGGGACAATTGCTGCAATTACAGGCGCGCTACACCGACGATTATCCCGATGTCATCAAGACGAAAGCTGACATTGCCGAGGTGCAGAAGAAGCTGAAAGAAATAAATGCCGCAGCCGCTTCTGGTAGCACCACCGACGGCGACGACAAGGCGAGCGGCTCGGAGCCCGCTGAAATTCGCCAGCTTCGCCTGCAGATTCATCAGTACCAGGGCGTCATCGAGCAGGCAAATATAGACCAGAAGCGCTTGCAGAATCAGATTGGCGTTTACCAGAGTCGTACCTCCATGAGTCCGAACGTGGAAGAGCAGTACAAATTGCTCACTCGCGATAACGACAACGCCCAAGCCTTCTACAAAGATCTACTGGGAAAAAAGAGTTCTGCTGCNCTAGGTACAAGCATGGAAAGCCAGCAGCAGGGCGAACAGATGCATATTCGGTCCACAGCCAGCCTGCCAGAGAATCCAACTTTTCCTAACCGCCCCCTGTTGGCCGCCGGCGGCCTTGGGGTCGGCCTGGCTCTTGGTCTGCTTCTCGCTATCTACCTGGAATTCAGTGACCGGTCTATTCGCACTGANNGAGACGCNGCCGCTGCCATGGATCTTCCGCTCCTGATCTCTGTGCCATGGCTGGGAGAGGAAGAAGAAGATCATGCGGACACCGCCAATGGGAACGGACGGCGCCGTTTTTGGCGACGGGGCGAACCGAAGGAACACGAGAAGGTCGAGGTCTAAGGCAAGGTCATGTATAAAGAATTTTTTGGGCTCCGCGCCAATCCGTTCAACGTCAATCCGGACCCGCGCTATCTGTTTTTAACGCGGCACACCGAAGAAGCGTTGGCTTGCCTGACCTACGGCATACAAAGCCGCAAAGGTTTTGTATTGCTCACGGGAGAGGTTGGCACGGGTAAAACGACGCTGATTAACAAGTTGATGGAATGGCTGCGGATGCAGCAGGTCGCAACCGCCTTCATCTTCAACTCGCGCATGGACGTGCCACAGTTTCTCGATTTTATGATGGCCGATTTCGGGGTTCCTTGCGACACCACGTCGAAGAGCCTACTCCTGCAGCGGCTATACAACTGGCTCCTCGATCGCTATCGCGCCGGCGAAACCGCGGTGCTAGTGGTCGATGAGGCGCAAAATCTCTCCGACGAAGTGCTCGAAGAGATTCGGATGTTAACCAACCTTGAAACCTTCACAGAAAAGCTCCTGCAAATCGTCCTGGTGGGACAACCGGAACTTGAGCAGCGCCTGAAGCAGCCTCAGTTGCGCCAGTTGCGACAACGCCTGACCTTGCGCGCCAAGACGCATCCCCTCAATCTTGAGGAAACGAAATCCTACATTACGCAACGGCTACGCATCGCGGGGTCGAATGGAGATCCGATTTTCGATCTTGACGCCACCATTGCAATTTTCCGTTATTCGCTGGGCATTCCGCGGGTCATCAACCTGCTGTGTGAGCATTGCCTGGTGAGCGGTTTCGTCGATCAGAAGAAGACGATCTCTGCCGCAGTGGTAGATTCCGTCGCCCGCGATTTTGATCTCACCGAGGGAAACGCCGCCGCTGCTATGACGGTTTCAAATCCCCCCTCATCGGACAAGTTTGACCTAGTGGAAGCCCTACGCACTCTGGCGACGCTCGCGGACCGCTTGCGCCAGTCAGAACAACAGGATCTCCCCAAGGAAGGGAAATTATGAGCCGAATTCATGACGCTTTAAAACGCGCCGAACAGGAAAGATCAACCTCTACGGGGACGCACGTCGAACCCAACTTCGACCAAGCGGATACCCTACGAGAAAGTATGCCGGTACTGCAGCCGGGAGCCGGAGTGATGTCCAGCATGGGCGGCGGATTCAATTACGAGTCGCTGCTCGCGCGTTGTCCCCAGAGCGAATGGCAGCCTGATCCAAAGACAATGCTCTTTTTTGAGCAAGACGACAGCCGGGTGGGCGCTGAGGAGTTTCGTACCCTGCGTTCGCGGCTCTACCAGATACGCGAGAAGATGCAGCTCAAAAATCTGATGGTTACGAGCGCTCTTCCGAAGGAGGGCAAGTCCTTCGTGTCCGCCAACCTCGCTCAGGTTATGGTGCGGCAGCACGGCCGTCGAGTTCTGGTTATCGATGCCGACCTGCGCAACCCGGGAATGCACCGCCACCTCGGCACGGCTCAGTCGCCGGGATTGGCGGAATATCTTTTGGGCGAGTGCGATGAATTTGCCGCCCTGCAGCGCGGCCCCATGGAGAATCTCTTCTTCATGCCCGCCGGGCGGGTGGCTGGCAGCGCTCCTGAGTTGCTTGCCAATGGCCGGCTGAAGCTGTTACTCCAGCGCGTCGAACCGCTGTTTGACTGGATAATTATCGACACCTCTCCTGTTATTCCAGTATCGGATTCCACATTGGTTGCAGGGTACTGCGATGGCATTCTCATGGTAGTACGCTCCAACGTGACCCCGTCCGATATGGCTCGCCGAGCCCGCGAAGAGTTCCCCGACAAATTGCTGCTCGGAGTAGTGCTGAACGGAACGACGTCCGGAGATGTTTCGCGTTCGAAGTATTACTACGGCGAGGCCGTTAACAGCGAAGTTTAAAGTTAAGTAATGACGTTACGGTGTTGACGTTAAGTAACTTAACTTACGTGGAAGATGAGCCGAGGGAACGTTGATCCGCCTCTTTAATGTCTACTACCCAGTTCGTACTCTGGTCCTGCTGATCGGAGAGGCCCTGATTGTCTGGACCTCGTTTCTGCTCGGCGCCGTGTACGAACTGCGCGAAGACAGTTACCTGGTCCTAAATTATGAGGGTGGGTACCTCAAGATTCTCGGAGTAACGTTAGTAGTGTTGCTGTGTTCGCACTGGCTGGATTTATATGACACGGCTCGTCTTCAGACTAAAGGTGAACTTTATTTCCGTCTGCTCATGGTTCCGGGAGTGCTTGCGTTCGTTTTGGCTGGCATCGCTTACGTGCGGCCGAACTATTTATTGGGAGGCGGTTCTTCCGCGGTTGGCCTTCTTATTCTTACGGTCGCGCTGTTTGGATGGAGGCTCGGCTTCACCTGGCTGGTTCAACTGCCGATTTTGGTCGAGCGGGTTTATGTCCTCGGTAATGGCGATCGCGCCCAGCGAGTGGTTCAGGGCTTGCGGCAGAATCCCGAGATTGGAGTTGAGATCGCCAGTTGGACGGGCAAGATGGAAGGGGCAGTCACCCTGGAAGCGGTTGCCGCCCACTTGATGGAAGTGGTTCAGAAACAGAAGGTCCATCGGGTTATTGTCGCGACACCCGACCGCCGGGGCACCCTGCCCATGAAGGAATTGCTTGAGCTGAGGATGCAGGGAGTCAAGATCGAAGAAGCCACGTCGTGGCTGGAAAAAATCACGGGCAAAATTGAAGTCGAGAATCTGAATCCGAGCTGGCTGGTTTTCGGCCAGGGCTTTCGGCGAGGCACGACGTTCATCATCGTTCGGCGCGTAATCTCCGTCGTAATTTCGCTGATTGGTCTTTTCCTCGCATTGCCATTATTCCCGTTCATCATACTGGCGATTGTTTTTGATTCCAAAGGCCCGGTATTTTATACGCAGACGCGAGTAGGCAAAGGCGGACGCGCATTCAAGGTGGTCAAGTTTCGAACCATGCGGCAGGATGCCGAAGCCGCGACTGGGCCGAAGTGGGCGGGCGATCACGATCCCCGGATTACCCGCATCGGCAAGTTTCTGCGCTCGTCGCGTCTTGATGAGATCCCGCAACTGTGGTGCGTGCTCAAGGGGGATATGGCGTTCGTCGGTCCCCGTCCCGAGCGGCCGGAATTCATCGAGATGCTTTCGCATGAGATTCCATATTATGGCGTGCGGCACATGGTGCGGCCGGGCCTGACAGGTTGGGCGCAGGTTAAATACAAATATGGCAGCACCGTGGCGGACTCCCGCGAAAAACTTCAATACGACCTTTTTTATATAAAAAATGCTTCGATTGGTTTGGACCTGCTGATCATGTTTCAGACGGTCAAGACGGTTTTGTTGCGCCGGGGTGCGCAATGAAGATGAAATACGTCTTCTGGTTCGCGGCAGCGCTGGTCGGCTATTCCTACATGGGTTATCCCGTGTGGTTATGGCTGCGCGGCCGTTGGTCGCCGCGCCCGGTACGGCGGGGTTCGTCGTTGCCATCGGTTTCGGCGGTGATGGTTGTTCGCAATGAGGAAGCAGTTATCGCTGTCAAGCTCGAAAATCTCATGGGGCTGGATTATCCAGCGGACAAGTTTGAGATCGTCGTCGTCTCCGATGGATCAAGCGATCGCACACCTGCGATTCTCGCCGAGTATGCCGACGATCCGCGGCCGACTGCGCGGGTGGAAACTCTGATCAAACCGTCGTCCAATGGCAAAGCCGCCGGTCTTAACGATGCGATCCAAAGGGCGACGGGCGAAGTGCTTTTCTTTACTGATGCTCGGCAACACATCGAGTCGGGCGCGCTGCGGCTGCTGGTTGAGAACTTTTCCGATCCCGAGGTTGGCGCTGCGAGCGGTGAATTGATGTTGGGGGATCCTTTCGCGGGAGAGACCGGAAAGGGAATGGGATTGTATTGGCGCATCGAGAAGAAGATTCGGGAACTGGAGTCCGTATCCGGTTCCGTGGTCGGGGCTACGGGCGCGATCTATTGCGCTCGACGAGCACTGCTTGAGTCGTCTCCTTTGCCTGAGGGAACGGTCCTTGATGATGTGCTATTACCTATGCAGGTTGTGCGACAGAAATCGCGCGTGATCTTCGACTCTCGCGCCCGCGCGTGGGATTTACCTGACTTGGGCGATGGCCGCGAATTTGCACGGAAGGTTCGAACCCTGAGCGGCAATTATCAGCTTCTTCAACTTGCTCCGTGGTTGTTGTCTTCGGAGAATGCGATTCGATTTGAATTTGTTAGTCACAAGCTTTCGCGTTTGGCTGTGCCCTTCGCCTTGCTGGCTTTGCTAGTCGCTTCACTATTTCTTCCTGAGCCTTTTTATCGCTTGGCGCTTGTGTTGCAGTTGGCATTTTATGCGCTCAGCGTTGCCGCATTATCCGGTGTAAAAATTGGCCCTTTATCGCGGATCGCCGATCCGGCGCGAACTTTTCTGGTTCTGAATTCAGCCGCAGTGATCGCCTTCGTAAATTTCGCGACCGGCAGAAAGGCGATGTGGGTTCGTTAAACTGGCATGAGAATCTTCTGGGTCAAAGCCGACAAGCTCCTTCCCGTACAGAATGGCGGGAATATCCGTACTTACCATGTCTTGCGATATCTTTCAGCCCGCCACGAGCTCACGTTCTGCTCGTACTACGCGGGAGCGCCAGATTCCGAGTACGAGCTTGAGTTGCAGCGCCTATTGCCCGGTGCGGTAGCGATTTGCACCGGCAAGCGCGAGCTGACTGGAGTTGCCCGCGGCTTTGATTATTTTCTTCATCTCGCTGCCGATCCGCCTTATGCGGTCAGCCGCTTCTCTCATGCCCGCGTGCGAAAGCAGATCCAGAGCTGGTATCGCACTCAACGTTTCGATGTGGCGGTCTGCGATTTCCTGGATGCCGCGGTTAACTTTCCCGGGAGGCTCAACCTGCCGAGCGTGCTCTTCCAGCACAACGTAGAGAGTGAAATCTGGCGCCGCCATTCGGCTACGGCCGGCAATCCGTTAAAGAAAATGCTTTACGGGTTGGAGTTTCGCAAGATGCTGCGCTATGAGCGTGCCGAGGTTCGCAAATTCCAACACGTGATTGCGGTATCCGAAAACGATCGCGCCTTGATGATGAAGTGGATCGATGGGGATCGCGTTACTGTTGTTCCGACCGGAGTCGATCTTGCGCAGTATCGCCCCGAGCCGGGGCTCGCCGCGAATGCGGTGAATGAATCCGCGCCTCTTATTACATTCGTCGGCGCCATGGATTGGGAGCCGAATGTCGACGGGCTGGAATTTTTTTGTGGCGACGTTTGGCCCGTGATTAAAGCCGAAGTTCCGAACGCTCGATTTCGTATTGTCGGACGCAACCCGGACCGCCGCGTTCAAAAATGGGCAACGAACGATGCCTCCATCGAAGTTACTGGACGCGTGCCCTCGGTGGTCGAGCATTTGCGGGAGTCCTCTGTTGTGATCGTGCCGTTGCGAATTGGCGGCGGAACGCGATTGAAGATCTATGAAGCGATGGCCACCGCGAAGGCCGTTGTCTCGACTAGCGTGGGTGCCGAAGGATTGGATGTACATCACGGGCACGACATTATGCTGGCCGACGATGCTCGCTCCTTTGCCCAGGCGGTGATCATGCTATTGCGCGACCCCGAACTGCGCCGGCGCTACGAACTGGCCGCCGCGGCAACGGCCGCCCGCTACGACTGGCCGGCAATTGGAGAGCGTTTCAGTGAGGTTTTGCAGTCGGTAGCCGAAAAGAAAGCGCAGGCGCTGCAGTCCATGTCCGTGCGCCTGGCGGAAAAGAAAGCGTAAGCGAAAAGAAGAGAATCGGCAGACTGAGTAGCGAGATACAGAGAAGCGGAAAAAGAGGAATTTGTGGCGATCGGCGATAATGGCAACATAGCGGCAGCGGAGACTACCCGAGGGCGCACTCCCTTCAAAGCCGCCGACCCGACCAAAGGAGCTTTCTTTTGGCTGAGCGGTTTTTTCATGGTGTATTGCGCCCGCCCCGAGGACTGGATTCCTGGGCTCAAGTATTTCCCGCTCGCTAAAATCACCGCCATTCTCGCAATGTGGGGCCTGTTCACCGCCCTGG
>JGI12635J15846_10003229_pt1 | contig 14222 bp, 11 predicted proteins | sample BlaSpr_A8_OM2_M2_FD_15846 | JGI IMG/M metagenome (IMG submission 15846) | reverse complement strand
GGTGACCCTGGCGTCGGGAATGAAGCCCGGGCTCTAGTGGAACACGCCCTGAGTGACAAGCCGGGAGACTGGCGAGTGTCGATCGTCGGTTCTCGCGAAAACGACAGTTGGGAAACGAAGATCCTGGGGCCTAACGGATTTGAGCGGTCCATACACATTGGTGGGAAGTGCGGGAGAGCACCAGCCTTCGGTGATCACTAATGTGCTGCTGAGACTGCTGCCGGTGGGGGTGAGGCGAGGGTGCGCCATCTGCGCGAACACGCCGACGATCAACGCATGCTTTTCGGAGGTTGATTCACGCATCAAGGTCTATGAAGTCGCCAGAGAAGTGAGTGGCATATCCCGCACAGTTTCTTAGATGCCCGCACTGGGCAAGTACGACAAAAGTGCGACAAAAGACGCGACGGTCGGAGGCGGATGAAGAAAACAATCGCGTTAGTGGTGCTACCTCAAGGTCTGCAAAACCTTTATACGTGAGTTCGATTCTCACCCGCGCCTCCAACTCATTGTAAAAGGCCTTTTGGCACTGGCTCTGGATAGATCCTCAATGAGTTCAGCGGCCGGGGTGCAAAGAGTCTCGAAGCCATTCTGGATGGCGCGATAACCAATCGCCACGGCGAGGCGAAGAAGGGATTCCGCGTCGGCACAGGAACTTCTCGCCGAGTAAGTAAACAGGTATGCATGATGAGTCCGAACTTTGCTAGCTGCTTCAGGAAACGCAACCTTGTAGAATGTGGCTGACGCAGCGCCGTTTCCTAAGATGTCCGAAACCTCTACCCGACGGCCGCCCGGTCCCAAGCCGCATTTCCTGATCGGCAACCTGCCCCTCGCGAGCCCTGAACCGCTTGCAGTGTTTGCCAAGTGGGCCCGTGAATTTGGAGATATCTTTTACTACCGGGCTGCCTGGATTCGCGTTTTCTTTATCAATCGCCCGGATTTGATCGAGTCTGTCCTGGTCACCAACTATCAGAGCTTTCATAAAGACCGCGTTCTCCGCAATAGTCGGTGGTTTTTTGGCGACGGCTTGTTGACCAGCGAGGGCGCCTACTGGCTGCGGCAAAGGCGTCTGATACAGCCGGCTTTCCATCGTGATCGCATCGCTTCCTATGCGCGGACCATGACGGACAAAGCTCGGGAAATGCTTAATAGCTGGAAGGATGGAGAGGTCCGTGACGTTCATCAGGACATGATGCATCTGACGATGCGAATTGTCTCCAGCGTACTCTTCAACACAGCAATCGCGGAGGAGGAGACCGTCGCCGTGGCCCTCAACGTGTTGATGGCGCAACTGCGAGGTGGGCGCATGCTCCTCCCGGGATTTGTCCGGCACATTCCGCTGCCCACGGTTTTGAGGGCTCGAAAGGCTGTTCGGCAGTTGGACAAGGTCGTTTACGGCATCATCCAGCAGGGACGGGCGCGAAATCACGACAGCGGCGACTTTCTCTCGCTGCTTCTGGCCGCACAACAGGAAGACGGAACTCGCATGACGGACCGGCAACTTCGCGACGAGGTCATGGCATTTCTAGTGGCCGGGCATGAAACCACGGCGCTCGCCTTAACGTGGACGTTCTACCTTCTGAGCCAGCATCCGGAGGTGGAGCGAAAGCTGCACCAGGAACTGGATACGACTCTTCAAGAGCGCGCTCCCCAGCCGGAAGATCTGCCACGACTCGCGTATACCGAGAAGGTGATCAAGGAAGCGATGCGGCTTTATCCGCCGGCGTGGGGGTTGGGCCGGACTGCGATCAAGCCATGCGAAGTCGGCGGATACCAAGTACCAGCAAGCGCCAGCGTCGTCATGAGCCAGTGGGTCATGCACCGCAACCCGCTGTTTTTCCCCGATCCTGAACGGTTTAGTCCTGACCGCTGGACGTCCGAGCGCGTTGCCTCTCTGCCAAAGTTCGCCTATTTCCCATTTGGCGGCGGACCTCGTTCCTGCGTGGGCGCTTCTTTTGCAATGATGGAAGCGGTTTTGCTGCTGGCGGTCATTGCCCAGAACGCCCAACTCCGCTTGACCACCGACCGCTCCGTCGCTGGCCTGCCGGGCATGACTTTGCGCCCGAAGGAAGAAATCAGAATGATGATTTCCAGAAGTTGAACGCTTTCCCTATTGCGGTCTGCTTGAAGAACTATTAACTCTTGCCGCGCCTCGTCTGCGTAAGGCTCCGTCGTTGCTTTATTGAAGCTTGAACTATAATGGCCCCGACGGATGGCGCTCACCTCTGGAACAAAACTAGGTCCCTACGAAATCATTGCTCCGCTCGGTGCTGGCGGGATGGGCGAGGTCTATCGCGCCCGGGACACGCGCTTGGGACGCGATGTCGCCCTGAAGATTCTTCCAGAATCTTTCGCCCCCGATACCGACCGACTGCGTCGCTTTGAGCAGGAGGCGCGGGCCGTAGCTGCGCTGAACCATCCCAACATTCTCGCCATTCACGATATTGGCAAACAGAACGGTGCACCGTTTCTGGTCTCCGAACTTCTGGAGGGAGAAAGCATGCGCGGCGCTCTCGACCGCGGCGCTCTGCCTCAGCGTAAGACAATTGAATATGGAGTGCAGATCGCGTATGGCCTCGCGGCGGCGCACGACAAAGGAATCGTCCACCGCGATCTAAAGCCCGAAAATATTTTCGTCACGAAAGACGGGCGCATCAAAATTCTCGATTTTGGCTTGGCGAAGCTGGCCCAGAGGGCTGGTATAAATCCAGACGAAGCTACGCTTACCGCCTCGCAGACGACAGCGGGCATGGTTATGGGCACGGCGAGTTATATGGCGCCGGAGCAGGTGCGCGGCGAGGGAGCCGATCCTCGCACCGACATCTTTGCCTTCGGAGCCGTGCTCTACGAAATGCTTTCTGGGGTGCGCGCTTTTCGCCGCGATACGCCGGCTGAAACCATGACCGCAGTTTTGAAGGACGATCCCCCGGAGTTGTCCGATGGAACCCGTCTGGTCTCCCCGTCGCTCGAGCGCATCGTGCGCCGCTGCCTGGAGAAAAATCCGGAACAGCGTTTCCAGTCGGCGCGTGATCTGTCTTTCGCTCTGAGCGCGCTCTCCGGAACCGAAACCAGCAATATTGCGCGTGCCGCAGCCGCGGCTCCTCGCCGTCTGCCGCTCCGGCTCTGGACTTCCATAGCATTGGCGCTGGTCGCCGTCGCTGTTGTGACATGGTTCGTCGCACGGCGTCCCACGCCGACCGTGCTCATGCAGTTTGCTATTCCCGTTCCCGAAGAGATGAGTGTGAGCCACATGGCGCTCTCGCGCGACGGTTCGATGCTGGCGTTTGTGTCGCCGGACGAGAATACCGGTTTGCCAATGCTCTACGTGCAACGCGTCGGATCTCAGAACGTGACGCCTCTGCCCGGCACTCAGGGCGCAACTTATCCCTTCTGGTCGCCGGATGGAGCCTACGTCGCGTTTTTCGCCAGCGGCAAATTGCTGAAGATGTCAATTTCGAGTGGTACGCCTCAGGCTGTGGCCAATGTTTTGGCGGCGCGAGGGGGGAGTTGGGGAAGCCGTGATGTCATCGTTTATGCTCCCGGCCCGAGCAGCGGCATATGGCGCGTCAATCCTGACGGCAGCGGCGCCGCTCCGCTCACTCGAGAGCTTTTGGCAAAATCTCAAGATCAACAGACGCACCGCTGGCCGATGTTTCTTCCCGATGGAAAACATTTTTTATTCTGGGCGGGTAATTTCGCTAATCCCAAAGATGATCACACCAGCGGCATTTATCTCGGCTCCACGGATGACAAGGAACAGAAACTTGTTCTCTTTTGTCGTTCGAGCGTGGGCTACGACTCCCGGCATTTGTTTTACGCGGATGACAATCGGCAGCTTGTCAGTGTTCCTTTTGATACCTCCACCGCCAAGATTTTGGGCGGCCCGACCGCGATTGCAAATGTTGTCGGCTTTCAACCGTCGACTTACTGGGCGGCGTTTTCGGTTGCCTCGAATGGAACGGTGGTCTACAACACGGGCGCCGGCGCATCGCTCTCCGCTCTCACCTGGATGGATCGATCAGGCAAAGAACTGGGCCGCATCGGCGATGTAGGCGTCATTGCCAACCCTAATCTTTCACCCGACGACAGCCGCGTTGCCGTGGACATCACCGATGTAAAGGCAAATAACGTCGATATCTGGCTGGAGAGCACAGGCGTTTTTGGTGCCGCGGAGCGCTTCACATTCGACCCGGAGGAAGAAGTATCCGCAGTGTGGTCGCGGGACGGCAGCGTGTTGGCCTATCGCTCAAGCCTGGGGAGTGGCGCGTCGATATTTCTCAAGCGGGCGAGCGGACTGGAGCGCGAAAAGTCAATTGGTCGGGGCCCGGCAGTGGGGGATTCGGTTCCGAATGCCTGGACCCCTGACGGCCAGCAGATTCTCTGTACCGCTTTTGCTCCAGTCGATATGCATTTAGAGTTGTGGCCGACGGGAGGCGGATTGCCGACTCGATTCCTGTCCACCAAATCCAATCAGTCGAACGGACAGATTTCCCGTGACGGAAAATGGCTGGCCTATGCGTCCGATGAATCGGGCATCTGGGAAATTTATGTCACCTCGTTCCCCGGCGCCGCGGGAAAGTGGCAGGTATCGCGTGGCGGCGGCACCGAACCGCGCTGGCGCGGTGACGGCAAAGAAATGTTCTACGTTGGACCGACCGGCATCCTGATGGCGGTACCCGTCAACGGCGAAAACGGCTTCTCGACTGGCACACCCGCGCCTCTTTTCCAGCTCGGCGGCCGGACGCCGATCTCCAGCACCGATATCTTTACCTATGACGTGTCCCTGGATGGAAAGCGCATCCTGGTAAACCACTTCGTCAAGCCCGAGCACGTTCCGCCGCTGACTGTCCTGCTGAACACAGCTTCCGGCAGTCCATCTTTCTAGGTCCCTTAGTTTAGCCCTGCAATATCCCCGGCTCCGGGCGCTGCTGGCTCGCTTTGATAATCTCGATGGTGTAGATAGACATACTGCATTACAATGAAGCCGGCATAGGCGGGTCAGAGAAGAGAGCCATTCTTCACGCCGATCGCTGGTCGATCGATCGCTGTCATGTCCCCCGCGTCTCACGATGGGCGCCCCCGGATCGATCTTTTCCACGGCACGATCCTTGCCCTGACTTGGAATGAGGCGCAACAGAAATCTTTGCCGGCAAGAGCGTCTTCGACGGGTTTATCCCCCGAAGGGTGAAAAGCAATGAAACTCAACTATTCCTGGGACAGCGGACAGAAGGACCTTCTCGCGGGAGTGACCGTCGCCGCCATTTCCTTACCTCAGGCGATGGCTTATGCGCTCATTGCGGGCATCGATCCACGCTTCGGTTTGTATTCCGCAATTGTGGTTACGCTGGTGGCGTCCATTTTCGGTTCTTCGTCTCACCTGATCAATGGGCCGACCAACGCAATCTCGCTGGTAGTTTTCAGCGCGCTCGCCTTTATCAGTCCCGATGCGCCGTTTGACGTCTATCAGGCCACTTTCTTGTTAGCGATCATGATCGGTACGATCCAGATCCTGATCGCGATCTTTAAACTCGGAGACCTGACTCGTTACATTTCCGAATCGGTCGTGATCGGCTTTATGGCCGGCGCGGGCGCGTTAGTTGGACTCAGCCAGCTCGGCAACCTGACCGGCCTGCGGGACCGCGGCACCGGAGAGCAGCACGTGCTCTACCGCATCTGGCTTACGCTCAGCGGTGGCCACGTGAACCCGCGCGCTCTCGGCATTGGTCTGGGGACGATCGTGCTTGTCGTGATCCTCAGAAAACTGGCGCGAAAATATCACCTGCCGCAAATCGACATGCTGGTGGCCTTGATAGCCGCAGCGCTTGTCGCCGCATGGTTCGGCTGGTCCAGGCCCGGGTTGGACGGCAAGACCCTCGTGTCAGTCGTAGGCAGCGTTCCGCGCAGTCTTCCTCTTCCGCATGTTCCGCAGATCAAATTCTGGTGGGTCAAGGAGTTGTCAGGCAGCGCGCTCGCAATCTCCTTTCTCGGACTGCTAGAGGCGCTGGCCATTGCGAAGTCCATCGCCTCCTACACCCGCCAACCGTTGGACTACAACCGTCAGTGCCTCGCCGAAGGCCTGGCCAATCTTACCGGCGGATTTTTCCAATGCTTGCCCGGCTCCGGTTCGCTCACGCGTTCCGCCATCAACTTTCAGTCAGGAGCGGTGAGCCGTTTCTCCGGCGTAATCTCTGCCGCAACGGTGGCTCTGGTTGTCGTCTTGTTCGCGCCCTCCGCGAGGTATGTTCCCAAGGCCGCGTTGGCCGGGTTGCTGCTGGTCACTGCTTCCCGGCTGATCGATTGGAGGCGGCTGAGCTATGCCGTACGTGCCTCTCGCTTCGATGCTGGGTTGGTTTTTGTGACTGCGTTCTCCGCTATTTTCATTAGCGTCGAATTCTCTATTCTCATTGGCGTAGCTCTTTCGTTCCTGCTATTTGTTCCGCGCGCCGCTGTGCTGCGATGGTCCGAAATGGTTGTCAGCGACGAGCGCGTGGTGCGCGAACGCCTGGATGAAGATCCTCCTTGTACCGTCATGTTGCTCTACGATTTGGAGGGCGAGCTCTTTTTTGGCGCCGGCCCGGAACTGGATCACTGTTTCGACGAACTCAAGCGCCGGACCGAAGACGAGAACATCCGTTTCATTGTGCTGCGCATCAAGCGCACTCGAAACCCCGACATGGTTGCCCTGGAACGAGTCGAACATTTTCTCCAGGACATGGAGAAACACGGAACGACTGTGCTGCTGTGCGGAGTTCGTCCCGACTTTGCGAAGGCAATGACCAATTTGCGTTTTCACAATTGGCTGGCCGCGGATCGCGTTTTTCGCGAAGAGGACGAGAAGTTTTCGTCGACCCTCAAAGCAGTCCGCCACGTGCACAAACTTTTGGGACGGAACACCTGTCCCCATTGTCAGAAAAATGGCACCGCTGCAGCTGACAGGACGGCACAGTATTATTTGGTGTAAAGGAAATCGGGGATTTTTCCGGATTGGAAAAACGGAGACCTGCAAATGAAAAGAAAATTGGTTGGGGCCGCGGCGCTGGCTGTGGTGGCCATGTCGTTGCAATCACTCGCTGCTGCTGCAGACAATCGAAGTTCAGAGACTAAGAGTGCCGACGAGCAAACCTCCAAAGACCAAAGTTCATGGCAGCGCGATCTGCTCACCTGGCGCGCTCAGCGCGCAACCAATCTCCAGGCTCCGGAGGGGTGGCTTTCATTGATTGCCCTAGGATGGCTCAAGGAGGGCGACAACAGCTTCGGTGCAGCAGGAGACAGCCGGGTTCAGATCACCGCCTTGGCTCCAGCGCATATCGCGGTCGTGCGCCTTGAAAAAGGTACGCTGCGCTTGCTGCCTCCGGCCGAGGGTTTCCCGAAAGATCTTCTGCTCGATGGTCAACCCGCAAAAGAGCAGGCTTTGCATGCCGATGACTCTGAGAAGCCCTCGAAGCTCACGATTGGAACGCTCACTGTCATCGTGATCCATCGGGATGAGCAATTCGCTCTGCGCGTTAAAGATCTGCAAGCGCCCACGCGCGTCGGATTTCACGGATTGCGCTGGTATCCGCCGAGCGTGGCTTATCGCGTTCACGCGCGCTGGATTCCCTACAATCCTTCCAAGGTCCTCGACATTCCGACTGTCCTTGGCACCACGACGCATATGCCCGCGCCCGGCGTCGCCGAGTTCACCCTGGATGGACAAGTCGTCCGGCTTGAGCCGGTGCTCGAGGATCCGAAGTCGACCGATCTGTTTTTTATCTTGCGCGACGCCACCAGCAAGACCATGACGTATGGTTCGGGACGCTTTCTCTATACCGAACTTCCCGACCACGGGGTGAGTCAGCCGGGCGAAGTCTGGCTTGATTTCAATCGGCTGGTGAATCCGCCCTGTGCATTTACTGCCTATGCAACGTGCCCGTTGCCTCCAACCCAAAATCGTCTCACCGTGGCGATCCCGGCTGGCGAGCAGCGTTACCACGATTGATNGACGACGCCGGCGGTTGNCGGAAGCGGACGGCGGAAATCGATTCACGGAAATCNTGAGATAAGATCATTCTCAGTAATTGCCNACTTNATTTATCTCGAACCAGGAGTCCTGCATGAGATGGCTGCTGATTGCGCTTGCCGTTGTCGGTATCGCCGCTTCTTCGCTCGCCTTGCGCGAGCACTACCGGACCGACGCTTCACCTTGCAGCATCAATGAGCGCTGGGATTGCGGCATCGTGAATCACAGTCCATTCGCCATGCTCTACGGAGTGCCTGTGGCCGTGATTGGCATCGTCGGCTATTTGCTGCTAGGCGTGCTCGCTTTCAGCAAAGCGTATCGCGTGATGCTCGGAGCCGCGCTTGCTGGCCTGGGCTTTGCGCTTTATCTTGCCCACATTGAGTCCGCGATCTTGGGCGTATGGTGCATCTACTGCGTCATCTCGCTGGGAGTGATTTCTTTGCTCAGCTTACTGGTCTTGGGAACGGTGATTGTTGGTACCCTAAGCCGATCGCAGAAGGCCGCTTGATTTTCTAAACGACGGAGCTCGCTTCGCATCTATCAGTACTTCTATTCATAGCGAAGGCTCTCAATCGGATCCAGTCGCGCCGCGCGAATTGCCGGCACCATCCCGCTCAGCACTCCGACCACGCCAAGAATGCCCGTCGCAACCACCAGGCTGCCGACGTTGATATGCAGATGGATATCGCCGGCCTGGAGGTTATCACCAAAGGCGCTCATCAGCGGCAGCGCGCCCACCCCCCACGAGATGAGGTACGCGATTCCAATCCCGGCTGCACCGCCGGCAAATGTAATCGCCAACGCTTCCGCGAGAAACTGAAAGAGGATGTGGCTCTTTTGCGCGCCCAGCGCCTTCTCTACGCCGATCTCTCGCGTTCGCTGTTGTACCGAAACCAGCATGATGTTCATCAGTCCAATCCCGCCGATGCCGAGCGTTAGCGCGCCGATGAAAGCCAGCAGCACCTTAAGAGCAGTAGTCACGACCGTGAACTCGTCGAAGTCCTGCTTAAAGTCGGCGATGAACACGGCTCTGCGATCGTCGGGACGAAAGTTGTGGTGGCCGGCAAGCACACTGCGCACCACGCGCGCCAGTTGCTGATGATCCTGCCCTTCATAGTCCATGAAAATGCCGGTGATGTATTGCGTATCGTAGAGATCGCCCATCGCGCTGAAAGGGATCGCGATCAGAGTATTGTCATTATTGTCGCCGCCTTGCACTTTGTGTTGATAAACCCCGATCACCTGAAAGCTGACGCCGTTGATCCGGATGCTCTGGCCGAGCGCCTGTTCGCCGGAGAACAGTCTCCGCTTCGCTTCATCCCCAATGACGGCCACCCGGGCATGCTCCAGTTGATCCTGCTGGCCCAGACCGCGACCGCTGGCAACGTCGAAGCCGCGAATGCGTTGGTAAACGGGGTAGACTCCGGTCAAGAAAAGATTGGTGAAGGTGCGCGTGTCATGCTGGATGGTTACTCCATTCTGCTTGTCAAAAATTGGAGTTACGCCTTTCACCATCGGCACTTCGTTGCGGATGTAGTCCACGTCGGCCAATTTCAACCGCACTTCGGCGCCCGCCTTCGCGCCGCCAGCTTGCAGTGAAGTTCGTCCCGGGAAAGCTCCGATCACGTCCGTTCCCCAGGAGCTGAAGATGAGATTGATGGCGCGCTCGAATCCGGAGCCGAAGGCCAGCAGGATCACGACCGTTGCAATCCCCCAAGCCATTCCGAGCATAGTCAGAGCCGTGCGACGGCGATTGTGCTGCATCGCGCCATAAGCTTCTTTCAATAAATCGCTGGTCATGACTTGTTCCTCATGTCTCTTGGCGTAATGCCTCGACCGGTTCGAGCATTGCCGCTTTGCGCGCGGGATAGAGCCCGGCAGTGATCCCCGCCAGCGCTAGCGATAACACCGCGCCAATCGCCGAGACCGGTACGATTCGCGGAGTATCGAAACCCTGCGGGAGTTGCACTCCTGAGAGCAGATGGATGACCAGCATGGCGCCGCCAACTCCGATTGCGCCGCTCCATAAAGTCAGAAATGCTCCTTCAAGAAAAAATTGAAACAGAATGCTGCGCTTGGTCGCGCCCAGAGCTTTGCGCAGGCCGATCTCGCGCGTGCGCTCCGTTACGGCCACCAGCATGATGTTCACGATGCCGATCGCGCCGAGCGCCAGCGTCACCAACCCCACCCCGCCCAGGAACCAATCCATGGCGGTGAAAATCTTGCCCATGGTCTTTTGATTTTTGATTGTGTCCCATTCTTCCCAGACGTCGGCACCCTTGGGGTCGAAGCCGCCGTGATTGCGGGCGACGATCCGGTGCAACTCATCTTTCGCCTCCTCGTTCTGGTCAAAGCTGCGCGGCTGATAGTTAATGAATGAAATCGCATTCCCCTCTTTCGAGTTGTCGCCGTTCAGCGGAAACAATTCGCGCATGGTATTGAACGGAATAAAGATGCGAATGTTCGTCGCATTCTGTTCCTCGTGTCCGATCATGGAGAGCACGCCGATCACCTGGAAGTGAATGCCGTTTAGCAGAATGGTGTTGCCGACTGCAGGACGCCCCGGAAACATATTGCGGGTCATCTCGCGTCCGAGAATGCATACCCGCCGCCGCTGCTCATTGTCGTCGTCATTGATCCAGCGTCCAACCGCTAGTGGGATTGTTCGCACCTGGCTGTAGATCGCCGGCACACCCGAAACTTGGCCGTTAGTGCTCGTGTATTCGCTGACCGCGCGGATATCGTCGCGCGCGATTACCGGAGAAATATCGAGCGCGAGCTTGGATTCGTTCTTGATGGCGAGATAATCGTCATAGGTGAGGTTGAACCACTTCATCGAGTTGAAACTGCCCTCGACCGCCGGCGCGCGTCCACCGAAAAAGAAGATAATGTTCTTGCCGAAGGTTTCAAGCTGTTTGCGATTGCCATTGCGAAAGCCTTCCCCCACTCCGGCCAGCAGCAAGAGCGAACCAACGCCCCAAGCAATCCCGAACATGGTGAGGAAAGATCGAAGCTTGTGAGCCCACAGGGTTCGCAAGGTTTGCGCGAAGGTGTCCAGCAGCATGCGCATGTCGCCACCTCGAAGGTCGGCACCGGGGAGGGAACTCCTGGCAACAAACGTCAGGAAAGGCAACCATCCCCTGGGACTATTGAGTTCGACTCGCTGAAGCGGCAAGCGTTAGCGTGCGATTGATTCGTAATCGAGTGCAGGGTCCAAACCGAGTATGCCGAGATAGGTTGCGGGCCCAGTAGGAGTGTTACTTAAACAAAACCTTGTTCAGACTATTTGTTGTTTTTCTCGTTCGCGCCAAGTTTCCAGGCAATCTGCCGCAGCATTCCCAACCACATATCCGTATCGCTGGTATTCAGTTGCATGCGGCGGATCATGCGCCGCAGATTTTCCTCGGTTGCGGCGGAGGCTCGCGGCTTTACGTATCCACTGGTGCCCAGAACCTCGAATAGCGCCTGTGTCACCCGTTCCACATCTCCTGATGCAGCGGGAGTTCTCTCTTTTTTCTGCGGAGCTGTCTTTGTCGGTGCCCGCCGCACCAGTTCGTACAGACAGACCGCCACGGCTTGTCCAAGGTTCATCGAACCGTGTTCTTCGCGCGTCGGAATCCGCATCACCCAATGGCAGTGGCTGAGTTCCTCGTTCGATAGTCCGTAGCGTTCCGAGCCGAACAGTAATGCTACCGGTCCCGCCTTCAGCTGTCGTTTGATCGTTCGCGCGCCAGTATCCAACCGGTGCAAAGGATGCTGCAAATCTCGCCGCGGTCCGGCCACGGTCGTGCCCACAACCAACCTGCAGTCCTTAACCGCCTCGGCCACGCCGTCGTACTTTTCCGCTGTCGCGAGTAACGCCGACGCGCCGACTGCCGATCGCGCCTCGCGAAATGCCACCTCATAAGGATTCACCACCCGCAACCGCTGGACGCCAAAATTACTCATGGCCCGCGCTGCCGCTCCGATATTCAGCGGATTTCGCGTTTGCACCAGCACAACTCGGAGATGATCGAAATCAGTCATTATGCAAGACCTTCATTCTAAGGCCTCTGGCGGCCGCTATCCCACGCTTACGGCGCCTGCGACTTCCGCACTTGCGGAGCATCTAATCGACAGTGCTAGGATAGAAGTCCCGCCCCAAAGGAGACCACGAGGTCTTCTGGGTAAATGCAAATCTGGAGGATGAATGGCAAGCAACGGCATCGTCGAAGTCACCGACGCCAATTTTGATTCGGATGTACTGAAGTCTGAGAAGCCCGTGCTCGTCGATTTCTGGGCCGCCTGGTGTGGTCCGTGCCGTGCGATTGCTCCGATCGTCGAAGAACTCGCCGGCGAATATCAAGGCAAAGTTACGGTCGGCAAAATGGATGTAGACCGCAATGGAGCCACACCGATGCGCTACAAAGTCACCGGTATTCCTACCCTGCTCGTCTTCAAGAACGGACAGGTGGTCGAACAACTGGTAGGCTACCGCTCGAAAGACGACATTACCAAGGCGCTCGATCGCCACCTGGGCTAAGGGAAGAATTTCGTCGAGGGACGGGCCATCGCGCCCGTCCTTTTCTGCGCCCGGTCAGTATTTGCGCAGCACGCCGATGACCCGCCCCTGAATCTCGACCGTCGCAGCAGGCACAATGATCGGCTTCATCGCCACGTTCGAAGGCTGCAGGCGAATGTTCTCTCCTTCGCGAAAGAATCTTTTCAGCGTAGCGTCGGAGGACTCCAGTAATGCCACTACAATATCGCCGTTGTGCGCCGTCTTTGTCTTCTCAACCAGCACGTAATCGCCGTTGAGAATCGCCTCGTCCTGCATGGACTCGCCGCGCACCTCGAGCACGAACACTTCCTTCGAGCGCACAAAGTCCGCCAGCGAAATCGTCTCGTTATTCTGCACCGCCTCAATCGGACGCCCCGCCGCAATCCGGCCCAGCAACGGGAGCACCATCGCCGTATTTACTGCCATCGACTGCTTCAGTTTTCCTTTCGGCGGCACCAGATCGATAGAACGGCTGCGGTTGTAGTCTCGCGTCAGCAGCCCTTTTTTCTCGAGGTTGGTGACGTGCTTATGCACTGTGGCTAGAGAACTCAGTCCCATGCCCACTTTGATCTCTTCGAATGAAGGAGAATATTGGTTCTCCGCCACAAAGCGCGAAATAAAGTCATACAGCTCGCGTTGACGCCGAGTGATCGCCATGCCGGGAGCATAGGCGAATGATTAGCGAATGTCAATATGCATCCGAATTCCGCCGGGGTATACGCCAACGTTCAGCGGCGCCATCATCAACCCACGCAAGCGCTGTTTCCTGGAGGTGTCCAATCTTGTTTGTTCTCTCCGACTTTCCTATGCCCTACGTCAAAGAGAGAGTCATCCCGGGGTGGGGGGCTACCTGTCGGACAGATTTGAGTCTTAAAATCGAGTCCAGCGTAAGGTCAAACTTACTCCGTCGTAACCCCCTTCAGGAACACATAGTAAAAGTCCACGCCCCGGTCAAACGATTCGACTCCGATGCGCTCATCTTTTCCATGTGCACGGATGTCGTCGCGATCATACTGTTCGCCTGACACACAATACGTCGGCATTCCGGCGGCATTGGTGTACACCCCGTCCGATGCGCCTGTGCTCATGGTCGGAAGCACCGGAACTCCTGGCCACATTTGTGCGACGACCCTTTCCAGCGGATCGAATACTTCTTTCCGCGGAGCGGGCGGCACATAGCTGTGACGGTCTGATCCGTGATCCATAAGTTCGTTGGTGTTTTCGCGGAACTGCACTTTAATTTTGGGGTCGTCGATTGCTTTTGCCAGCGTCAGCCGGATTTCCTCCAGCGAATGTCCCGGCTCGATGCGGCAATTCACGTTGGCCTGCGCCATCTGCGGCAAGGCGTTGTTGGCATGGCCTCCGCTCAAGCGCGTGGCCACGCAGGTGGTGTGCATGGTCGAGTTGTCCACCGGATCTTTCGACAGTCGTGCCACCGCGTCCATATCCGGAGGCGTCTTCAGCATCGCTTGAAGATCTGCCGCGTGCTGTCCCGTCGACATCTTCACCTGCCGCTCGTAGTAAGCACGCGTGATGTTATTCAGCTCGAAGGGAAACTGATAGTGCTGAATCCGCGTCAGCGCGTCGGCCAGTTCGTAGATCGCGTTCTCCGGCCGTGGCAGCGAACTGTGGCCGCCAGGATTCGTCGCCGTCAGCACAAAATCGCCATAAAGTTTTTCGGTGGCG